>Ga0194111_10005986_pt1 | contig 13904 bp, 9 predicted proteins | sample TA2KigC300mmetaG_FD_146194 | JGI IMG/M metagenome (GOLD analysis project Ga0194111, IMG submission 146194) | Freshwater microbial communities from Lake Tanganyika, Tanzania - TA2015033 Kigoma Deep Cast 300m | ecosystem: Environmental > Aquatic > Freshwater > Lake | place: Tanzania: Lake... | reverse complement strand
TCGTCTTCACCAACATGACGGCCACGATCACCACCTGGAGCATGTCCGCCCGGGCCGACGAAGCCGTGATCTCGGGCGATCCCGGAAGGCTGACCCAGGACCTCATGCAGAAATTCTCGCCGACCATCTCCCGCGAAGGATCGAAGGCCGCTTTCGTCGCGTTCGGCGGGGTCCAAGGGTCCAAGATCGAGGTCCGCGTCAAGGACCTGAGGACCGGGCAGGAGACGGCCATCCCGCTGCGGGGATTCAGCCTCGCCGGCACGGTCCTCAGCCCGGACGGCTCGCACCTCGCCTACCGGGACGTCGTGGACGGGAAGACCAGGACGTTCATCCTGGCGCCCGGCGCTTCGGCCGGCCGCGAGCTCTGCGCGGGATGCACCCTTTTGGCTTTCTTCCCCGGCAACGATTTCGCCGTGACCCTGGTCGAGCGCGGATCGCTCGGCAAGACGGACCTCCGGACGGGGGAGACTTCTCCGCTCCTTTCCGCTCCCGGCGAGAGCTTTCTCGATGTCAGCCTCTCGCCCGACGGGAAGTGGCTGGCCTGGCTCGGCGGCCGGGCGGACGGCCGGGTCGTGTTCCGCGTCTCCCCCGTCGACGGGCCGCCGGGGGACCCCCGGGAAACGGTCGTCCTCGCCGAGGCCGACCACTATCTCGGCGCTCCGGCCTGGTCGCCCAACGGGCGCTGGCTCTATTTCCTCTCCGAAAAGGGCGAAAGGACTTCGCTGCGGGCCCAGGAGCTCGACCCCCGGACAAAGAAGCCCGTCGGACCGGAGCGCGAGCTCTATGTCTCCGCCGAGCCCCGCAACAAGCTGAATTTCCCCATTGGCAACGGGGCCATCGGTGTCGCCGCCGACCGGATCATCTTCACGGTCACGGAGGTCACCGGGAACATCTACCTGGCCAAGCCCAGGGGCCGCTGATAAGTACGGAACGGGGACACATACCTTCGGTACATGTCCCCGAGCTTCGAGTCGGCACGATCGGGGACATGTACCCCGGGTACGTGTCCCCGTGTTTCAGTCCTTCGCGAAGACGACCTTCCCGCCGACGATCGTATGGGTCACTTCGGCCTTCAGGATGTCGGCCGGCGGGACGGCCCGCATGTCGAGGTCGAAGACCGTGATGTCGGCCAGCTTCCCGGCAGTGAGCGAGCCGCGGAGGTCGGCTTCGAAGGCGGCCAGGGCGTTGTTGATGGTATAGGCCCGCAGGGCCTCCTCGACCGGGATCCTCTGCTCGGGGAACCATCCGCCTTCCGGCTCGCCGGTCAGCGTCTGTCGCGTGACCGCGGCGTAGATCAGGTATTTCGGGTGCATGTGGTAGAGGGCGGCGCTCGTCCCCGGCCAGTCGGAGCCGAAGCTCAGGATGGCCCCGTTGTCGAGCAGGGACTTGAAGGCGTAGGCCCCCTTCGAGCGCTCGCGCCCGATGCGCTCCTCCATCCAGCGCATGTCGTCGGAGATGTGGTAGGGATTGACCTCGGCGATGACCCCCAAGGCCTTGAAGCGCGGGAAATCCTCGGGCCGGATGACCTGAGCGTGGATGACACGGAACCCGTTGAGATCGACGCCCTCGCCCTTGAGCCGCTCATAGAGGTCGAGCATCTCGGCCACTCCCCGGTCGCCGATGGCGTGGACGTTGGGCACGAAGCCGTGCGCCAAGCCGGCCTTGATCAGCCCGACCATCTTCTCCATGTTCCGGACCTTGAGCTCCGGATCGTCGGAGGTGTGGGGCCGCCAGTGCCCGTAGTTGTCCGGCTGGTCGTCGTAGGGCTCGAAGAACAGGGCCCCGTGCGTGCCCATGATGCCGTCGATGTAGCCCTTGAGGGCCCCGTAGCGGAGCCAAGCGCTCCTCTTCTTCGTCTTCGGGTGGAGGCCCATGGTGAACCCGGCCGCCCCGAGCTCTCCGCCGAGCGAAAGGTCCGGCCTCAACCAGACCCGGCAGGTCAGCTCGCCGCGCTCCTCGAGCTCGACGAACCGGTCGGTCTGGTCGGGCCTGGCGATGTCGTGGATCTCGACGATCCCGGCCTCGCGCAGGGCCTTGAGGGCGGCCCGGTTCTCCTCGAGCATCCGGGCCCGCGACTTGGGCCGGCGGGACTCGGTCATCTTCCGGAAGGCCGGCGTGCCCTGGAAGATGATGCCCGTGGGCTTCCCGTCCCGGCCGATCTCCAGGCCCTCGAGACGGGACTTCTCGAGGCCGGCCGCTCGCAGCGCGGCCGTGTTGGCCAGCCACTCCTTGTAGTCGAAGCGGCACAGGAAGCTGGGATGGTCCGGCGTCAGGTCGTCGATCATGGCCCGGTTCGGCCGCCACGGCTCCTTCTTGGCCGATCCGGCGGCGCCGGCGTCGCCCATGGCCCACTGCTCGTAGGCCCCGTAAAGGCCGCCCGTGATCCACTCCCCCGCCTCCAGGAGCCCCGCCACCCGGCCGATCTCGGCCCGCAGCCCGGCCTCGTCCGAGACGGTCATCAGGTTGGCGTCCAGGATCAGGCCCCCGGCCTGGTTGAAGTGGACGTGGCCGTCGATGATGCCCGGCACGGCCCACTTCCCTTCGAGGTCGACGACCCGGGTCGCCGGACCGACGTGCTTTTCGGCGTCGGCGTCTTTGCCGAACACGGCGGCGATCGTCTCGCCGCGCACGGCCAGCCCCCGCGCCTCGGGCCGCTCCCCGTCCATCGTGGTCACGACGCCGTTCAAGAGGACGAGGTCGGCCTTCTCGACTTTCGCCCGGCAATTTCCTGTGAAGGCCGCTACGCCCAGCGCCAGCAGCAACGACAAAGCCAAGCGCCCGTGGCCCGCATTCAACCCCAGATTGCTCATCTTCCTTCCTCTCTTTTTTGGATTCATCTCACATTTACGGGGACCAGGTGGCCATGAGGGGACGATAAACGTCCCCCTGAAGACCCCCATAGCGGAGGGGGACCCGTCGCTTCGGCGACGGGGGAACCGTCGGGACAGGTTCCCGGGGGTTTGGGGGGCAAGGGGGGATGTTGATCGGCGAACCTCATGGCCAATAGCCCCCGGAAACGGGAGATGAACCTTTTCTCTTGCGGGCGACGGCGCATGTCCGGCCGTGGGCCCGGCGGATGCGCCAGAGCTCTTTGAGCATGCCGAACGAGCCGCGCACCAGCCGGACCCTGCTGGGCCGCGAATCGAGCCAGACGACCGGCACTTCGCGCACGCCGTAGCCCAGCTTCGAGCAAAGGACCAGGACCTCGACGTCGAAGGCGAACCCGGCCGTCTCGAGCCGCGTGAACAGCTCGCGGGCGGCCCCGCGCCGGAAGGCCTTGAAGCCGCACTGAGTGTCCCGAAAGCCGCCGAGGACGAGCAGCCGGACGAGCCGGTTGAAGAAGCGGCCCATGGCCCGGCGCAGCCGGCTCTGACGGACCCGCACGTCGGAATCCGGCAGGGCCCGCGAGCCGACGGCGACCTCTCCCCCGCCCTCGAGCGCGGCCAGGAGCCTGTCCATCTCCTCGATGGGCGTCGACAGGTCGGCGTCCGTGACCAGGACGACCTCGCCCGAAGCGCCGAGGACGCCCTCTTTCACAGAGGCGCCCTTGCCGGTGTTCGTCTCCCGCCGGATGACCCGGTGGGCGACGCGCCCCTCGAGGACCGCAAGGGCGGCCCGGGCCGTGCCGTCGCGGCTGCCGTCGTCGACGACGACGATCTCGGAGGCGAAGGGCTTCCCGGCGAGATGGGCGACGATCTTCTCCAGAGACCCGGCGATCCGGCCCTCCTCGTTGTAGGCGGGAATGACGACGGAGAGAAAAACGTTTTCGGCTTCCCGAGCGTCCATGGGGTCCTTCCGGTGCGGGCGGCGGCCTCATTATAGAAGAAGGGACTTTGAAAAGACAGCCTTTTGCGTTGCAAACCGCCTGTGGCCGTACTAAAATGGCCATTCGAACCTCATTCCGGACCGAGGAGGGGATCCCATGATCCGAGCAACCGCATGTCTGGCCGGCCTGGCCCTGATGGGCCTGGTTTTAGGCCTTTCGCTCCAAGCCCAGGAGCCCTACAAGCTCCCGCCCAGGGAGATCATCGACATCCTCGACGCCCCGCCGACGCCCATGGTGTCCATGAGCCCGGCCGGCGACGTCATGGCCCTCATCGAGCGCGAGTCCATGCCATCCATCTCCGCCCTGGCCGACCCCATCGTCCGCATCGCGGGGATGCGCATCGCCCCGGCCACGAACAGCCGCCAGACCCTGACCTTCAGCACCGGCCTCAGCTTCAAGGACATGAAGACGGGTGTCGTCCGCAAGATCGCCCTGCCCGAAGGGTTCAAGTTCACCTTCCCGTCCTGGTCGCCCGACGGCAGGTCCATGGCCATGCTCCGCTTCGTCGACGACGGCGTCGAGCTCTGGGCGCTCGATGTCAAGGCCGGAACGGCCAAGGCGCTGACGCCGGCCAGGGTCAACGCCATCCTTTCGGGCTTCGGCTGGCTGGCCGACAGCCGCCGGCTGGTCGTCTCGCTCATTCCCGACGGCCGCGCCCCGGCCCCCGAGCCCCCCCGCGTGCCCAAAGGCCCGGAGATCCAGGAGTCCGGCGGCGCGGAGGCCAAGGTGGCCACCTACCAGGACCTGCTCAAGACGGCCTTCGATGAGCTGCTCTTCGACCATTACGCGACCGCGCAGGCGGCCATTGTCGACACGGTTTCGGGGGAGACGCGCAAGATCGGCAAGCCCGGCGTCTTCGGTTCGATCTCGGCGTCGCCCGACATGGCCTATATCCTCGTCGAGCGCGTCAAGCGGCCCTATTCCTATGCCCTGCCCGTTTATGGGTTCGCCCACGCCGTCGAGGTCTGGGACATGAACGGCAACCTCGTCAAGGTCCTGGCCGACCTGCCCCCCGCGGAGAACGTGCCCATCAACGGCGTCCCCAAGGGCCCGCGATCGGTCGATTGGATGACCCACAAGCCGGCGACCCTGCTCTGGGTCGAAGCCATGGACGAGGGCGACCCGAAAAAGGAAGCCCCCTTCCGCGACCGGTATCTGAAGCTCGACGCCCCCTTCTCGGGCCAGCCCGTCCAGATCGTCAAGCTCAAGGAGCGCGCGGCGGGCCTGTCGTTCTTCCAGACGCCGGGCAATGCCCTGGCCACCCAGCGCGAGTGGAAGCGCAGCTGGCGGACGACCTTTCTGGTCGACACCGACGACCCGGACGCCGAACCGGTCAAGATCTGGGACCTCAGCCAGCAGGACAGATACAACGACCCCGGCCGGCCGGTGACGACGGCCCTCAAGACCGGCGAGCGGGTCATCCTCCAGGACAAGGACTGGATCTATCTGGCCGGCTCCGGCTCCTCGCCCAAAGGCGACTACCCCTTCCTCGACCGCCTGAACCTGCGGACGATGAAGACCGAGCGCCTGTTCCGCAGCCAGGACCCGGCCTACGAGGCTTTCGTCGATTTCGACGGCGCCTCCCGGACCCGGATCATCACCAGCCGCGAGACCCGCACGGAGCCGCCTAATTATTGGCTGGTGGACCTCAAGACGAAGAAGCGGACGGCCCTGACCGAGTTCAAGGACCCCGCCCCCCAGCTGACCGCGGTCAAGAAGGAGCGCGTCACCTTCAAGCGGGCCGACGGCCTCGACCTCAGCGGTACGCTCTACCTTCCGGCCGACCATCAGCCCGGGACCCGGCTGCCCGTCGTCGTCTGGGCCTATCCGCTGGAATACGACAGCGCCGACACGGCCGGCCAGGTCCGCGGCTCGGTCAACCGATTCACGTACTACCGCGGCACTTCGCAGCTGTTCTTCGTCACCCAGGGATACGCCGTGCTCGACAACGCCGAGATGCCCGTCGTCGGCGACCCTCAGACGGTCAACGACACGTTCGTCCAGCAGATCGTCTCCAACGCCGAGGCGGCCATCCGCAAGCTCGACGAGATGGGCGTCGGCGACCCGAAGAGAGTCGGGGTGGGAGGCCACAGCTACGGGGCCTTCATGACCGCCAACCTGTTGGCCCACTGCGACTTATTCGCCGCCGGCATCGCCCGCAGCGGGGCTTACAACCGGACCCTGACCCCGTTCGGCTTCCAGAGCGAGCGGCGGACCCTCTGGGAAGCCCCCGAGACCTATATCAAGATGTCGCCGTTCATGCACGCCCACAAGATCAACGAGCCCGTCCTGCTCATCCACGGCATGGCCGACAACAACTCGGGGACCTTCCCTATCCAGTCCGAGCGCCTGTTCGCCGCCCTGAAGGGCTTCGGCGCGACGTCGCGGTTCGTCTACCTGCCGCACGAGAGCCACGGCTACGCGGCCCGCGAGTCCGTCCTCCACGTTCTCGCCGAAATGTTCGAATGGTTCGACCGTTACGTGAAGAACAAGAAGTGAGAACGTGAATTTCCACAGACTTTGTGAATAACCCTGTGGAAAACGAAAGCGCGAAACGTGCTAAAGAATTGTCAGACGCGGAGTTTTGATAAATTGCACATCGGATGGGCAGAGCGACGCCCGCGAGGAAGGAGACGGCGATGAAACGAAGGCGGCCCGGGACGGCGATCCTCCTGTTCGTTTTTTGGGCTCTCGCGGCGTGCGGTCCGAAGGCCTCCGAGCCGCCGCCCGGCCCTTTGCACATCCTCATCTCCAACGACGACGGGATCGAGGACCCCGGCCTGGAGGCTCTCTTCGAGGCGCTCCTGCCCCTGGGCACGGTGACCGTCGCCGCGCCCCACATCGACCGCAGCGGGGCCAGCCACGGGGTGACCTCGAACCGGCCCATCGGCGTCACCGGGACGACGCGGGACGGCATGAGCTGGTTCGCCATAGACGCCCTTCCGGCGACCTGCGTCCGCCTGGCGATCGAAAAGTTCCTGCCCGAGAAACCCGACATGGTCGTCTCCGGCATCAACGTCGGGGAGAACCTGGGGACGGTCACTTTCTATTCGGCGACGGTCGGGGCCGCCCGGGAGGCGACCTTCCTGGGCGTGCCGGCCATGGCCGTCAACCTGGCCCGCGGCCCCGAAAGGGACCCCCGGGCCGCCGCGCGGATCGTGGCCGCTCTCGTCGGGCGGCTCGGGCGCGATCCCTTCCCGAAGGGCGTGTTCATCAACGTCAACATCCCGCCTCTCCCGGCGGAACGGATCAAGGGCGTCCGGATCACGAGGCAGGACCCCCGCGCGCCGTTGAACTTCTTCGAAAAGACGGCCACTCCCGACGGCGGAACGGAGTACAAGCCGTCCTGGAAGCACCTCGAACCGGCCGGCAAGGATACGGACATCTGGGCCGTGCGCAACGGCTATGTCTCGGTGTCCGTTTTCGGCATCGACCAGTCGGCCGCCGCGGGCAAAGCCGCCCGGCGGGCGCTCAGGCGTTTGGAAAAGCTCTCCCTTCAGGGGTATTGACACACCTCCCAATAGTTGTTATCTGTTAAGCATCCCGGCGGGGGGGCCGCCCAGATGAAGTGTCCCAACTGCGCTCTCGAGAACCCTGACACACAGCGCTTTTGCGGCGATTGCGGGACCCCGATCGACGGCAAACCCTCCGCCGCCCCCGGCGACCCCGACCTCACCGAGACCCAGTTCGTCCCCGCCATCGAGCTCAGGACGGGGGCTGTATTCGCCGGGCGCTACCAGGTCATCGAAGAGCTGGGCGCCGGCGGCATGGGGCGGGTCTACCGCGTCCTCGACCGAAAGCTCGACGAAGAAGTCGCCTTGAAGCTCATCAAGTACGACCTGGCCTACGACCGCAAGACGCTGGAGCGGTTCCGGGACGAGCTCAAGACCACCCGCCAGGTCGTCCATAAGAACGTGGCCCGGCTGTACGACCTGAACGAAGCCGGCGGCATCCCCTACATCACCATGGAATACGTCCGGGGCGAGAACCTCCGGCGCCTCATCAAAAAAGTGGGGCGGCTGGACGCCGCCCAGGCCGTGCGGTTCGCCACACAGATCTGCCGGGGCCTGGCCGAGGCCCATCGCCGCGACATCGTCCATCGCGACCTGAAGCCCCACAACATCATGATCGACGAGGACGGCAGCGCCCAGATCATGGATTTCGGGCTGGCCCGGCTGTTGAGCTCCGTCGAGCGCGCCGAGAAAGGGGCCGTCGAGGGGACGCCCGCCTACGTCTCGCCCGAGCAGATCGAGGGCCAGGCCGCCGACCGGCGTTCCGACCTCTACTCCCTGGGGATCGTTCTCTACGAGATGGTCACCGGCCATCCGCCCTTCAAGGCGGACAGCCCCGGCGCCCTGGCCATGAAGCATCTGACCGAGCTGCCCCGCAACCCCCGCGAGACGAACCCCGATGTCCCGGCCGCGTTGAGCCGGGTCATCATGAAGTGCCTGGAGAAGAGGCCCGAGAGGCGTTACCAGAGCGCGGAGCAAGTGCTGACAGACCTGGGCCGCGTGGAGCAGGAGCTCTCCACGGGCAGCATTCCGCCCCCGCCAAAGGACGGCACCGAGGAAAAGACCGGGCCGCCGGCGGGGATCGGCAAGCGCATCATGCGCCTGGCCATCGGCCTCGTCGCGCTCGCGGCCGCGACCTACGGCGTCTACAGATTTCTTCTCCCGCCCGGGCCATTCGATCCGTCGATCGCCGTGCTCCTGGACCGCGAAGAAGAGGCCCCCCCCGAGCTCGGCAACCTGCCGCGCGGCCTGCAGAAGAACATCGTCGAGAAGCTGCGCGCCATCCCCCGTCTTCGGGTCGTCCCTTGGGAAGCCGTGGCCGGCTATGACGCTCAGGGCCTCTCCGAACAGAAGATCGGAGCGGACCTCGGCGCGAGGCATCTCCTGCGCCTGAACTTCCGGCGGGTCGATCATGACCTGCGGCTGACGGCCAAGCTGATCGACGCCCGCCTCGGAAAGACTACGCAGCCGTTCCTCATGGACAAGCCCATGGAGGACTACCTCCTGCTCGAGGACCAGCTGACGGGACATATCGCCAAAGCCCTCAGGGTCCGCCTTATCGAGGAGCGCCTGAGCAAGATCAAAGAGGGGAAGCCCAAGAACCTCGAGGCCTACATCCACTTTCTGGACGGCATGAACCTCCTGGAGAGCGACAAGGACTCGGCCCGGGCCATCGCGAACTTCGAGAGGGCCATCGAGATCGACCCGCGCTACGCCCTGGCCCATTGGGGCCTCGGCAACGCCTACGAGGCCCGCTACAACAGCGCGGCCGACGGCGGGCGCAGCGAGGATCTCGAGCGCATGTTCCAGGCCTATCGCCTGGCCTACGACTACGACCCCAACTCGCCGGAAACCAACCTGGGCCTCGGCTGGGCCTACTTCAACGAGCGGGACAACGCCGCGGCCTTCAACCACTTCCGCAAGGCCTTGAGGCTCGATCCCGGCAATTACACGGTCAACAAGGACGCCGGAGCGTTCCTCCGGAGCTTGGGCCTCTATGACGCGGCCCAGAAGTACCTGGCCCGGGCCGCCCGCCTGAATCCTCTTGACCCCGAACCCCTGATCCAGATGGCCCAAGGCCGAGCCTACCTGGGGCAGCACGGCAAGGCCCGCGACCTGTTGAAGAAGGCCGTCCTATTGGCCCCCGATAACATCCTGTGCCTGAACGCCTATGCCGCCCAGCTGGCCGTCACCAGCCGCTTTGAAGAGGCTGAAAGGGCGATCGCGTCCGCCGAGACCATCGACCGCAAAGGCCGCAAGCTATTCTTCGTCAGGGCCCTGCTCGCGGCGGCCCGGGGCGAAAGGCAGAAGGCCCTGGAGTTTCTCGGTTTTCTCAAAGCCGCCGAGAAGGCGACCCTCGAGGAGGCCCTCGTCTACCTGCTCCTCGGGATGAACGACGAGGCCATCCGGTCCATCGAGGCCGGGATCGAACGGGGGTTCGCGGAACGGGGGATGTATCTTTTCGGATATCCGTGGCTGTCCACCAATCCCTGCTTTAAGCCTCTCCGAGGGGATCCTCGCTTCGAGAGCGTCATGAAAAAACAAAAAACGATATATCAGAACGAGCTCAAGAAGTACGAAAAGCTGTAGAGCCGGGGGGACCGGCCGAAGCGAAGCGGCGGGCCGCGGCGCGGCGCGGCGCGAAGGGGAGGTGATCGTCGGGCGAAAACCTCAGAACCAATTCGGGGGGATTCCGATCTGACCTATTTCAGGAGGGAGAAGATGCAAAAACATCGTTTGGGCAAGCTTGGAGCGGCTGGAGCGCTGGTATTGGCATTGGCGGTGTCGACGACGGCCTTCATAGCGTCCCAAGCAGGGGCCGACAAAGTCTGCCCCATCCGTTTCTCGTACAAGCACGTGTCAGAGCTGGAGAACGGCCTGGCCGCTCACATCGAGATGACCAACGCAAGACTCGCGCTAGTCATGGCCAATTTTCGCGGAATGAAGACATTGGATGACGCCCTGGTCAAGAAGATCGAGGGGGATTTCAGCAAGACGTACCTCAGAAATCCCGTCCTCCGGAAGACGGGCGGAAAGACCTATGAGGGCTGGAACCAGGTGGCCCCCGCGCTCTGGGACATCGTCAACAGCCAGGCCTATGTCAATGTCCAGACAGTCGATGTCCTTCTCGAATACCTGCCCGCCCGTTCAAGACCGGATCCGGATATCGACTACAGGGCGACCATCGAAACCCAGCTGGCCTGCGCGCCCAACGACTGCACGACCATCAGGGGAGGAGCGGCTCATCGAACGCTTTGCACTTGGGAGCCGTAACTGCCGCCTAGCGCAGGACCTCGGTCCACAGCCAGTAGGAGAAGGCGGCCAGATAGACGGTGAAGAGCACCCAGACGAGGATGTTGATGAACTCGTTGACCCTCTTGAGGAAGGGGTAGCGCTCACGCCGCCGCTTGGTGTTGAGCTTGGAGAGAGCGTAAACGATCGCCAGGGCCAGCAGAAGCGTCAGCCACTTGCGCACGGCCGGCTCAGCGCTCGACGGCGGCCCTGATCTTGTCCACGTCGGCCCTGCGGATGAGCCTCGGGATGTTCACGTAGATGCGGTGGAACCCGTAGCCGCCCCGCTTCAGCTCTTCGATGGCCTCCTCCTTCGTCCAGCCCTGGAAGACGATGCGGTACATGGCCGCCACGGCCCCAACCCGGTCGGCGCCGTGGTGGCAGTGGAAGAGCACGGGCTTGGGGGCCTCGCGGATGGCCTTCAGCGCGGCAACGAGGTGGCGCTGCTTCAGGAAAGGAGCGGTCATCGGGACCTCCACGAGATGGAGCCCCAGCCCCTCCGTGAGCTTGGCGTCCGAGTGGCGGTTCCTCAGGTTGACGATCGTCCGGATGCCCCTGTCCCGGATCTCGACGAACCCCCGTCTCGTCGGCTGCTCCGAGCGATAGACCTCTTCGTCCAACTGATACCATTTCTCGAGCGCCTCCGAGGCGACCGGACGCGCCCATCGCTCGGGCCTCGTCGTGGCCTCGCTCGATGGTCCGCCTCCGAACGCGGCGACGATGAACGGCAGGGCCGCCGCGGCGGCCAGGACGATTCCGGTCTTTCTGTAACGCGACAAGGATCTGTTCCTCTGAAGCTCTATTATACCAGAACGGGGGAGCGGGCTACCGTTGGAACTTGTAGCCCGACCAGGGCACGGTCACGAAGTGGACCGGCCGCGACGGGTCGTCCTCGATCTTCCGCCTCAGGTTGCATATGAACGTATCGATCGTCCGCGTCGTCGGGTACTTCTCGTATTCCCAGACCTTGTTGAGGATCGTGTCCCGGGAGACGACCTCCCCTTCGCAGGCGACCAGGAGCTTGAGAAGGCTGTACTCGCGGGCCGTCAGATGGAGGTCGCGGCCTCCCTTGTTCGCGGTCTTCATCCTGAAGTCGACGACGACATCGGCGAACCGGCACTCGTCGATGTCCGGGATCTCCGGACGGGACCTCCTGAGGACGGCGTGGACGCGGGCCAGGAACTCGTCGGTCCCGAAGGGCTTCGTCAGGTAGTCGTCGCCGCCGATCTCCAGCCCGAGGACCTTGTCGAGCTCCTTCTTCTTCTTCCCGGACAGGATGATGACGGGCAGCTGGCGCCCGCCCTCGCGCAGCTTGCGGCAGACCTCGATCCCTCCGAGCGCCGGCATGACGACGTCGAGGACGACTAGATCGAAGCGCCCCGCGAGGGCCTTTTCGAGCCCCTCCCTGCCGTCGCCGGCCTCGGCGACGCCGTAGCCCTCCGCCTCCAGGGCCGTCGCCAGCGTCCGCCTCAGGGCGCGGTCGTCGTCGATGATCAGGATCTTTTTCATGCTCCTCGCTCCTTCGGGAATCTCAAGGTGAACGCGCTCCCCCGGCCCGGCTCGCTCCGCGCCTCGACCGTCCCGCCGTGGGCGCCCATGACGTGCCTGACGATTTTCAAGCCGAGGCCCACGCCCTTCGGGTCGTGGCGGACGGCCTCCGGGGAGCGGAAAAAGGCCCCGAAGATCCTCTCGATATCCTCGGCCGGGATGCCGATGCCGTTGTCCTCGACGCTGAGATCGACCGTCCCCTCCGGCCCGGCCGTGAGCCGAAGGACGACCCGTTTCGGCGTCGCGCTGTACTTGACGGCGTTGTCGAGGAGGTTGAGGAGGGCCTGACGGACGGCGTCGGGATCGGCGGCGACGACGGCCGGCCTGTCCGGGACCTCGACGAGCAGCTCGACCGGCTCCTCCCCCATCGCCGACCGCACGAGGTCGGCGGTCTCGACGACCAGAGGCCGCAGGTCGGTCTCCCGGAGCTCGTAGCTCTTGACGCCCTGCTCGATCCGGCCGAAGTCGAGGACGTTGTTGAGGAACCGGGCCAGCCGCCCGCACTCTCCGGCCATGAGATCGAGGAGCTGGTCCCGGCGCTCCTTGCCCCGGACCTTGCCGGACTGCAGGAGCTGGGAGAGCCCTTGAATGGAGGTCATGGGCGTCCGCAGCTCGTGGGACACGGAAGAGATGAACTCCGTCTTCAGCCGGCTGAGCTCCTCGGATTTCTCGCGCGAGGCCCGCTCGTAGATGACTTCCTCCTGGAGCCTGATCCGGCCCAGGGCCAGGGCCAGCTCGGCGGCCAGGGTCTCGAGAAGCTCCAAGTCCTCCGCGGTGAACTTTTCGCCCGATCTCTTGCGGCCGGCGAAGACCCATCCCTCGGCGGACCCCCCGTCGGACGAAATGGGCAGCGCGAGCTCGTAGCCGGCGGCCGCGAGAGAGGGGCGCCGCCCGAGGTCCAGGCCCTTGGAGTCCTCGACGCTTTCCTCCGCGGCCCAGATGACCGGGGCGCCGGCCCGGGCCTCGAGCAGGGCGGGGACGGTCTCGTCGTCGAGCCCGCTGCGCCAGACGATCGCGGGAGACGCCGGATCCCCGCCGGCGAGGAAAGCCAGGCCGCCGATCTTCTCTACGGGCAGGGCCTCGTCCAGCGCGGCTTCGAGGAGCCCGGCGAGCTCCCCGGAGCCGCCGGCCTTCTGGGCCGCGGCGGCAAAGCCGGCGACCGCCTTCCGGTAGTCGTAGCTGCGCCGGAAGAACGCTTTATCCACGAAAGACTGGATCCTCTTGCGGGCCGGGGCGAACGCGGCCGCGGCCATAAGGGCCGCGGCCACCGGGATGCCGCGCCTCCCCGTCCCGGCTCTCCCGACGAAAAGCTGCTTCAGGACCTCGACGGCCAGAAGATAGACGCCGACCGTGACCGCGGTCAGAAAGGAATACACGAGGCCGCGGTTGAGGAGGATGTCGATATCCATGAGCCGGTGCTTGAGGATGGCGACGGCCAGGAAAAGCGGAAGCAATATGAACAGGTAGCTCCCGGTCTCTTCGGCGATGAGGGGCGCGAGCTCGAGGCCCCTGGGGATCTGGTAAAGGAGCAGGAAGGGGCCGAGGCCCGTGAAGAGGCCCGCCAGGACCCATTTGATCTGGGACTTCCTCTCCCGGGTCGGCGCGGCCCGCAGGGCGCGGACAAGATGGACGGCGGCGGCGATGCAGGCGACGGCGAAATAGACGCGGAAAAAGATGAAGTGCCGCTTGAGGCGGAAGATCTCGACGGACGGGAGCAGCAGCGACAG
>Ga0194111_10005984_pt1 | contig 13907 bp, 13 predicted proteins | sample TA2KigC300mmetaG_FD_146194 | JGI IMG/M metagenome (GOLD analysis project Ga0194111, IMG submission 146194) | Freshwater microbial communities from Lake Tanganyika, Tanzania - TA2015033 Kigoma Deep Cast 300m | ecosystem: Environmental > Aquatic > Freshwater > Lake | place: Tanzania: Lake... | reverse complement strand
TCCTGGCCGAAGCCGGATTCCCGAATGGCATGGATGTCGCCATCCTCACCCCGAGGGGACGCTGGCTCAACGATGTCCAGGCCTGCGAGGCGATTGCGGGTATGCTGACGAAAGTCGGGATTCGAACCAAAGTCAATGCCGTGGAGTTTGGCGTCTTTGCCAGGCAGACCCAGGCACGCCAGATCCCGGAATTGATGTATGCGTCATGGGGTAACCAGCATTTCAATGTCTTGCATACTCTGGACGCAGTGGCAAGGAGCGGGAGAATGTTCTCCTTTTATAAAAGCGAGAAGGTTGACGATTATATTGATAAGGCAGCCATGACGGTTCATCCGGATAAACATACCGAATATCTTCAACTTGCCCTCCGGGAGATGTGGGAAGATCCGTCTTTCGGATTTCTGTATAACCTGAAAGATATTTACGGAGTCAACAAACGGCTCGTCTGGGAACCCCGGCCGGATGAGGATATAAATCTTTATGGAGCATATGTAAAATAATAAATTTGAAGTTTTGGAGAGGTTTTGCCTTTAACATCCTAAGGAGGCAGAACCTCTTTCTTTCTCTGAGCCATGTCCAAATATCTTATCCGAAGATTGTTTCATTCCATTATCATCATCATTGGTATATCCATTGTTGTGTTCCTCATCTCTCGCCTGACCGGCGATCCGATCAGCGTCATGGTCGACTTCGATACTTCGGAAAAAGACCGGGCCATCTTGAGGAAAGAATTCGGTCTCGATGAACCCCTTCCTGTTCAGTATCTTTTTTTTATGAAGAACGCTCTCCGGGGCAACTTTGGGAAATCGATCCGATATCAAGAACCTTCCCTTGACCTCGTTCTTCAGAGGCTCCCGGCGACGATTCGACTCATCATCTTCACACTTTTCGGATCCCTCTTCTTCGCCATTCCCATCGGGATCATCTCGGCATTAAAACGAAACAGTTTTTTTGATCTGGTCGGCATGACTTTCACATTTTTGGGCCAATCCATTCCCAGTTTCTGGCTGGGCATCATGCTGATCATGATCGTCGGTGTCCATTTCCGATGGCTTCCGATCTCCGGATACGGGGGAGGGAGTCTCTCCTATGTGATTATGCCCGCCATAACCCTGGGAGCCGTTACGATGGCCTCTTTTGCCAGGATCACCCGGTCCAGCATGCTGGAGGTTCTGAGTATGGACTATGTCCAGACGGCAAGGGCCAAAGGGCTCAGTGAATTCATCGTGATTGTTAAGCACACCCTTCGAAATGCCCTCATCCCCATCGTTACCATTTTAGGCCTTCATGTCGCCCTGCTGATGGGAGGGGCAGTGATCACAGAACAGATATTCGCCTATCCGGGAATTGGCTGGTTGGCAATTCAATCCATTTACAACCGGGATTTCCCTGTGATTCAGACCATTGTCATGTTGGTTTCGATTGGCATTGTGTTTACGAATTATATCATCGATATCATCTATACGATTATCGATCCCAGAATTCATTATGAACAGAAAAAGTAACATCCTCCGGAAGATGAAAGGAAACAAGATGATTCTTTTCAGTAGCGTATTGCTGCTGGTCTTCATTTTCATTGGTATGTTTGCGAATTTTATTGCTCCCTTCAGCCCCTATGACCAGGCTCTCGGCAATAAACTGAAGCCCCCCTTGTGGAGGAACGCCCAAGACCGAGTTCACCTCTTGGGGACAGACCATCTGGGAAGAGATGTTTTCAGCCGTATCCTTTATGGGATCAGACTCTCTCTGATCATCGGCATCCTTGCGGTTACCGTCTCCGCAATATTCGGTGTCATCCTCGGTCTGATTTCGGGTTATTTTAGAGGAATTTTTGACGATATCATCATGCGGATTGCCGACGTTCAACTTGCCATTCCCCTGATCTTGCTGGCCATTTCGGTTATCGTCATCCTAGGTAGCAGCATCAACGTGCTGATTCTCATCATTGGATTCACCCAGTGGATGGCCTATGCCCGGATGGTTCGGGGGGAGACCCTTTCCTTGAGGGAAAAGGATTTTATCACCTCGGCCCGGGCCATCGGGGCGAGTGACCTTCGCATCATTGTCCATTACATTTTTCCAAACACTCTGTCCTCGATCCTCGTTTTGATTACCTTAAATATGGCTACGGTCATCGTGTTGGAGGCCGGACTGAGCTTCCTCGGATTGGGAATTCAACCCCCTGAACCTTCCCTGGGAACCATGCTCAGTGAGAGTCGGGATTATCTGGGTACCGCATGGTGGTTCGGCACTTTTCCGGGACTGGTCATCATGACAATTATTCTTGCCATTAATCTTTTTGGGGACGGCCTTCGGGATGTGTTCGATCCCCGTCTGGAAAATTATTAGAAAGGAGTTTGCCGATGAGTGAAACGGTTTTAATGGAAGAGATGACTTGGAAGGAGATCAAAGAGGCAATCGAGCAAGGGAAGAACACGGCCATTCTGGTCTCGGGCTCCATTGAACAACATGGTCCCCACCTCCCCACGGCTACGGATACGATCATCGGTTATGCCACGGCCGAGGCGGTGGCCAAGAGATTGGGAAACGCCCTGGTGGCCCCCCTGATTCGACCCGCTCTGTCCCGCCATCACATTGATTTCCCGGGAACGATTGCGCTCCGTCTGGAGACCTTCGTCAAGGTTTTGGAAGAGCACTGCTTCTGCCTCCGCACACAGGGTTTTAAGAAGATCGTCCTCTTCGTGTCTCACGGCGGGAACTCCGATGCACTGAGGGCCTTTGTCCCCGCGATCGCCAAGAAGGTTGGCCCCGATCTCCAGCTCCTTGCCATCCAGCCGGTCGAGAAACATATCAAAGCCTTCCAATATCTCCTGTCGAAAAAGGGAATCACAATCCAGAAAGCTGGAGTCCATGCAGGTTTGAGTGAGACGTCGGTGATGCTCCTGCTTCGGCCCGATTTGGTCGCCATGGATAAAGCCAGGCCTGGTTTAACCGAAGAAGCCTTTTATCAGCCAGAGAATCTTGAGAAGTCGAAGATCGCTTCTTTTATCCATGGGGTGAAGTCGCAATCAGACATCGGGGTGTTGGGAGATCCCACTGGATCTGATGCGGCTTTGGGTAAGGAGATCTTCGACCAACGTGTCAATGATCTCGTGGAAGAAATAAAGAACAATTTGGCATAGAAGGAGGATCTTGTGGAAGAAAAAGTCTTAATGGAAAAAATGAGTTGGGTGGAGATCAAGGAGGCCCTGGAGAAAGGAAAGACTACGGTATTGGTCATCTCAGGCTCCATTGAACAACATGGTCCCCACCTTCCGACAGGGACGGATACAATCCTGGGCTATGAGATTGGAAAACGGGCTGCCCAACGGCTCGGTTACGCTCTGGTAGCCCCCGTTGTTCGTCCCGCCCTTTCCGAACATCACACGGGCTTTCCTGGGTCCTTTACCTTGACCTGGGAAACGTACAAGGATGTCCTGGAGGATTACTGTGACAGCCTGGCAAGGTATGGGTTTAAAGATATCGTCCTGATGAGCTCCCACGGAGGAAACAATGCGGTCCTGAAGGCCATCACGCCGGATCTTGCGAAAAAGCTTTACGGCCGAGTCAATGTCCATCTGGTCCTTCACCACGAAAGGGGGATGGCCCAGGCCATCGCCTTTTTGAAAGAGAAGGGAATATCGGTTGAAAAGGCAGGGGTTCATTCCGGTTATGGTGAGACGTGTGAGATGCTGGTTGCAAAACCCCATCTCGTCAAGATGAAATTTGCCGAAAAGGGCCAGGTTGATGAAGCGCTGTATCGGCCCGAAAATTTACCTCGGTTTCAGATCGATTCCTTCATTCACGGAGTGAAGCATTTTTCGGAAAATGGTGTTCTCGGAGACCCTCGCGGAGCCAATGAAGAGACGGGAAAGGAACTGATCGATCTGGGCGTGAAGGTGATCTGCGAGGAGATCAATAGAGCAGTAGGAAAAAATTAAAAATCCACCACCAGACAAGTGCTTCGGCGGAATCCGCCGAAGCATCCCCTCCTACGCACGAGGCTTCGAACGGTTATCCCCTTTACCTTCATCTACGGCCACAGGCCGGGTCTTCTGTGCGGCCGGATAAAGAAAACAGCTGACGTAATGGTCCGGTTCTACCTCCCGGAGAACCGGGACTTCCCGCTGGCATTGCTCGAAAACTCTTGGGCACCTGGTATGGAAATTACACCCGGGAGGAGGGGTAATCGGGCTGGGGACATCTCCCTGCAAGATAATCCGTTCCCTCTTCAAGTCAGGATCCGGGATGGGCGAGGCGGCTAGAAGGGCTTGCGTATAGGGATGCAAGGCCTGTTGATAGATTCTTTGGGTATGTGACAATTCCACGATTCTCCCGAGATACATCACCCCGATACGATTGCAGAGATGTTCAACGACAGAGAGGTCATGGGATATAAACAGATAGGTCAGCCCGTATTTTTTTTGAAGATCCTGCAACAGGTTGATGACCTGAGCCTGGATGGAGACATCGAGTGCCGAAACAGGTTCATCGCAAATCAGCAACTTTGGATTTAGAGCCAGAGCTCTCGCAATGCCAATCCGTTGTCTCTGCCCGCCTGAAAATTCGTGAGGATAACGCGTGAGATGCTCCTCCTGTAGTCCAACTTCTCTGATCAGATCCATGACCCGTTCTCCGTGAAATCGGACGTCCTCCTTTTGATGGATGAGCAGAGGTTCTCGAATCAACTGAAAAACTGTGTAGCGGGGGTTCAGTGACGAGTAAGGGTCTTGAAAGATGATCTGCATTTCCTTTCGCAAGTTTTGCAGTTCCCCTTTATTGAAATGGAGAATGTCCTTCCCCTCATAGAAAATGGTTCCTTCGGTAGGCTCTTCAAGACGCAAGATTAAACGGCCCAAGGTCGATTTTCCGCAACCGCTCTCCCCTACGAGGCCGAAGGTCTCCTTCCTCAGAATCGAAAGGCTGACCCCATCCACGGCCCTGACACTGCCTTCGGTTTTCCCGAGGAAACCTCTCTGAACCGGATAATACTTCTTAAGATTCCTTATTTCAACGAGATGTTGTGTTTCCAAGTTCCCCTCTTTGACTTTGAGAATTTATTCATAAAACCAGCACCGGCAGTAATGCCCGGTTCCTACCTGAACAAATGGCGCTTCTTCTTCATGACATCGTTTCTCTGCCCTCGTGCATCGTTCGTTGAATTTGCAACCCTTTGGTAAATTCATCAGGCTGGGTACGACACCCGGAATGGTCTCCAAAGGTTTCCCTTTCCGTTCGACCAGGTCAGGCCTCGGGATAGATTTCAACAGTCCCAGAGTATAGGGGTGAACCGGGTGATGAAAGAGCTCATGGACATCGGCTTGTTCGACGATCCTACCCGCATACATGACCGCTACATTTTGGGCCATTTCAGCGATGACGCCGAGATTGTGTGTGATCAGAATGATGGACGTTCCCGTATTCTCTTTCAGTTTTAGCATAAGGTCCAGGATTTGGGCCTGAATCGTGACATCGAGGGCCGTGGTCGGTTCATCAGCGACCATGAGTTCCGGCTTACATGAAATCGCCATGGCAATCATCACCCGTTGCCTCATTCCACCACTTAGTTGATGGGGGTAGTCCCCCACCCTCTTTTCAGGGGATGGTATTCCAACCATCTTCAACATTTCGATGGAGCGATTCAATGCCTCTCTCTTCGAAAAACCCTGGTGGAGTTGGAACGTTTCCGAAATCTGATCGCCCACCTTAAACACGGGATTTAGGGAGGTCATTGGCTCCTGAAAGATCATCGATATTTTATTCCCTCTGATCTTCCTCATTTCGGACATCGGCTCTTTCAGCAGATCCCGCCCCTCGAAGACGATTTCGCCAGTCTCTATTTTGCCGGGTGGGCATTTAACCAACCGCATAATTGAAAGGGCGGTAACGCTTTTCCCGCATCCAGATTCTCCGACGATGCCCAGGATGGCTCCCTGATCCACTTCCAAATCCAGATCATCCACAGCCTTCGCAACACCGAGGTGAGTAGAAAAATACGTCTTTAGCCCTTTCACCCGTAACAAATCCTTTTTCATTTTTCGAAGCGTCCTTTTCCCAGCCCGTTTCTCAGCCTGATCTCATCTGCGTTCTGAGCCATCATCTGTCCTTCAACTTTATGTTTAGCGGATAGTAACAGAAAGGTTCTCGTTTTTCAATAGAAGTCATTCCCGTGTTCATTGACAATACTAAGACTTTCAATTAATATATACGTCATCCAAATCTTAAAAAAAGGAGGCAGTGGTATGAGTCAGGAGAAAAAATCTTCCGATAAGAAGAAGCAGGTTTCTCGTCGTGATTTTTTGAAAATAACGGCAGCCGTCACCGGAGGAATCGCTACGGGGAGTTTAATGGAGATGTCATCCCCGAAATCCTTATTGGCTCAAGCGCCATCTGGGACGATCAACGTCGTCACCTCTGCCGATGCCGATTCTTATGATCCCCATTCCTGGATCTCTGATGACGGCAGGATGATTGGGTATCACGTTTTTGAATCTCTCATCACGCGGGATTATAAACCCATGTTGGCCGCCTCCTGGGAGAATCCCGACAAATTAACATGGGTATTCCATCTCAGGAAAGGCGTCGAATTCACAAATGGTGAACCCTTCGATGCTTCCGTAGTAAAATTCAATCTGGAAAGATATATGGATCCAAAAACCAAGGCTCTTTTCAGGGGGCTTATGGAACCTGTGGAATCCATTGAGCCCACGGATAAGCACACGGTTAAGATTAAGACGAAAACCCCTTATTCTGTCCTCCTTTATATTCTCCGGGACATTCACATGATGTCCCCCAAGGCGGTGAATGAACTCGGGAAAGATGTCGTTCGAAAACCTATCGGTACCGGACCCTTTATCTTTAAAGAATGGGTTCCGATGGAAAGGACCGTCATCGAAGCCAATCCGGGCTATTATGGAGCGAAACCAAAGGTCAAAACGATCATCTGGAGACCTGTAAGAGAACCCTCCACCCGTATCGTTGAACTCCGGACAGGAAGGGCTGACATCATTAATAAGGTCCCCCCAGAATTGACGGGAGAGATCTCTGGAGAGGGAATGAAAATCCTGCGGAGGCAATCCATCTGGAGAATGGGCATTATGATCAATTGTGCGAAGCCCCCATTTGATAATGTGAAAGTGAGACAGGCTTTCAATTATGCGGCCAACAAAGAGGATTTAGTCAAGCATGTGCTAAGAGGGGCTGGTTATGTTATGTCGGATCCGGTAGGACCTGATGTCGAGGGACACAATCCAAACATCAAACCCTATCCTTATGACCCTGCAAGGTCAAGAAAACTCTTGGCTGAAGCAGGCTATCCGCAGGGGGTGGATATCGAAATACTCACTCCGGCTGGCCGTTATCTCAAGGACAAAGAACTCGTGGAGGCCGTATCCCACCAGGTGAAAGAGGGAGGGTTTAACATGAAAGTGGTCGCCATGGAATGGGGAATGTTCCTCAGAAATTATAGAAATCTCCATGGATTTTTTATCGGGGAAGAAAGCCCCTATGCTCAACGTTATTTCTCAAAGAATATGGATTCTCGAGTCAAATCCTATGCCTGGTTTGGATACCACAACGATGATTTTAACAAGCTTCTTGATGAGGCCGGGGAGACCTTTGATGTCCCAAAGAGGAATGCCATGTATCAGAAACTATCAAAAATTGTCTTTGACGATGGCCTCTACCTCTATATGTATTACGCCCAGGATATCTATGGAGTTCGAGATCGCCTCAAAAACTTCGCCCCTCGGGCAGACGGCTTTATCATCCTGACGGATGCCTCTGTGAGCTAAATAGGATTAAAAGGGGGGCGGCCTCTCATCACGGGTTGACCCCCTTTCAAATTTCATCTCCTCAATCTCCCCGTTTTGCATAATAGGCGAAAGAGAGGATTCATTTGGATGGTCGACCCTTTACGCATGTCGATCCGATCCGGTTGGGAGTTTTGGTCCCATCGGTCAACACGGTGGTGGAACCTGATATGTACCGAATGGCTCCACCAGGGATCACGATCCATTTCTCGCGGCTTCCGGTCCCTTCGGATGAAACCACCGTTAAAAACCTTGAACGTTTGGAAGACCACTTAGACGATTCGCTTCAATCGCTTCACCAGGCCAAGATCAAAGCTGTCTCATTTGCCTGTACCTCCGGAAGCTTTATCAAAGGTCCCGCCTGGGACAGGCATCTGATTGAACGGATGGAGAAAATTGTTTCACCCGCCACAACGACCTCGGAATCGATCCTCTCGGCGCTGAAGAATCTCGAGGTGAAGAAATTGGCCCTCGTCACTCCTTACCCAGACCCCATCAATGATTTAATGGAAGCCTACCTTACCTCCCAAGGACATCATGTAGTAAACCTCAAATCCCTCCGGCTATCCAATTCGCAAGAGATCAGGAAGGTCTCCCCTGAGATCATCTGCGAATTGAGTAAAGCAGCGAATACAGAGGACGCAGAAGGGATACTGATCTCCTGTACAGATTTTCAGGCCATCCCCATTATCCAGACCCTCGAAGAGGAAATGAAGAAACCAGTGATCTCGTCCAATCAGGCCACTTTATGGAAACTGATGATTCTCGGTGGCGTTCGCACACCGATCGAGGGATATGGTCGCCTACTGAGAGGGACCGGTGATAGGCTGTAGGCAAAAGGCAGGAGGCACAAGGCAGGTAGGACATAAAACCAATCGGCAGGAGAAACGAAATGGAAGATGAACTTTTTAGACAAATGGAGAAAGAACTGGAGCTCCCTATCGCGATGGCCAAAGAGATGATCAACGGCCTTGGAAGAGAAAAAGCTCTGGAGATCGTTTTGAGAGCTTACATCCGTTACCAATCAGCCCGTCTGACAAAAGGGATGGAACATCTTCCTCCGGAAAAAAGGGACTTGACGGTCTACGGAAAGAAGGTGAAAGAGATTGTCGATTCTTACAAGGGCAATATCGAAATTTTGGAGGCATCCGATAAAACCATCCGTTTAAAGGTAAAACGCTGCATTCCTTTTGAAATTTTTCAAAAACACGGCATTGCAGAAATGGGGTTGATGTTCTGCGAATCCGATTATGAGGCGACGAAAGCCCTCAACCCTAAGATGAAATTAATACGGACCAAGATGCTCTCCGTTGGGGACGATCATTGCAATCATGTCTGGGTGATGGAGGAATAATCGACCCGTGCGCCGGCTGATTTTGAGACGTCTTTGGCAAGCGGTACTCGTTCTGTTTGTGGTCAGCATTCTATCTTTTTTCCTCGTCTACCTCTCTGGGGATCCGATTAGGGCGTTAGTCCCAATGGATGCAACCCCCGAAGACGTGGAAAATATCAAGGTCCAGTTCGGACTTGACCGTCCCATTCCCATCCAATACATCACCTTCATCAAGCAGGCGCTAAAAGGGGATCTGGGTGATTCTTTTCGATATCGCCAAGAATCATTAACGCTTGTGCTGCAACGCCTTCCGACCACCCTGCTTCTCGTTTCTGCGACAATCTTGATTGCCGTATGCATCTCAATTCCTCTTGGAGTGTTCACCGCCGTGCGAAAGGATACAGGCTATGACTATTGGGGGACCGTTGTCTCCCTCGTGGGAATTTCGGTTCCGGGCTTCTGGGCAGGGATTCTGCTCATCCTCTTTTTTGCTGACTACCTGAGGGTCCTCCCACCCTCCGGAAAGGATGGCCTCAGTCATCTTATTCTTCCCGCAACGGCAAATAGCCTTCATATCATCGGCCTTCTAACTCGTTTGACACGCTCCACCATGGTGGAAGAATTGGGGAAAGGCTATGTCGTCGCCCTCAGGTCGAAAGGCCTTCCCCGCTGGATGATCCAATACAAACATGCTCTCAAGAACTCCCTCATTCCTATCGTTACAGTCGTCGGTCTTCAGTTTGGAGCACTGCTCGGAGGATCTGTTATCATCGAGACTGTCTTTGCCTGGCCCGGGGTGGGATGGCTTCTGTTCAGTGCCATCACCATGAGGGACCTGCCGCTCATCCGGGCTGCTGTTTTAGCCATTGCCCTTTTATTTGTGATCATTAACCTGGTCGTGGACATTTTATATGCCCTCATTGATCCGAAGATCAGATATGCCTAACTAACGAGAAAACCATGAAAGGCTTCCGCGCTAAAAAGAACACCATGTTCCTTCTCGGCATCCTCTTTACAGCGGTGGTTGTTCTCATGGCCTTGCTCGCGGGAGTCCTTTCTCCACATGACTATTCCAGACAGGACCTGCCCAATGCCTTAAAACCACCCTTCTGGGCCGACGGCGGGAAATGGACAAATCCATTAGGGACGGATCATCTGGGGAGAGATATTTTGAGTCGAATTTTCCATGGGGCCAGAGCTTCCCTTTTAGTCGGGGTGGGGTCTGTGCTCATCGCTTCGATAATCGGTATCTTCCTCGGGTTGATCTCAGGATTTTATGGAAGATGGGTCGATTCTCTCATTATGAGAATTGCGGATGTCCAATTGTCTTTCCCCCCTATCTTTCTCGCCATCGCTCTCATGGCTTTCATTCCACCCAGCCTTTCAAGCCTCATCCTTGTCCTCGGCGTGGTCACCTGGGTCCAATTTGGAAGGGTCTCCCGGGGTTCAACCCTGTCGGTAAAAGAAAAGGATTATGTTGAAGCTGCCAGGTCTCTTGGAACATCGAATATCAACATCATGCTGCGACACATCCTCCCCAACATCCTCTCTCCTCTGGTTGTAATCGCGACGGTATCCATGTCCTGGATGATCTTGGCAGAGGCCGGACTCAGTTTTCTGGGCCTGGGCGTGCAGCCTCCAACACCTGCCTGGGGAAGCATGCTCAGCGAAGGGCGTACCTATTTCGGAATCGCCTGGTGGTATGCGACTTTTCCAGGGCTAGCCATCTTTGTCACCGTCCTCGGGCTCAACATGCTGGGCGATGGCTTGAGAAGGCTCCAAATTTAGATTTGATGACACGAGACCCAGCGACCGGGCTGGATTTCTCTAAACTCAGGGAACTCCTGGTGGCAGACAGGATTTTGATCTTTTTGAAAAAGGGGACATCGTGGATGAAACCGACATCCGGAAGGCGGATGAATCGGACTTGGGACATCGCCTTCCAGGATGATGCGACGCTTTCTGATCTCCGAGTTTGCGGTGGGAATAGAAGACAGAAGCACCTGCGAATAAGGATGCAGAGGGGTTTCATAGAGCTCTTCTCCGGAAGCCAGTTCAACGAATCTTCCCAGGTACATGACAGCGATTCGATCGCTCATATGCCTCACCACACCCAGGTCGTGCGAAATGAAGATATAAGACAGTCTGAATTCTTCCTGCAGATCCTTCATAAGATTCAACACCTGAGCCTGAATCGAGACATCGAGCGCTGAAACCGGTTCATCCCCGATGATCAGTTTGGGGCGGAGGGCCAGGGCCCTTGCAATCCCAATCCTTTGCCTCTGTCCGCCACTGAACTCCTGAGGGTAACGGGACATATCTTCAGGTTTAAGCCCAACTCTGGTGATAAGTTGGACGACCATCTCTTCCCGGGTTTTCCCCTTTTCGATATTATAATTGTCCAGAGGTTCACCCACAATTTTCCCAACCGTCTGCTTGGGATTGAGAGAGCCAAAGGGATCTTGAAAGATAATCTGCATTTTCTTTCGGTAATCTTTTAATTCGTTCTTGGTCAGTTTGCAGATATCCACCCCTTCCAGATAGACCTGACCTGATGTTGGCTCGATGAGACGCAGGATGGCTCTGCCTGCGGTGGATTTCCCGCATCCACTCTCTCCCACAAGGCCAAGGGTTTTTCTCTCTTCAATGGAGAAACTGACGCCATCCAAGGCATAGACCAATTCTTTTGTCTTAGCAAAAAGCTTAGACCTGACCGGGTAATATTTCTTGAGATCCTTCACATCTAACAGCATAGAAACGACCCCTTTTTATTTCAGATACTGCCAACACCGGACAGAGGATTGGCCGGAGATCTGCTTCTTTTCGGGAGATTCTTCCCGGCATATCTTCATGACGTCAGGACACCTTGGATAAAAAAGGCAGCCTTTTGGCAGTTGATTCAAACTGGGAACGACACCCGGGATCTCCTGAAGTCTGTTGAGCTTCTTTCCCTTCGCATCTGCCCGTGGTATCGACTGTAAAAGGCCACGTGTATAAGGATGGAGCGGGTTATCAAAGATTTCGTCGACCACGGCCTCCTCGACGATCTCCCCGGCATACATGACGATGACCCGCTGCGCCGTCTCTGAAATGATTCCTAAGTCATGGGTGATCAGAATAATCGCCGTATCCAGTTCCTCTTTGAGCTTGAGCATCAAATCAAGGATCTGCGCCTGGATGGTGACGTCAAGGGCTGTGGTAGGCTCATCCGCAATGAGGACCTGCGGTCGACAGGCTAATGCCATGGCAATCATGACCCGTTGCTGCATTCCCCCGCTCATCTGATAAGGATACTCAGAAATCCTCTTCTCCGGGGAAGGAATCCTGACAAGTTTCAGAGCCTCAATGGAACGTTCCATGGCCTCATTCCTGGACAATCCCTGATGAAACCGGAAAACTTCCGCAATCTGATCCCCGGTAGTGAAAACAGGGTCCAGGGAATTTGTGGGATCTTGAAAGATCATGGAAATCTTGTCACCCCTTATCTTTTCCATCTTCCGCTCTGACAACTTCAGGAGATCCTCCCCTTCGAGGAGGATCTCCCCTTCCACGATCTTCCCTGGAGGATCGGGGATTAACCGGAGAATGGAAAGAGCGGTTACACTTTTTCCACACCCTGATTCTCCCACAATGCCAAGAGTTTCTTTCCGATCGAGACTCCAACTGATTCCGTTAACAGCTTTTCCAATACCCTCTTTGGTATAGAAAAAGGTTTTTAGATTCTTAATCTGCAAAATCGGAGTCATCCCATTCTCTTTCTGCATCTTAGAACCCTTTGAGCCTTCCTTAGTTATTCAGAACCCCAAAACTTTTTTGCCGAAATGGGCCGATCATACCCAAGAAGATTGTCCATCCAGTCAAAAAGAGGGTTGAAAAGGGTCGTCTTCTTAATCAAGAGTCGAACGGCCTCATGGACGATGCCCGGAGCCTTATTGAAGGGGCAGACCCGGATGCAGTTGGCGCAATCCATCCGATTTCTGGCCCAAAAAGTGTAACACTTTTCTCCGTCCACATACCACTTCAGGACGCCGGAGTGGTTAGAAATATTCGGACCTTCAGTCGTCATTTCACCATGCGGGATGGCTTGAGAGGGACAATGGATCGCACATTTCTTACAGGTTTTACAAAATTTTGTAACTCCAAAAGGGCGGTAGGAATCAACTTGGACGGGAAGATCCGTAAAGACCTTACAAAGCCGGATGCGAGGCCCGAATGCTTCCGTCATCAAGAGTCCCATCCGGCTTCCCTCTCCCAGCCCTGCTGCCATGGCCAGGGGAACGCTCAGGGCTGTATCATTTCCAGCGGGTATGGCACGGTAACCCAGCCCTCGAATGAAGTTAGCCACCATATTCGCTACAAACGCCATCTTGGAATATCCCAGACCGGTTGCCCCTGATGAAACACCCGTCGGAGAGGAACGGATCGCCCCATAGTCCATCTCGATGGCCATGACGACCGCATGGTTGCATCCCTCCGGGATTTCGATAGGGTAAGTCTCCTGGGTAAGAACATTAAACTCATGAGAGTATATCCAGTTGGGATGGACTCTGCAGATACCCGCCAGACCGGCTCCGTAGAACCGGGCCACTTTCTTTAAGATACGACTCATCTCCTCAGGAGATTCCTTGACCGGATCTCCGGTTTCGACATAGGGTTTGATTTTCTCCGGAACACCTTCCCATTCATAAAGTCCGAAATTGCTCCGGGAATTTCCCATTCCGTATCTCCACTCCAAACTCCAGGAAGCATTGCGAAAAGCATAA
>Ga0194111_10005973_pt1 | contig 13925 bp, 13 predicted proteins | sample TA2KigC300mmetaG_FD_146194 | JGI IMG/M metagenome (GOLD analysis project Ga0194111, IMG submission 146194) | Freshwater microbial communities from Lake Tanganyika, Tanzania - TA2015033 Kigoma Deep Cast 300m | ecosystem: Environmental > Aquatic > Freshwater > Lake | place: Tanzania: Lake... | reverse complement strand
CAAAGGGAACGTCATTGCACCGATGTCGGTGATCAATAAGTATGGCGCTGACGCCCTGCGCTGGTATTTCTTCACCTCCTCACCGCCGGGAAACGTGCGCCGCTTCAGCGCCGATATGGTGGCGGAGGTGACACGCCGCTTCCTCCTGACCCTGTGGAATATCTATTCTTTCTTCGTCAACTATGCCAATATTGATAAATTCACTCCGGACATGGCCGGGGTTCTCTCTCATTCCGAGCTTGACCACTGGATTCTCTCCGAGCTTAACCAGCTGGTGGCGGATGTTGATAACGGGCTTCAGAATTATGACCCCAGCGGTGCCGGGAGAAAGATAGAGGACTTTGTCGGCGACCTGTCCAACTGGTACGTGCGGCGGAGCCGGCGGCGTTTCTGGAAGAGTGAGAATGACGCTGATAAGTTTGCCGCCTACATGACGCTATATCAATGTCTGGTGACGCTGGCCAAACTGCTGGCCCCGTTCCTGCCGTTTGTGGCCGAGGAGATGTATCAGAATCTGGTGGGCTCGGTGTCCCCTGACCAACCAGAGAGCGTGCACCTGGCCGATTTCCCGGTGGCCGACACGGAAAAAATTGACAAGCATCTGGCGGCTGATGTCCGCCTGATTATGCGGGTCTCCAGCCTGGGTCGGGCCGCCCGCAGCGAGGCTGGCATAAAGGTACGCCAGCCACTGTCCAGACTTCTGGTCAAGGTCGCCGCCGAGCGGCAGAAAAAGGCCCTGAGACACCTCGCGCCGCAGGTGCTGGAGGAGGTCAATGTTAAGTCTCTGGACCTGGTTGATGAACTGCCGCTAGCCGGGCATAAGGAGTGGCCGGTGGCTTCTGAAGGCGATGTGATGGTCATGCTGGATACTGATGTTACTCCGGAACTGGCCGCGGAAGGCATGGCGCGCGAGCTGGTGCGTCGTCTGCAGATGATGCGGCGCTCCGCTGGCTTTGAGATTGCTGACCATATTACCACCTTTTATCAGGGTGACGAGTACCTGAATAAGGTGATAGCTGATTTCGCCGGATATATCAAGCAGGAAACGCTTTCCGAGCAGCTCTTAGATAATGCTCCGGCTGAGGGGGCATATGAAGAGAGCTTCAAGCTGGAAGGCCACGAACTGCGGCTGGGCGTAAAAAGGCTGAACTAAGGTGGCGGGCTCTCGGAGGGCGTGACCTCAGTGTTGTATTCGGATTTGTTGCGCCAGTAAGTTACCGGTATTTTCTGTCCGATTTCAGCGAGGTGAATGGCCCTTATCATGTCCTCGGCGGTGGCAACATCCTTTCCGGCAAAGCGAGTAATTACGTCTCCTGGTTTGAGGCCGGCCTTGTCGGCAGGACTGTCCCGGACCGCCTGGGTTATCAGGGCGCCGCTTTTTACCGGCAGGTTATACCTGGCGACGGCAAACTGGTCCACCGTGTAGAGCACCACCCCCAGCCAGGGGCGGATAACATAACCGTTGGTAATCAGTTCCTCAATGATGGGCAAGGCCGTTTCCGTGCTGATGGCATAGCCCATGCCCTCAACCCCAGACATGGCGATTTTGGCGCTGGTGATGCCAATCACCTCTCCGGCCAGGTTGACCAGAGGCCCGCCGCTGTTGCCGGGATTGATGGCGGCCGTGGTCTCAATGAGGTCGTAAAGGGTCTGTCCCGGTGCCACCGGTATGGCCACACCCTGGCGACTGATAATGCCTTCGGTGGCCCGTATTCCCTGTCCCAGCGCGTTGCCGATGGCGACCACCCACTCGCCGACCCGCAGCGGCCCGGAGTCGCCAACAGTCACCGCCGGCAGGTTCTGGGCATCAATCTTGATAATGGCCAGGTCGTTCAGGCTGTCAGTGAAGACGGCGCTCTGGTCAACGGTGAAGGTGCGGCCGTCATCCATGGTAACCGTGATGCTGCTGGCACCTTCCACGACATGGTTATTGGTCACAATGATGCCGTTTTTATCCAGAACCCATCCCGAGCCGGCTCCCTGCTGGGTGAACGGCCGATTAAAAAAATCGAGGGTGACCACTTCAGTGTTGATGGCAACGACCGACGGCTTAACCTTGGCCACGACATCGGCAATATTGGGCAGTACCAGGGTGGTGTTTACGGCTGGTGCCGTGGGGGGTGGAGTCCAGGTGGGATTGATGGGTGTGGGTGGTTGTGCCGGTGCCGGGGCGGGTGTTGGGGCTGGGCCGGGTGCCGGCGTTATCTCAACTTGAGGTACGGCGCAGCCAAGGCCAAGTACCAGCATCAGGATGATAATCAGAGGCGTGAGTATATAATTTAACTTTATGCGCGGCATTATATTTAAATTATAACACAGCTACTCTGACACCACAAAAAACCGGGGGGGGCAGTGATAACCGCCCCCCCAGGTTATGGACTCTAGGCAGAAGGCACCTTGGGCAGGTGCTTCAGCGCTTCCTTTACCTTTTCCGCGGGGTACGCGTAGTCTTTCATTCTGCCCGAGAGATACTCGTCATAGGCGGCCAGGTCAAAATGACCGTGTCCGCTGTGGGCAATCAGGATGGTCTTGGCTTCCCCCGCCTCACGGCATTTGATGGCTTCATCAATGGCCACCCTGAGGTCGTGGCAGGGCTCGGGTCCGGTGATGATGCCTTCAGTGCGGGCAAACTGCACGCCGGCCTCAAAGACGGCCTTTTGGTGCTCGGCCCTGGCTTCAACTAAGCCCAGGCGGTAAAGATGGCAGATGATGGGGGCCATGCCGTGATAGCGCAGTCCTCCGGCATGGACCGGCGGCGGCACGAAGGTGTGCCCCAGAGTGTACATCTTCAGTATGGGAGCCATACCGGCGGTATCCCCGTAGTCATACGTGTAGGGCCCCTTGGTGAGGCTGGGGCAGGCCTGGGGCTCCACGCAGATGATGCGCATGTTCGGCTTCTTGCCGCTGAGCTTGTCCCTTATCCAGGGCAGGAACTGACCGGCGAAATTGGAGCCGCCGCCGACACAGCCAACGATGATATCCGGGTAAGCATCGGCCATCTCCATCTGCTTCCTGGTCTCTTCGCCGATAATGGTCTGGTGAAGCAGGACATGGTTAAGGACACTGCCGATAGAATAGTGAGTGTCATCGTGAGTGGCGGCGTCCTCAATGGCTTCGCTGATGGCGATTCCCAGGCTGCCGGGAGAATTGGGATTATCAGCCAGTATAGCACGCCCGATTTTGGTATCCTCGCTGGGGCTGGCTACACACTTCGCTCCCCAGGTCTCCATCAGGATACGGCGGTATGGCTTCTGGTTGTAGCTGACCTTGACCATGTAAACCTTGCACTCAATGCCGAAGAAGGCGCAGCCCATGGCCAGGGCGCTGCCCCACTGGCCGGCGCCGGTCTCCGTGGTCAGCCGTTTGATGCCTTCTTGCTTATTGTAATAGGCCTGAGCGACGGCGGTATTGGGCTTGTGGCTGCCTGCCTGGCTGGTCCCCTCGTATTTGAAGAAGATTTTAGCCGGCGTGTCCAGCGCTTTTTCCAGCCGATGTGCCCGGTGCAGGACGGTTGGCCTCCAGGTGCGGTAGACCGCCTGTACCTCTTCCGGTATTTCAATATAGCGCTCCGGGCTGAACTCCTGCATGATTACGGCCATAGGGAAGATAGGTTTCATGTCATCAGGAGTCACCGGCTTGAGCGTGACCGGATGATAGACCGGCGGCAGTGGTTCGGGCAGGTCGGGCAGCACGTTGTACCATTTGGTGGGCATAGCTTTTTCATCTAGTATAAACTTGGTTCTCTCCATTGTTTTCTCCTTTCTTGAATATTTATGAGGTTTCCTCCATTTAAATAATTCTCTGGCCCCGGAGGGGCCACCTCCAAGACATCAGCATCATGGCAATATCCCCCCTTTCTGTTATTTGTGATAATAAAAAAACCCCCGCCCGGGAAGGGGCGGGGGCTGCTTCCGCGGTGCCACCCTTCTTGGTCGTCAGGATTACGAGAAGTTCACAACCGTCTCTCTCGGGTACAGAGGTTATTTTCGTATCTTTTACCTCGATACCCCGGGGCCTGATAACGCTGCCCCTGCGTCAAAGCCTACTCACCTTATCTGGTTTTCGGTTTGCGGCTCCCCGGTCCATTCCGCTCCGGCGCTGGCATCGGCTCACACCTTATCCGACTCTCTGTGCCCCGCTCTGGAGCTTACTAGTCCTGTTCGCAGCCTTTACACGCTTATTTCTGGTAAGTCTAGCAGTCGGTTCCCGGTTTGTCAAGTACAGGTCCTTTAGTATTGGTATTTGCATATAGTTGGTATTCTGCTCATCCTCTGTGTCCCCCTCTCAAACAGGTCTGTCTTTTACGCTCTATTTCGATAATGTTTGAGAGGGGGAAAAGAATTGGAGAGAGGGCGGAGTCCTCTCTCCTCTATACTCCCCTCTCCAGCCAATTATGCCTGTGGTTTCTGGCCAGTGCTTCTGGCTGGAGAGGGGTCAGGGGTGAGGCATCAACTGCCAACCAAAGGCAAACAGGACCTCTCTTTAATATTGCTGCCTATGGAGGGGTATGTTATACTGTTAGGCGGTGTATTGAGTTTCAGAAGGGAAGAAGGGGGAGAATTTGCCAGACACAACGACTATCAAACAACTATTGGAAGCCGGGGCCCATTTTGGCCATCAGACGGGGCGGTGGCATCCCCGCATGAAGAATTACATCTTCACCAAACGCAATGGCATTCATATCATTGATCTGGAAAAAACAGCAGCCATGCTGGATGTTGCCTGTAATTATGTCCGGGAGCTGGTCGCCGGAGGCGGCATTATCCTGTTTGTCGGCACCAAGAAACAGGCCCAGGAGTCAATAGTGGAGGAGGCAAAGCGCTGTGGTATGCCCTACGTTGACCTGCGCTGGTTGGGCGGGATGCTGACCAATTTCGGCACCATCCAGGCGCGTATTGACCACCTGGTGCGGCTTGAGGACCAGCAGTCAAGAGGCGAGTTCGGACGCCTGACCAAAAAAGAAGTTTCCAAGATAAATGAGGAAATCGAAAAGCTAAACAAGCAGATGGGTGGCATTAAAGAGATGACAAGCCTGCCCAGCGCGCTGTTTATCGTTGACCCAACCAGGGAAAATATCGCCCTCGCCGAGGCCAAACGAATGGGAATACCGGTGGTGGCGATAGCCGACACCAACTGCAATCCCGATGTGATAGATTACCCGATACCGGCGAATGATGACGCCATCCGTGCCGTAAAGTTGATATGCAGTAAGATTGCCGATGCTGTTCTGGAAGGTAAAGCCAGTTTTGCTGAGATACCGGTGGAAGCGGCGGCGCTGGAGGGAGCGGAGAAGGCAGAACCTGTAGAAACGATGGAGCCGCTTATCTTCACCCCCGAAGAGGAACGAGGAGGATGAACCTTGGAGATATCCGTAGAGATAATTAAGGATTTGCGGAACCAGTGTGGTGCTGGGGTCATGGAGTGCCGGAATGCTCTGCTGGAAGCGAAAGGAGACATGGAAAAGGCGCTCCAGCTTTTAAAGGAAAAGGGGCTGCTCAAGGCGGAGAAAAAAGCGGGCCGTGTTACCATGCAGGGGCTGGTTGAGACTTATGTCCACACCGGGGGCAGGATAGGGGCCATGGTTGAGGTGAACTGCGAGACCGACTTTGTGGCACGCACCGATGAATTCAAGACGCTGGCGCATGACCTGGCCATGCAGGTCGCCGCGCTCTCACCGCAATATGTTTCCGAGGAGGGGCTCCCTGAGGGAGCCGACGTTGCACCCCAGGCGGTCTGTCTGCTGCAGCAGCCGTTTATCAGGGACCCGGCAAAAACGGTCCGTGATATGATTGTTGAGGTCATTGCCAGGGTGGGTGAAAATATCAGGGTGAGCCGTTTCATCAGGTATGAATTAGGCGCGGGGGATGAGGGGAATGGTTGAGACCAAGTACCGGCGTGTGCTCCTCAAGCTCAGCGGCGAGGCCTTTGCCGGAGACAAAGAGGTTGGCATAGATATCGCCACCCTCACCAGAGTGGCCAAGCAGATAAAGAGCGTGATGGAGATGGGCGTGGCGGTGGCCATTGTCGTGGGCGGGGGCAATATCTGGCGTGGCGAAGAGGCCGAGGCCAATGGTATTGACCGGGTAACGGCGGACTATGCCGGAATGCTGGCTACCGTTATCAATGCCCTGGCCCTCCAGGACATACTGGAGAGGGAGGGAGTTCAAACCCGGACACAAACGGCCATAGGCATTAACCAGGTCGCCGAACCTTACATCAGGCGTCGCGCCGTCCGCCATCTGGAAAAGGGCCGGGTGGTCATCTTTGCCGGCGGCACCGGCAACCCATATATGACCACAGATACCGCCGCCGCGCTGCGGGCCATTGAGATTAATGCGGAAGTGCTGCTCATGACCAAGAATAAGGTGGACGGCATTTACAGCTCCGACCCGATTAAAAATCGGGATGCCAAGAAGTTCAAACATCTGACGCACCTTGAGGCGCTGAACCTTCGTCTGGAGGTAATGGACGCCACGGCACTCTCCCTCTGTCTGGAGAATAAAGTGCCCATCATCGTGTTTGACCTCAAGGCTCCCCACAGCATTGAAAAAGTGGTCAAGGGTGAGTCTATTGGTACTCTGGTATCAAGCGAGTAGGTAAACATGGTCAGCGACCAATTGCGGAAGATAGAAGGGAAGATGCAGGCGTCGGTCAGCGGCCTGCGCAAGGAGCTGGCAACACTGCGCACCGGCCGGGCCACACCGGCGCTGGTCGAGCATATCAGAGTGGACTACGCTGGCGTGCCTACCCCACTTAACCAGATAGCCGGTGTTTCCGTCCCTGAAGCCAGCCTTATCATTATCCAGCCCTGGGACAAAAGCAGCATTCGTGAAATTGAGAAAGCCATTTTGAAATCCGAACTGGGTTTTAACCCCACCAATGATGGCAATGTAATCAGGATTAGCATCCCGCCGCTTTCTGAAGAGAGACGACAGGAATTGATAAAAGTGGTTCGGAGAAGGATTGAAGAGAGAAAAGTGACGGTGCGTACTTTCAGGCATGAGGTTATGAATGACCTGAAAACCCTGGAAAAGAACAAAGAGATATCCGAAGACGAGCATAAAAGGGCGCTGCATCAGTTGCAAAATCTCACAGATGTCCATATCGCCGAGATTGACCAGGTCGGGCGGGAAAAAGAGAAGGAACTCCTGGAAGCATAGCCTGCCACGGTATCTGCTGATGATGCCGGGCAAAGACGGGGACGATGAAATCAGTCAAGCCGCAGATAAAACGATTGCCGGTGCACGTTGCTATCGTACCCGATGGCAACGGGCGCTGGGCGGAAAAGCGGGGACTGCCCAGGCTGGCCGGGCACCGGGCTGGCGTCAAGCAGATGCGCTCACTTATTGAATATCTTGATAAGCGGCAGGTTAAGTATGTCACCCTTTACGGATTTTCCACCGAGAACTGGGGCCGTCCAAAAGAGGAGGTGGAGGGGCTATTCCGCATTTTAATGGAAAAAATCAAGCAGGATGTCCCCAAGCTGCACAGGAAGAACATCAGGGTCCGCCATCTGGGCAGAATTGGCGAGCTACCAGACTGGTTGCAGGACTCAATACGACGGGCGGAGGAACTTACCAGAGGTAATACCGGCCTGACATTGAGCCTGGCTTTTAACTATGGCGGGCACATTGAAATCGTGGACGCGGTCCGCCGCATTATCGCTGAAGGCATCCCGCCGGAAAAGATAGATGAGAAGCTGTTCAGCAAATATCTGTATACCGCCGGCATTCCGGACGTTGACCTGTTAATCAGAACCGGCGATGAATGGCGTCTCAGCAACTTTCTGCTCTGGCAGACTGCCTACAGCGAGTATTATTTCACCGGTGTTCTCTGGCCCGATTTTACCAAAGAGGACATAGACAAGGCGCTGATTGCCTACAGTCAGCGGGAACGACGCTTCGGGGCGCTGTAATACCGAGCATGCTCAAAAAAAGAATCATAGTGGCATTGCTGGGCCTTCCTCTCTTTATCGTCATTGTCTGGTTTGATAAGCCTGTCCCCTGGTTCACCATTTTTATCGCCATCTGGGGGTTGCTGGCGGCTCGCGAGTTCTACCGGCTGGTGGGCGTCTCCAGCGTCCGCTCGTTGTCCGTATTCGGGCTGCTCTTCACGGTCCTGATTATAATAAGCCCGCATTGCCCTTCGCCGTTTGCCGCCCCGCTGCTGATTACGCTGGTGGTGGTGCTGCCACTTATCTGGCTGGTCTTGCGCCAGCGCGTGGAGGGAGCTTTCACCGGCTGGGCCTGGATGGTGGCCGGGTTTCTCTACGTGGGCTGGCTGCTGAGCTTTCTGATAGCTCTCCGGTTTGAAGCGGGCCGGAACTGGGCGTTCTTCGCCTTTTTCACCACTTTCGGCTCTGATTCCGCGGCCTACTTCATCGGCCGGGCGCTGGGTCGGCACCGCCTGGCCCCCCGCATAAGCCCGCACAAATCGTGGGAGGGGGCGATTGGAGGAGTGGTGGCGGCGGTGGCGGTGAGCCTGCTGTTCACGCTATCGACGCCACTCCATATCTCACTGAATATCGGGCAGGGTATGGCACTGGCGCTGCTGGTGGGCGTCTTCGGGCAGATTGGTGACTTGGCGGAATCTCTGCTCAAGCGCAATGTCGGCGTGAAAGAATCGAGCACGGCAATACCAGGGCATGGCGGTTTGCTGGACCGTATGGACAGTGTGGTCTTTGCTGGCGTTGTCGTTTACCTGTACTATACTTTTGCCTGGCTGTAACTATTTTAATAGAGAAATATTATTTTGCAAGGAGGTAAAAACACTGATGATTGTTGGCAGTGGTGATTTCAGGTATGAGCGTGTTGAAGGGTGGGTCAAGGTACCGGAGTATTTTGACCTTTCTGACCCCGTTGACATCGCCACCGATGCCCGGGACCGGGTCTACGTTGGTTCCAGAGGCAACCACCCGATTCTCATCTTTGACCGCAAAGGCAATTTCGTGTCCTGCTGGGGCGAGGGACACTTTGTTGACCCTCACGGGATTTACGTTGGCCCCGATGATTCGGTCTACATTGTCGACGCCAAGACCCATACCGTTGAAAAGAGGACGCCCGGTGGTGAGGTGCTCCTGACTCTGGGCACCAGGTTCCGCACGCCAGCGATAATGCTGCGCGCGCCGTTCAATCAGCCGACCGGGCTGGTTCTGGGGCCGGCCGGAGAGATGTTTGTCACCGATGGCTACGGCAATTTTCTGGTGCACAAGTTCTCAGCGGAAGGGAAACTGCTCAAGACCTGGGGTGAGCACGGTAAGGGACCGGGGCAGTTTGAGTTGCCCCATAAACTTGATATTGATAATCGGGGCCGGCTTTATGTCTGCGACCGCAACAATGACCGGATACAGATATTTGACCTTGAAGGCAAATTCCTTGAGATGTGGACCAACTGCCGCTGGCCCCAGGACATCTGGATTGATAAAAAGAAAGAGCTCGCCTATGTGGTGGAGAGCCACATGCACCAGCTATTCCCGCCGAGGGTTACGGTGCGTGACCTGAAGGGCAAAATCCTGTCCGAGTTCGGCGGCTATGAGCATGAAGGCAAGGGCCTGCTGGAAAACTCTCATACTATCTGCGTTGATTCGCACGGCGATATTTACATCGGCGAGATAGTCAAGGTCAGGCGCCTGATGAAATTTGCCCGGGTGCGCTGACGGTGGCGGCGTGGAAAAACTTGAGTCCGGGGCCAGGAAGCTAGGCTTGTGCCTTGCTTCCCGTCAGCTTGAGCAGTTTCAGGTCTACTATCAGGAGCTGATTGATTGGAACCGGCGGCTAAACCTGACGGCGATTACTGATTACGAGGAAGTGCAGGTGAAGCACTTTCTGGATTCGCTGACGGTGGTGCTGGCGCTGAAACAGCCTCCGGGAAAGGGTCTGAAACTTATTGATGTCGGCACCGGGGCTGGTATCCCGGGAATCCCGCTGAAAATAGCCCTGCCTGATATCCAGGTGGTGCTCTTGGACGCCACCAGGAAAAAGGCCGTCTTTCTGGAGCATATCGTCCAGAAGCTGAACCTGGAAGGCGTTCAGGTGGTGGTGGGGCGGGCGGAAGAAATCGCTCATCAGCCGGAATACCGGCAGCAATTCACCCTGGTTCTGTCCCGGGCGGTGGCAGATTTAGCGGCGCTGGCGGAACTAACCCTGCCGTTCTGTGCCGTTGGCGGCAGGTTCATCGCCCAGAAAAAGGGTGATATAGCAGCAGAGGTACAGGTGGCGCAGCGGGCGATTGCCATTCTGGGGGGAAAGCTTGCCGATGTGAAGAATATCTGGATGCCTGAATTCACTGATGAGCGCTGGCTGGTGGTCATTGACAAGGTCGGGGAGACGCCGCCGCAGTATCCCCGCCGTCCCGGCATCCCGGCCAAGAGGCCGTTGAAGTAGCCTCTTTCAGTTGCTAAACAAAAATAACAGTAGTAGAATATCATTGCTAGTGGATAGGTTCTCGCCAAAGTGAGGTGATAGGTATGGAGACGGGAACGTGGAAGGTTAAGACCGGACTGGCCCAGATGCTCAAGGGCGGGGTGATAATGGATGTGGTCAATGTTGAGCATGCCAAGATTGCTGAGGAGGCTGGTGCCTGTGCGGTGATGGCGCTGGAGAGGGTGCCCGCCGATATACGCGCCGCGGGGGGTGTGGCCAGGATGGCCGACCCGACCATCATTGAGGCGATTATGAAGGCGGTTTCCATCCCGGTGATGGCCAAATGCCGCATCGGGCACTTCGTGGAAGCGCAGGCGCTGGAGGCGCTCGGCGTGGACTATATTGACGAATCAGAAGTGCTCACCCCGGCCGATGAAAACCATCATATCTGGAAGCATGACTTCAAGGTCCCGTTTGTCTGCGGTTGTCGCAATCTGGGTGAAGCCCTGCGCCGCATTGGTGAAGGGGCAGCGATGATAAGGACCAAAGGCGAAGCCGGCACCGGCAATGTTGTTGAGGCGGTCAGGCACATGCGCGCGGTGATGGACGGCATTCGCGAGCTGGCCCAGACACCGGAGGAAGAGCTGATGGCCAAGGCCAAGGAGATGGGGGCGCCTTTTGAAATCGTACTGGAGATACACAAAGTCGGCAAGCTGCCCGTGGTCAACTTCGCCGCTGGTGGCGTGGCCACGCCGGCGGATGCGGCCCTGATGATGCAGCTTGGCGCCGACGGCGTCTTCGTTGGCTCCGGCATTTTCAAATCGTCAAATCCAGCGGCACGGGCGCAGGCGATTGTCAAGGCCACCACGCACTACCAGGACCCGAAGGTAATCGCCGAGGTTTCCAAGAACCTGGGCGAAGCCATGCCCGGGAAGGACATAAGGGAACTGAAGCCAGAGGAGCTGCTGGCATCTAGAGGTTGGTAGCATGAAGATTGGCGTCCTTGCCTCGCAAGGAGCCTTCCGGGAGCATATAGAAAAACTGCGCCAGCTGGGTGTTGAAGCTATGCCCGTCCGCATGCCCGAAGAGCTTAAGGGTCTGGACGGGCTCATTATTCCCGGCGGCGAGAGCACGTCTATTGGGCGGCTGATGCGCGATTACAAACTGACGCAGGCGATTCGCAATATGGTTAAAAAAGGCATGCCCGTGTTCGGCACCTGCGCTGGCATGATATTATTGGCCAAGGAAAGCACGGACGCCTCTTTTGAGTCGCTGGGGCTGATGGATATCACGGTCAGGCGCAATGCCTTCGGGCGGCAGCGGGAGAGTTTTGAGACCGAGCTCAATGTGCCGGTGCTGGGTAAGAAACCGTTCCCCGGAGTCTTTATCCGCGCGCCGCTGATTGAACAGGTGGATGGAAATGTAGAGGTGCTGGCACGTCTGGCTGACGGCACCATCGTGGCGGCACGTGAGGACAAAATGCTGGCGCTGGCTTTTCACCCTGAGCTTACGGACGACCTCAGGTTTCACCAGTATTTTCTGAGGCTTTTGTCCGAAAAGGAATAAGTCGGGAGGGGCAGTTGCAGAAGGTAATCACCGACGACCTTGATGCATTACTGGACATCCTGCCGGCGCACATACGGAAGCCGCTCTGCGAGCAGAAGGACATCAGCGACCTGCTGGAAGTGGTGCTGGACCTGGGGCGCTCCCCGGAAGCCCGCTTCCCTGGCCGTGAGGTGGTGCTCAATCCCAGAGAAGTCGACGAAACGGATATCGACTACGTGGTTTCACGCATCGGCAACTTCGGCGATGACAACCGTGCTGGCATTGAGCGTACCCTGCACCGCATCTCTGCCATCCGTAATAGAGAAGGGCGTATTGTGGGGCTGACCTGCCGTGTGGGCCGCGCCGTATTCGGCACCATAAAGGTGATTGAGGACCTGGTGGAGTCAGGCAAGAGCGTCATGCTGCTCGGCCGTCCCGGGGTGGGTAAGACGACGATGTTAAGGGAAGTGGCCCGGGTGCTGGCCGACGATATCAACAAGCGGGTCATCATTGTGGATACGTCCAATGAGATAGCCGGCGACGGCGATATACCCCACCCGGCCATCGGCCACGCCCGCCGGATGCAGGTGAAGACGCCGGCCATGCAGCACGCGGTGATGATAGAGGCGGTGGAAAACCACATGCCCGAAGTAATCGTTATTGACGAGATAGGCACCGAGCTTGAAGCCCAGGCGGCGCGCACCATCGCCGAGCGCGGCGTTCAGCTGGTCGGCACCGCCCACGGCAATACCCTGGAAAATCTGATGCTGAACCCCACCCTGGCCGACCTTATCGGCGGCATACAGTCGGTCACCCTGGGTGACGAAGAGGCACGGCGCCGGGGCACCCAGAAGTCAATACTGGAGCGGACGTCTCCGCCTACCTTTGATATTGTGGTTGAGATTCAGGAGCGCGACCGCGTGGCCATTCACCCCGACGTTGCCGAGGCGGTTGATGCCATTTTGCGGGGCCAGGCTATTGATACCGAGGTGCGCTGGCTGGACGAAAACGGCGAGGTCAGGGTGGAAAAACCGCTCGTGGAGTTGAAAAAGGGCAAAGAGAAGAAAACGGCAGGCAGGGACCAGCACCGCATCTACCTCTTCGGGGTCAACCGTGGCCGGCTGGAGCACATGGCCAGGGAAATAAACCTTGACCTTGAAATTGTGGATAAAGTGGAGGAGGCCAACCTCCTGGTTACCTCCAAGAACTACTACCGCCGCAAGCCGCAGAAGGTCAGGGATGCCGAGGCGGCTAACCTGCCCATCTATGTCCTGAAAAGCAATACCCCGCCCCAGATACGGCAGATGTTGCAGAGCATTTATCCGGTGGCCGGACCGGGCAAGCGTGACTCGTTCCAGGTAGCCCTGGCTGAAGCGGAAGAAGCGGTGGCGAAGATAAAGAACGGTGGTGAGGGTGAGGTGGAGCTCAGCCCGCAGAGTGCTTACATCCGCCGCCTCCAGCACTTAATCGCTGAGAGGAACGAGATGGCCTCACGCAGCGAGGGCAAGGACCCAAACCGCAGGGTCAAGATTTATAAGGGGTAACGGGAGTATGTCCTTGTTCATTACTTTTGAAGGTGGGGAGGGGAGTGGGAAAAGCGTGCAGGCAAGGGCGCTTTATCGTAAGCTTTCCCGGCTGGCCATGCCAGCCATTCTGACCCATGAGCCCGGCGTAACGCCGCTGGGCAGGAAGGTCGCCCGCTGGCTGAAATGGGGGGATGACATGGCTATCTCCCCTCTGGCGGAACTGATGCTGTTCAACGTCTCCCGGGCGCAGCTGGTCAGCGAGGTTATTATGCCCGGCCTGAAAAGCGGCCGGGTGGTCATCTGCGACCGCTATGCTGATTCAACGACGGCCTACCAGAGCTACGGCCGGGGCCTTGACCTGAGCGCAGTCAGGGCGGTCAATGAGGCCGCGATTCAGGGACTGCATCCTGACCTGACCGTTCTGCTCGATATACCTGTGGAGGTCGGGCTGGGCCGAAAGAAAGGCGAAAAGCGCGACCGCTTTGAGCAGGAA
>Ga0194111_10005971_pt1 | contig 13928 bp, 13 predicted proteins | sample TA2KigC300mmetaG_FD_146194 | JGI IMG/M metagenome (GOLD analysis project Ga0194111, IMG submission 146194) | Freshwater microbial communities from Lake Tanganyika, Tanzania - TA2015033 Kigoma Deep Cast 300m | ecosystem: Environmental > Aquatic > Freshwater > Lake | place: Tanzania: Lake... | reverse complement strand
CGGACTTAAACCCCATCGAACGCTTATGGCTGCTGATCAAAGCCGAGTGGTTCGCGGACTTCTTCGCCAAGAACCGAGAACAATTGATTGATCGCATTGACCAAGCACTCTTATGGGTGATGAATCGCCCCGGAGGCAATCAAAAAACCTGCTCCCTGGAACGATTCTCGTGATGACCACTCACCCCGAAATCAGAAATAATTTTTGGCAAACGCTATAAAGTCCAAGACCGGGGGAGCCGCTTGCTTGCGACTCGACGTCTGCTGTACCGATTTTTGATCACGGGAAGAGTCATGATACTCCCAGATTACAAGACCGTGGGTGTTGCGCTCATCGGGCTGTGCCTGACACGACACCAGGTTTAAGAAAACGATTACTAGCCCGAAACGAGCCAACAAAGTGACCTGAGCAAAGGAGTTATCAGCTATATTCAGATACGAAGTCCTCTACACCAGTCCAATCTGCTGGTACTCCTTGTACCATATAGCTGGCGCAGCGTTTGAGATAGATGAGGGCTGCCTTATCCTCCGGATTCTTTTCCAATACCTGGTTGAATCGCACACTCGCCTCCGCAAATTTGCGTTCATAATAGAGTCCAAGACCCTCCTCGAAGCTCCCTTTTGTCTCTTTCTTTAACTTGACCACGGTTTCGGGGTCCCCATCAAAAATCTCAAACACCGTGATAGGGGTATCCTTGCCTTTTACCAGCACTTTATCCACGAAACGGTAATGGTATCTTTCCGGGTTTTCTATGCGGGCCATGACCTCTTCGCTGATCGTGGTGGAGGAGCCGTATCTCTTGGTCAACCCTTCGATGCGTGAGGCGGTATTCACCGCGTCCGCCACTACCGTCCCTTGCATGCGGTCCTGGCTGCCGATAACCCCCAACATCAGGTCGCCGATATGGAGACCGACGCCGATGCCTATGGGCTGAAAACCGTCTTGTTCCCGTTCCTGGTTATAGGCTGCCACCGCCTGGTGCATGGCAACGGCCGCCTGCACCGCATCGTCTGCGCTCCGAGGGAAAAGAGCCATGACCCCATCTCCCAGATATTTGTCGATGAACCCGTGGTGCTCCTTGATCATCGGGCTCACTCGCTTGAGATAGGCATTGATAAAGTTGAAATTATCCTGGGGCGTCATGTTTTCCGAAAGGGTCGTCCAACTGCGCACATCAGCGAACATTACCGTTATTTCCTGCCTGATCTGGTCACCCAATTTGACCTCCAGGATGCTGCTTTTCCCTAAGAGGCTCAGGAACTCCTTGGGGACAAACCGCTCATAGATGGCATTGAGAGCCGCCAGTTGGGCGGTGCGCTCCCTGACCCGATCCTCCAGAATCTCGTTGATACCCTGCAACTCTTGATTCTTCTCGGCCAGCATCCTTTTCAAACTGTTAATGGTCAAGTGAGTATTGACCCGGGCAATCACTTCTTCCGGTTGGAAGGGCTTGGTGATATAGTCCACCGCGCCCAGTTCCAGCCCCTTGACCTTGTCCTCAGTATCTGCCATGGCGGAAAGGTAAATGATGGGAATGTCGCTGAGGGCGGGATTCCCTTTCAGGCGGCGGCACACCTCGTAGCCGTCCATCTCCGGCATCATGATGTCCAGGAGAATAAGGGAGGGCTTGGCCTTTTCCGCAATGGCCAGGGCGCTGGCGCCGTTCTTGGCCACGAGCAGCTTATAGCCCCGGCCGTCCAGAGTCTGATGCAACACCTGCAGATTCGTGACGTTGTCGTCCACCAGCAAGATCTGCTCCGGTGGCTGCTGCCTGTCCTCAGAAATGGAATTATCCACCATTAGTCATCCCTCTTATAGTTTACGTGCCTATTTTCTCTGCCAGAGCGACAATCTTCTCAAAGTCAAATTCCGCTGCCAGCCGCTGAATTTCCTCCCCATAGCGAGCGCCCATGTCGGTCCGGGATTGTAATTCTTCGGCAATGGCCTGCAATTCGGTGACGTCGCCTGCTTCCAACGTCTCCCGGAGACGTTGCGCCATCTCTTGGGCCAGCTCCTTTGGCAACGGCGCCACCTGAGCCGCGCTAACCGTGGTTTCAGGCTCCCCAGCCGGCTCCAAGGCCTTGAGAGAGCCCAGGACTTTGGCATGGGATTGTAAGAAATTCTGATAGGCAGCTTCGGGCAGGCCCTGGCCCCCCTCTTTGAACCACGTTTCCAAAGCCGCGGCGGTTTCCTGCAATTCCGCGGCCCCGATATTGCCCGCGGCTCCTTTGATGGTGTGGGCCAGGATTACCGCCTCCCGCTCCTCCCCTGCGGCCGCCAGATTTTTTATGGTCTCGGCCGCATCTTGGAAATCTTGCCGGAATTTCCGGAGAATTTTGATATAAGCCTTTTGGTTACCCAACAGCCGCTTGAGGCCTTGGGCGGTATCAATTCCGGCCAAGGGGGGTAACGCTACCGCCTCGCCCGCGGGCCTGGGCTTAATGGTTAACGGTGCCCCTGGCGGTTCGGCCTCCTGAATCATCTGCTTCCCCACAAACTTTTCCAGGGTGCGAAACAACACTTCCGGATCTATGGGTTTGGTCACGTGATCGTCCATGCCGGCAGCCAGGGATTTTTCCCGGTCCCCAGCCATGGCGTGCGCCGTCATGGCGATAATAGGCAATGCCTGACGGGGGTTTTGGCGGATGCGCCGGGTGGCCTCGTAGCCGTCCATGACCGGCATCTGCACATCCATGAGCACGGCATCAAAATCGTTGGCGCCCACGGCTTCCACCGCCTCCTGGCCGTTGTTGGCCAGGGTGACCAAAACGCCCACGGAGGCCAATATTTCGCTGGCCACCTGCTGGTTGATTTCATTGTCCTCCACCAGCAGGATGCGGGCCCCTTCCAGGGTTAGCAGGGCCCTGGCCTCGGCATCGGCGACACTCTCGGCGATGTGGGGCCGACCGGCCACCTCCTCGCCAAAGATCTGCATGATGGCGTCAAAAAGCGTTGTGGAGGTGAGCTAATGCAGAGGAAAAGGCGCGTTTTGGAATTTTCCACCTACGGCCCCAAAGCCTTCGCCAGCACAAAAAACCTTGACCCGGACCTGGCGGACCGTTGCATAAGAATCCCCATGACCCGGACCCGAAAGCGATTACCGGATTTAGAGGGCTGGGAGCCGGTTTGGGGGGAGCTTCGAGACAAGTCTTATCGTTTCGTTCTGGGGAGTTTTAAGGCAGTTGAGGACGCATACAAGGCCATTTCGGGAGACGGAACCCGTATCGGCGAATTATGGCGGCCCCTGCTGGCAGTGCTCCTGGCCCTGGGGGTGGAACAAGCGGAGATTGAGATGGCCCGGGGCCTGTTCATGGCGGGGGCGGAAGAAACCCGGCATGAGCCTTCCCTGTGGGAGTGCATCCTTTTCGAGGTGCTGCGGGAAAAAGCGGAATCCGAGTCGGGCAACTTCGACATGACCGCCGAGGAAGTCTTGAAGGCGATGGACATTGAAGGAGACAACAAACCAGGGGTTAAGTGGGTGGGCAATACCCTTTCAAAATTTTCCCTTTTCTCCGAACGCTTAGCCAGGAGATATACCGATGACCGGAAGCGAAAGGTCCAGCCCTATCTGTTTTTCTCAGACCATGTTTTGAAAATGTATGAACTTTATATGCGGGATACCCCCCAAAATGAAGCGTCCCAAGCGTCCCAAGAAGAAAATAATAGTGAATCTGGTAACTTCTATGGGACGGAGGGAAATTCCGGGACGTGTCCCGGAGCGTCCCAAGCAGAGGAAGATATGGGACGCAATGGGACGAGTCCCGCAAACCCGAACCGTCCCACGGAAGTATTTGATAATTCAGACGAATCAGATGTGGGACGGATGGGACGGTTGAATTTGGGGGGTCCCTCAGAAAAAATATATGATTTTTTTAGAAACGCCCGCCCTACATTCCCAGGGGCACCCTTGCACATCTGGGATGCAGAGCGTCAACGACAGGCCGCGGCTCAAGTGCGTGAGGTGGCCGCCATTGATTTGTTGGGAGGCGAACTGTGAGACCCGGCGAAGCGGTGATGAAACTCGTCTGCCTGGGCTATCATTTCGAGCTTGTAGGAGAGAAGGTGCGCTATGAGTGGCAAGGGCATGGTGACCCGGACCACGCAGTGGTGCGGCCATTGCTTGAGTTTGTAAAAGCACATAAGCCGGAAGTTCTGTATTTCCTCAAGTGCCATTGCCCCCGGTGCGGCGGCGTGGTCTTTGGAATCTTCAATGGTGTGCAGCGGTGCATGGCCTGTTATTGGGAAGAACAGACCCGTCTCTACCCGGCTATGGCGGAGGTAAAGCATTGATTACCGTCACAGTCAACCTGCGCAGAGCTTGCCGGAAGTCGCCGTCAACGTGGGCTTGGTTCAGAGCGTGGTCAAGGTGGCTCACGAGGTCCATTCAGAAGAGGCGGCCTGGGTCGGGGGCGGTTTTATGAGTAATTTCAAATTTTCACGGCGGGAACTCCTGTTCCTGGAATTCTTCTTCTCTGGGTGTTCGCTGAAGGATTCGGCCAAAGCTGCGGGCTACAGAGGGGCCAGCGCCTCGGCTTTATGCAACACTGCCAGGAAAATTCTTACCAAATATGAGAAGAGCGCCTCGGCGAAGGGAATTTTTCGGGGGGCTAGGGCCAGCGAGGGTCGAATTGTCACTTTATTGGTCGACATGGCGATGAATCACCAACGCGAATCTAAGAAGCTAAAATATTTGAGTATCTTGTCCAGAGCCATGTTTTCAAAAGGGTAGATGGTTGAACCAGGGAGGTAGTGCTTAGCTGTATTGACACATCACGTTAGCATACGGCTAAAAGCGTGAGGACGATACTCAGACACATAAATTTGCATCGGGGTCCTCCCTCCTAGACTTTGATGAGGACGCCGAGTATTGTATTCGAAATCCCAGAGCTTCAATTGGTATCGCCTCATTTCGGGGTCGGTGAATCTTATGACATGGAACAATTCTTCGTTGTCGGTGCGATGGCTCCTTTCCACAATGCCGTTTTGCCAAGGACAACCTGGTTCGCATTTGCCATGAATCAACCCCAATTCATCTACCAGTCGCTCAAAGGCGCTTTTCCTCTCTGGGTGAGCGCTAAACCTCATGGTGAACTCGTAGGCGTTGTCGGTCCAGACGAGAAAAAGGGGGGCAAAAGGTCCAGCGCTCGCTTCAGAACCCCCGCCACGGTAGCCGACTTTCGATCTGCATGTATCTCCGTGTATTTAAGTCGAGTGCGTAAATGAATAGCACTGATCTTATATTCAAACCCTGTTCCACCTTGCACCGCGGGCAATTGCTGGATGTCCATTTGAATTCGATGACGCCCCACGGGAATTGCAGTTCTTGGAGCTTTTTCCCTTTTGGGAGGCCGCGTCAGTCCTTCCCGCTGCAAAATTCTCAAGACCGTACCGCGGTTGGCCCAGGGGAAACGCTCTTTCAACTCCTGGGCAATCCGAATTGGGCCATGGCTCTGATGCTCCATCCGGTAGTCGATTACCGCAACACGGTACTCAGGGGTGATAACCGTTTGAGGCGTGAGCGGCGCCGAGTTCTTGTCCAAAGGGCTCTCTCTTTTGGTCCACCGCTGGATGGTAGTGGGATTCACTCCCAACCGTTGAGCCAGATCCCGAATGCTCACTCCCTCTTCATGCAATCTCTTGACTCTTTGACGCTGTTTCAGTGTCAAAGCAGCTTGGGAATGGAGCTTCATGATTTTCCCTCCTCTCCCAAGCATATTAATGTATGCTAATGTCTTTTGTCAATACACTTAACCGCTAAAAATCTAGGCCGGAGCATTGGAGGTTACCACGATGAGTAGAGGGATTTCGGACATTCAAAAAAAGATTTTGGTTCTCTGCCTGAAGCAGGGATTTCTTACGTGTCAAGATATTATACGCCAGGTGTTTGGCGGGCGAAAATACAATGTGGCTCATGCCAGTATGAGCCGGAGTTTAACCAGGCTGTGGGGCCGAGGGTTGGTCCAATACTGGAGGACCCTTAACCTTTACTACACAGCAATTACCTTAACGCCCGAGGGAAAAACGCTGGCCCAGGCCATTTTGGCTGAAGCGGACGAAGAGCAAGTTAACGGTTAGGTGTGTGGGATTGCCGGAAAAAATGGTGTCTTAAATTATTCTTTTAATTCTAATTAATTAATTTTTTATTAAATTCAATATATTAGGTTTTTAAAAATGAATATTTTTGCAATATTTTTATGAAACCTCCGCCGATTATTCATACTTTTTTGCAACATTTTAGACAGTTTTCCGCCCTCTTTGCTGATTTTCACCGAAAAACCCGAACTACCTAATATGAATAATTATATCCATAACATATCCCATAAATTCAACCCATTTTGTCCGCGTCCGTTTTGGTTAAATGGTCTATTTGAGCCATCCCGGCTTCAATAAATTTTCTTAAAAAAATTTTCCGGCCATGAAATTAACCCACTCATATCGCCAAAAGTAAGCCCATTATCTCCCAATAAATTCCCGGCTACTCTGATGGAAGGGAATTAATAAGGATTTTTTGCGTTTTTCAAACCTATGAGAAAGTGCTAAGATGGTTTCATAAGATAGAAAATAGGGCTTTTACCACTCGACAAAGGGGGAAGGCCATGGCCCGGAGAGGAAGGCGACAGGGGGGCGACCCGAATGGCATAAAGGATTTTCGCTTTGAGGAGGCCCGGCGGAAGAACAACCCCCCGGCGGGCATGGCCCCCACCTATGAGGTGCAGGAGCGCCGCACCACCACCTATGCCTATGACCCCCACCTTGACCCCCATTTGGTCTGGGCCGGGAAGGCCGAGCACACCTCCTTCGAGATAGATGTAGTCTCCCTGCATATCCACGAGCGCCTGTCCACCAGGGCTATCCTGGAAGCCGCCCGCAAGCCCGAACCCCAGCTATCACTGTTTGGGGAAACCGAACTCAAGCCCCATGAGCAGATTGAATTCTACCAGCACGAGGTGGGCTGGGCCAACCGCCTGATGCTGGGGGACTCCCTCCTGGTGATGAACTCGCTTTTGGTGAAGGAGGGCCTGGCGGGTAAGGTGCAGATGATTTACGTTGACCCGCCCTACGGCATCAAATACGCCTCCAACTTCCAGGCCCGCATTGACCGCCGGGACGTGAAAGACCAGGACTCTGACCTGACCCATGAACCGGAGCAGATTAAGGCCTACCGGGACACCTGGAAGCTGGGGATTCATTCTTACCTATCTTACTTGAGGGACCGATTGCTTTTATCCCGAGACCTTCTTGCCGAAAGTGGCTCTATATTTGTGCAAATAGGGTTAGAGAATATCCATAGGGTAAGACTATTGCTTGATGAAATATTTGGTTCGGAAAATTTCATAGACCAGATAATATTCCGCACTACAGGAGGGAGAGGGGCGCAATATTTAGACCAAGTTTATAATGGATTATTGTGCTATTCGAGAGATTATTCAAAGTTTAAATACCATCAAATATTTCAACCAATTTCTCAAGAGATACTAAATAACTACGATTGGTTTGAACTAAATGATGGTTCAACCGTTAACTTAAATGATATTGATGCAGAAATTGCAAAAGATTTGAAAGGTAGGAGATATAAACTCGATGACATGACTTCGCAAGGAGAAAGTAGAACAGGTTCTTTTATGATTGAATTTCAAGGAGCATCTTTTACGCCCCGGACAGGGAGACATTGGAGAACGACAGAAGGAGTGGAGAGATTAAAAGAGTCCGAGCGTATCCAGAAAAAGGGAAACAATATCTTTTTCAGGCACTTTGCAGATGATTATCCGGTGTTAGCTATTGATGATGTATGGGAAGACACAGCTATGGGGGGATATCAGAAACGAGAAGAAAAACTTTATGCTGTCCAGACTCCAATTAAGGTAATTGAACGTTGTATTCTTATGACCACAGACCCCGGTGACCTGGTGCTTGACCCTACCTGCGGTTCCGGCACCACCGCCTGGTGCGCCGAGAAGTGGGGGCGGCGCTGGATTACCTGCGACACCAGCCGGGTGGCCCTGGCCATTGCCCGGCAACGCCTGCTCACCGCCAAATACGATTTCTATGAACTGCGAGACCCGGAGCGGGGGCCGGGGGGCGGTTTCCTGTATGAAGAAGCCCCCCACATCACCCTCAAGAACATCGCTCAGAACTTGGAGATTGACGCCATCGCCGCCAAATACCAGCCCCAGGTGGAGGCGGCCTTACATAACCTGAACCAGGCCCTGGGGCAGACCTGGCCGGAGTGGGAAGTCCCCCGTGCATCCCAGGAGGAATGGCCCCAGGAGGGGAAAGAGGCCCATGGGCGCTTCTGGTCTTTGAAGCAGGACAAGCGCCGGGAGATGGACGCCAGCATCCAGAGGCACGCCCCCCAGGAAACCCTTTATGACCGGCCCAAGAAGCGCTCCGGGGTGGTCAGGGTGTCGGGGCCGTTCACCGTGGAAGCGATACCGGCCCCCATGGTGAGCGACCCGGCGGACACCCCCATACCCCAATTCGAGGTGGAGGAGGCCCGGACCCGCATCAGCGACCGGGGCGGGGATTACCTCTCGGATATGCTCAACCTCCTTTCCGGCCAGGGCGGGGTGCTCTTCCCCGGCGGCAAGAAAATGGCCCTGGCCAACTTGCGCCGCCTTCAGGTGGGCCTGCTCCACGGGGAAGGGGAGACGGGCCAGAATGGCAAGACCTTGCGGGTGGCCCTGAGCTTCGGCCCCCAATACGGCCCCCTCACCGCCTTGCAGGTGCAGGAGGCTACGCCGGTGGCCAAGATGAACGGCTATGAGGTGCTGATTTTCGCCGGGTTCACCTTTGACCCGGAAGCCCAGGCCCTGATACAGAGAGCGCCGGTCACCGGGATGCAGGTGCATTTCGCCCACATCGCCCCGGATGTGCTGGTGGGGGACTTGCTCAAGACGAACCGGGCCAGCCAAATCTTCACGGTCTTTGGCCAGCCGGACGTGGGCGTGAACAAGCAAAAAGAGGGCACCTACGCCGTGGAACTCCGGGGGGTGGATATTTATGACCCCCTCACCGGGGAGACGCACCATGCCAGGGGCCGGGATGTGGCCGCCTGGTTCCTGGACGCCGACTATGACGGCAAGACCTTCCGTATCTGCCAAGCCTTCTTCCCCGGCGACCCGGACGCCTGGAATAAATTGCAGCGGGCCTTGAAGGCCCGGATTGACCCGGAAGCCTTTGAGCACATGCGGGGCACCGTCTCCTTCCCCTTCAAGGCCGGGGAGCACCAGCGCCTGGCCGTCAAGGTGATTGATTTCCGTGGCAATGAGGTGGTGAAGGTGTTGCCCCTGGAGGGGGGCCTCTATGCATCAGGATAGGGAGAAAGCTATGAAAAATTTAGAAGAACGCATTAAGGAACTGCCCCCGGAACTGCACCAGGAGGTTATGGATTTTGTGGAGTTCCTCCTTACCAAGCGTGGGCGCAAGCCCGGGAAAAAACTACGCCAGGATTGGGCCGGGGCGCTCAAGGACTACCGGGAGCAATACACCTCCTTGGAACTACAGAAAAAGGGCCTGGAGTGGCGGGGCGACTGAGTTATGTATCTGATAGACACCAATGTATGGCTGGAGCGCCTGTTGGACCAGCAGAGAGCTGAGGAAGTGGGGCGGTTTCTGGACCGGACGCCCCCGGAGTATCTCCTCATTACCGATTTTGCCCTTCACTCTATCGGGGTCATTCTGACCAGGCTCAAGCAGCCGCAAGCCCTGGTAAAGTTTGTCCAGGACCTGTTCCTGGAAGGGGCGGTGGGGCTAGTGCGCCTTGAGCCGGAGGATCTGGTGGGGTTGGTGGGTGTAATGGAGCGGTTCAACCTGGACTTCGACGACGCCTATCAATACCTGGCGGCGGAAAAGCATCGTCTGACCCTGGTGAGCTTCGATAGCGATTTTGACCAGACCGAAATGGGGCGCATGGCGCCCGAGCAAGCAAAATAATTCATGCGATAATGTCATGGCGCTGGCGGTAGACAATCCCATCCTCAACTCTCCCTTTGCAGAGCCTGCCAGGCATTGGGCTTACCAAGAGAACCAACCGGTTTTAATGGAGGGGCGGCGGCAATCTGGGTATTTTCTCCGGCCTCGCACCCGTGGGGCGCAGCGCTCCATGCTGGAAGAAGAATTTGTGCCCCTGGAAACGGTCAATGAGATTCGCAAGCGGGTCAAGGCTTGGCGGGAGAGGGGTTATCCGGGTGTGACCCCTATTACCCGGCAACTGCTAAATCATTGGCGCAACCCGGAGCGGGAGCGGAAGCTGTTTTTCTGCCAGTTGGAAGCCGCCGAAACCTTGATATGGCTGGTGGAGGCCAGCGCCGCCGAGAAGCAGGGCATTGCCATACCCTTGGATGAACCCAATGACCCGGAGAGCCTGGCCAAGGGGTATCGGGGGCTGACCCGCCACGCCATGAAAATGGCCACCGGGAGCGGCAAAACGGTGGTTATGGGCATGGTGATTGCCTGGCAGGTGCTCAATAAAATGGCGGCCCCCCAAGACCGGCGCTTTTCGGACGCCGTGCTCATCGTGTGCCCGAATCTTACCATCCGGGAACGGCTGCAAGTGCTTTTGCCGGAAAAACCGAACAATTACTACGACCGGTTTGAGCTTTTACCGCCGGGCCTCAAGGAGAGGTTGACCCAGGGGCGTTATTTCATTACCAATTGGCACCGCTTCCAACCTCAGGATGATGCCAAGTCAAGGAGCGTGCGGCAACGGGGGCCGGAAAGCGATTCTGCCTTTTGCCGCCGGATACTCAAGGAACTGGGCACCAAGCAGAACATCCTGGTTATCAATGATGAAGCCCACCATGCCTACCGCCCCGGCCAGGCGTTGACCCCGGAGGAGTTGAAGCAGCTTCCCAAAGAGGAGCGGGACAAGCTCCTGGAGGAATTCCGGGAAGCTACGGTTTGGGTGAGCGGCCTTGACCGGGTGCAGGCGGTGCGGGGGATAAATTTTTGCGCCGATTTTTCGGCCACGCCCTTCTATCTCAAGGGTAGCGGCTATGAGGAGGGCTTGCCCTTCCCCTGGGTAATCTCCGATTTCGGCCTGGTGGATGCAATTGAGTCCGGCATTGTCAAGGTGCCCAGGGTGCCCGTGGATGACAATACCGGGGCCTTGATTCCCAAATATTTCCGCCTGTGGGAGCACATCAATCAACAATTGCCAGCTTCCGAGCGGCAAACGGCCCGGCGGCGGGCCAAGCCGGAATCGGTATTGCGGGAGGCGGAAGGGGCCTTGGCGATGCTGGCCGGGGAGTGGAAAAAGACCTTTGAGGAATGGCAGGGGAAGGAGCGGGTGCCCCCGGCCCTGATAGCGGTCTGCGACAATACCGACCTCTCCAAGCTGATGTTTGAGCATATCGCCCGTGGTCATGTGCTTTCGGAATTGGAGAATCTTCCCCATGAGGAGCGGGTGCTGCGGATTGATACCAAACTCCTGAACGAAGCGGAGAGCGCCGCCGAAGGCGAAACCAAGCAGCAGGCGGCTGAACGGTTGCGCCGCATGGTGGACACCGTGGGGAAGGCCACCTGGGAGGGGGAGGGCGAGCCGCCGGGGAAAGACCTGCGCTGCGTGGTTTCGGTGAGCATGTTGTCAGAGGGCTGGGACGCCCCCAATGTAAAGCAGATTCTGGGGTTAAGGGCTTTTTCCTCACAACTCCTGTGTGAGCAGGTGGTGGGGCGGGGACTCCGGCGGATGAATTATGATGATTTTAGCGAGCCGGAGTATGTTGACGTTTACGGGGTGCCCTTTGAAGTCATCCCGGTGAAGAAGAAGCCGGTCACCCGCAAGGATACCGAAAAGATTTCCACGCTCATCCGGGCCTTATCGGAGCGTCAGCACCTGGAAATCACCTTTCCCCGAGTGGAGAGCTATGTCTTTGACGTAAACCAGCGGATTCGGGTGAACCTGGAAGGGGTGCCCTACCTGATGATAGACCCTGCCAGCGAACCTACAGAGGTAGTGGCCAAGCCCGCCGTAGGCTATCGCATTGGCCGCCCTGACCGCTTAGGCCCTGGCCAGGAAGTGCTGCACGACCGGAATCCCTTTCACCGGGAGAGGCGGTTGCAGGCCACAGTCTATGAAATCGCCGCCGACCTGACCCACAGGCTGAAAGACCGGCGGGAGGATTGGAGCGCCCGGCACATCCTTTTCCCCCAGGTGCTCAACATCGTCTGGGATTATCTGGAAAAGCGGGTGATGCTCACCGCCGACACCCCCATTGAGGACATTGCCCTCCTGAAATATAAGCAGCGGATTATTGAGCGGCTGACCGAAGCCATTGAACCCGATACCGATGCAGGGGAGCCGCCGATTTTGCCGGTAATTGAAAAATTCCGCCCGGTAGGCTCTACCGGCCAGGTCTTATTCAGAACCCTACGGCCAACCGTGGGCACCTCGAAAAGCCACATCAGCCATGTGGTCTTGGATGCTCCCAAGTGGGAGCATAGCGCTGCCTTTCAGTTGGAGCGGATAGCCGCCGTCATTTCCTACGCCCGCAATGACCATCTGGATTTCACCATCCCTTATGAGTGGCAGGGCTTGCGCCATGAATACCGCCCGGATTACCTGGTGCAGTTGGGAACCGGGGATGGCCAGGAACTCATGCTCATCCTGGAAATCAAAGGTTTTGAGACAGAGCAAGACCGCCAGAAAGAGGCCGCCGCCCGGCGGTGGGTAGGGGCGGTGAATCATCATGGCGAGTTTGGCAGGTGGGCGTTTCGGGTATGCCGGAATCCTCAGAGCCTCAAGACCATCCTTAGAGAGTTGTGATTCGTGCATCCTTTCCCATGGAGGAGTGACGAAATGGCCCACGAACTTAATATTGAAAATGGCAAGGCTTCCATGATGTATGTGGGACAAAAGCCCTGGCATGGTTTGGGGACCGAGCTCGATAAACCGGCCACCGCAGCAGAGGCAATCAAAGCCGCCCAGCTCGATTGGGAGGTGGTAAAGCAGCCTCTCTTTGCCATTGGCGGCTCCATAGCCCTGTCGGTGCCGGACAAATTCGCTGTGGTGCCCCAGTACAAATGGGGTAAGGCCGATTGTCCGGTGTTCGGCATTGTGGGAGAAGATTATACTCCCCTGCAAAATCGGGAGGCTTTCGCCTTCTTTGATGATATTGTGGGCCAGGGGGAGGCTATTTACCATACCGCCGGTGCCTTGGGCAAGGGAGAGCGAGTTTGGATTCTGGCCAAGTTGCCCGACGACATCCAGGTTGTCGGAGGTGATATTGCTGAAAAATTTTTGCTCTTGAGCAACAGTCATGACGGCGAAAGCAGCGTCCAGGTCAAGTTTACCCCGATTCGCGTGGTCTGCCAGAACACGCTTACTATGGCTTTAAGCCATGGCCCCACTATTCGCGTCGTGCATGGTAGGGATATGCACGAACGCCTGAAGTATGCGGAAAAAGCATTGGGGCTGATAAAAAGCCGGTTTGAAGATATAGAAAAATCCTTCAAGGGCATGGCCACCGTGAAAATGACCAAAGAGAGGGTGGCAGAATATGTCAACCTGGTATTTCCAAACCCGCCTGACCTGGACAATGAAAAAGCTCGGAAGCGAGCGGAACGGGACCGCGCACAGGCATGGCATTTTTTCGAGAAAGGGAGAGGCAACCAGGAGAAAGGGGTCAAAGAGACCCTCTGGGCTGCTTACAATGGTGTAACGGAATATGTCGACCATTATCGGATTAAGTCCGGCGGGGAACGCCGGCTACAATCCATCTGGTTCGGCAATGGCTATCACATCAAGGCACGCGCTTTTAAAATCGCTGAGGACCACATCACGATGTGGCAAAATTGATAAGAAACTGGAAATCATTTCAGGCTCCATGTGCCTTATTCCTTGCATCCCCAAATGAAAGATTGAAAAAATTTCCGTGGGGAATATGTTTATGGTGGGGGGGTAGGAGTCCCGTCTCCGGTTTCCGTTTCCA
>Ga0194111_10005965_pt1 | contig 13933 bp, 9 predicted proteins | sample TA2KigC300mmetaG_FD_146194 | JGI IMG/M metagenome (GOLD analysis project Ga0194111, IMG submission 146194) | Freshwater microbial communities from Lake Tanganyika, Tanzania - TA2015033 Kigoma Deep Cast 300m | ecosystem: Environmental > Aquatic > Freshwater > Lake | place: Tanzania: Lake... | reverse complement strand
CGCTTCACGGGCTTCCCCGTCTACCGCATCGGCCACTGGTACAAGGGCGGCCGCAACCCCTACTACATCGAGAACGTGAAGGGGGCAGGCCTGAAGCCCGGCGAGTGGTATCTGGATCGCCCGACCGGCGTGCTCGTGTACCCCCCGTTGCCCGGCGAGGAGGTGGACAAGCTCGCCGTGGTCGCGCCCCGCATCGAGCAACTCATCCGCCTCGTCGGCAAGGGCGAGCAGGCGTTCCCCATTGACGAATCAGACCCGCGCTTCATCGTGAAGCCGCCGCAGTATGTCGAGCACGTGGTCTTCCGCGGCCTCACCTTCGCCCACACGAACTGGACGCTGCCGCAGAAGGGCTACAGCTCGGGCCAGGGGATGATTGACCTGCCCGCCGCGGTCCACGCGGAGTTCGCCCGCCACTGCCGCCTCGAGCGCTGCACCCTCGCCCACCTGGGTGGCTACGGCGTCCGCCTCGGCCAGGGCTGCCGCGACAACGAGGTGGTCGGCTGCCATCTCGTTGATCTGGGCGGCGGAGGCGTCCTCATCGGCGTGACCAACGTCAACGTCAAGGAGCCTTTCCTCCCCGTCGGCAACGCCGTGTCCAACTGCGTCATCTCAGATGGCGGGCTCGACCACTTCTCGGCCCTCGGCGTGTGGGTGGGCATCTCGCAGCGGACGCGGGTGAGCCACTGCGTCGTCCGCCGCTTCCCCTACACCGGCATCTCGCTGGGCTGGAGCTGGAACGACAAGCCCACCTCGTTCCGCGAGGCCGCCGTCGAGTTCAACCACATCCACGACGCGATGACGCTGCTGGCCGACGGCGGGGGCATCTACAGCCTGGGCCTCCAGCCTGGCACCGTGCTCCGCGGCAACCACATCCACCACATCCGCCGCAGCCCCTTCGCGGGCTCCGCGCCCAACAACGGCATCTTCTTCGACGAGGGGAGCAAGGACTTCGTCGTCGAGGGCAACGTCATCCACTCCACCGTCCAGGCCCCCATCCGCTTCAACCGCAACAAGCAGGAAGGCCACACCTGGAAGGACAACAGCTTCGGCGTCGCCCCCGGCGACCCCAAGTTCCCCGAGTCCGCCAAGGCCATCGTCGCCGCCGCCGGCCTCGAGCCCGCCTTTCGCGACGTGGATCAGCCCGTGAAGGTCACTCCCCCGCCCATCTATGGGATGAGCCCTCCGCCCGCGGCGGCGAAGTGACCCTGGCGCCGAATGCGCGTCCTGGCTCTCTGAACCCGCGTTGCATTGTGGAGGAACCGTCATGTGGCATCTGCTTGCGAAGGGCGTTCGGGCGTTTCTCGCGGCGATGGTCTGTGCTTCGCTCGGCTAGGCGGGCACACCGCCCGTCGAGCGGGTGGGTGACCTGGGGGATGCCGATCGGCTCGCCTTCGAGGGTGTCGCTGCGTTCTCCGGGAGGGCCGTGAAGAATGGGCTCGTCTCCGACCCCGGGTTCTACCTGGCCGCGCACCCCTGCGCCCCGCTCGCCGAGTACCTCGCAGCCGTGCGCGAGCGCGTGCTCCTGGGCTATCACTACAACGGCTTCCCTGACACGACGGTGGACGTGTCGCTCGACAGGCCGGCGGGGAAGGTCCGCGTGCGGGTCAAGGAGGGGCCTCAATACGTCAAGGGCGCGGTGCGACTCGTCGGGGTGAAGGCGCTCGACGCCGAGGGACTCCGCCGACGCCTGACGGAAGCGCCGCTCCCCCAACCGACACGGGCCGGGCTGCCGGGGGTCGAGGAGTCGGTCCGCGAGGTCATGGGACACTGGGTGCCGGGCATGTCCGCGGGCTTCGACGAGCCCACGCTGGCGGCGATCGCAGCAAAGGTCAAGCGGGCCTACGCCGACGCCGGGCACTTCTTCCCCCGGCTCAAGGTGCGCGTTGTCCCCGAAAAGGGCACGCCTCAGGCCCACCTGCTCGTCGAGGTCGAGGACGAGGGGGCGCGAGCCACCCTGCGAGACGTGGACATCATGGGCCTTCGGCGCAACACGGAGGAGGAACTGCTGCGGTTCCTGGGCATCAAGCCGGGCATGCCGCTCAACGCGGCGGCCATCGCGGCGATGGAGGACAAGCTCTGGCGCTCCGCCAGGTTCCTTGTCCACCAAGTGTCGCTCGACCCGCCGGAGGACGCCAGCGGGGCAGTGCGGCTGCGCCTCCAGCTCCGCGAGAGCCGCGACGCCCCACCGCTGGGGACTGAGCTTTCGGCGCCAGCGCGGGCGCTCCTGCGCGTCAGTGACTGGCTGGCGGCGTTCCCGGCGGGCGACCGTGACGCCGTGGTGACCGTGGCGGCCGACGGCGTGTCGGTGGAACTCGTCGTGTCGCCGCGCCAGGGGCTGCTCTTGCGTGGGCGGATGGCTGGCGCGCCAGGGCGCGGCGCCTGGGACATCTTGGCCGTGCTTGCCTCCAAGCAGCTCGGCATCTTCTCCCTTGCCGGCGAGCCGCGCGGATGGACCATCACGGAGGACATCGGGCTTGTGGCTTCTTTCGGGCTCGTCGGAGTGCCCGAGGACCCCGACACGCCACGGTTGCAGTACGCCGTGCGATTCGGCCTCGGGTTGAGGAGCTCCGCCGCGCATCGGGACACCGAGCCGTTCCGCCTCGACCTGGGGCTGGCCCCCGTGGCCTTCGCCGGCCAGGCCTACGCCCCAGATGTCTCGTGCTCGATTGCGAACGGGGTGCTGACGCTTCGCGGGCCGAACTCGCACTGGCAGTTCGACGAGGCGACGGGCGAGCTGCGCGAGGGCACCATAGTCAAAGCAGCGGAGTTGCTGCCCACCTTCGTTGTAAAGGTCCGTGTCCGCCTGGAGGCCGGCCGCTTCGCCGCGCTGCGCAAGGAGGCCGAGGCCGCCGCAGCGGGGAGGATCAAGACACTCACAATGGGCGAGGCGGATGCGACGGCCGCGCAGGCTCTCCTCGTCGAGGCCCTGGCGTTACTGGGAGCGACTGCGGAACAGCGGGCGAGTGCCACCCGCCTCGCGGCGGCGCTGGCCGAGGAGGTCGGGGCCTCCCTCGACAGCCTGGCCCCTGACGAGAAGCCGATCGAGGGGCGGCCCTTCGACCTCCCCCTGCCGGTCGGACAAGGCACAGGCGAGGGGCTGGTGCAGTGGTTCGCTCTGCGGGTCCTGCCCGCGACCGACGCCCTGTTTCCTCGCTGCTCGTGGCCCTGGATGCTGGCCCGCGAGGCAATCCTGGTCGCTTGCGGCATGGGGAAATATACGGGCGAGGTGCTTCCCATGCTCTACGGGTCGGACCAGATGGGGCCAGTCGGCTTCCTGGCCACGGCGCGGCTGCTCTCCCTGGTGAACCCCCGCATGGCCCGCGCCTTCGCCGCCAGGGGGCTCGAGAGGCTCTCGGTCGCGGAGTTCCGCAAGGACTACCGCATCCTCCTGACGGGCGACACGGCAGCGGCTCGGCTCGCGCGACGCCTGGCGGCCCGGCTCGCCGAGGCCCGCGGCGAGGACTGCGAGGCCGTGGCAGCGCTTCTGGGGCCTGCGGCGGGCGGGCCGTTCCGCGAGTTCGCCCGCCTCCTCCGCGAGCGCCCCAAGGACAAGGCTCCCGCCGACGTGTTGCCCGCCGCCCTCGACTACTGGTGGGACGCCTTCCTGAAGGAGCAGGTCCGAACAGGTCTCCAGCGCCTTGCTCCCCCGCCAGCCAAGTGAGCGCTCCGCACGCCGATGGCCAAGACTGCCTGAAGGCAGGACTCCGAACAAAGAGCGCCGCGCGTTCGGAGTCCTGGCTTCAGCCAGTCTTCCGTTCGCCGGTGCCCGGTTGACCCACCCCCGCAGAAAGCGTATCCTTGCCCGCCGAGGCCGGGGAGTGTCGCCTGCCCCTTCCCCCATTGAAAGGAGGACTGTGGCGTGAAGAACTTCGATTCGCTGTTGAAGCTGGTGGCCCACCAGCCGCGGCGGCGCATCGCCGTGGCCGCGGCACAGGACCACACGGTGCTCGAGGCCGTGAAGGACGCCGAGGAGCGCGGCCTCGTCGAGGGCGTGCTCTTCGGCGACCGCGAGGGCATCCACGCCGCCGCCAAGCGGGTGAAGTACTCGCCGCGCGACGCCGCCGTCGTGCACGAGCCCGACCCCGTCAAGGCGGCCCTCGGCGCCGTGGCAATGGCCTCCAAGGGCGAGGCCGACATGGTGATGAAGGGCTACCTCCACACCGACGACTTCCTGCGCGCCATCCTCAACAAAGAGGTCGGCCTGCGCACCGGCTCGATCATGAGCCACGTCTTCATCGCCGAGAACCGTGAGATGGACCGCTTGCTCTTCATCGCCGACGGGGCGATGAACATCGCGCCGACCCTCGAGCAGAAGGCGGCCATCCTGCTGAACACCGTGCACATCGCCAACGCCTTCGGCGTGATGCGGCCCAAGGTGGCCGTGATGGCCGCCGTGGAGCTGATCAACCCCGCGATGCCCGCGACGCTCGAGGCCGCGGCCCTCGCGCAGATGAGCCGCAGGCGCCAGTTCTCGGTGGATTGCGAGGTGGACGGCCCGTTCGCCCTCGACAACGCGGTGAGCGAGCTGGCGGCGAAGCACAAGAAGATCGCGGGGCCTGTGGCGGGTGTGGCCGACGTGTTGCTCGTGCCCTGCATCGAGGCGGGGAACATGCTGGCGAAGGCCCTCGTCTACCTGGGCGGCTGCCGCCTGGCGGGGCTGCTTGTCGGGGCGAAGGTCCCCGTCGTCCTCACCAGCCGGTCCGACAGCGCGGAGTCGAAGCTCCTCAGCATCGCCTCGGCCGTCTTCACGATCAACCTCCAGCGCACCCTCTGGCTCAAGGTGGGCAAGGTCCACTACTGAGGAGGGCAGCAACACCCATGCCTGACAAGCAGAAGCCGAAGTCGGGTAGGGTGCGGATTTGCCCCGCCTGCAAGGGGACGGGATTGGACAAGTCGCTCCATCGGCGCTACACGTCTGGCGGGCGTAACGACCGGCGCTGTAGGGTGTGCGATGGCCAATGCTACCTGGAGGCCCAGGAGGACCGAGAGGCGCCGTCTTGACAGCCAGTCGCATCCCGCGAGGACGTCACTTGGAAGGCCCCTGGCTGTGCAGCCGGAGCCGCCGCTGCTGATAGGGACGGGGAGCCAAAGTTGTGAGTTGTGGGCCGTGTTGCCCAAACGGTGAACTTGTTGGGAGTCCCGCCTTCAGGCGGTCTTCTCCTGCTCCAATCCGCCTAACCCGCATTTCTCACCACCTCTGAAGTCCCGAAGGGACGCAAGGCTCTAGCCGGCGGCGTAAGCCGCCGGATCGCTGGTGGAGAGCGGCCAGCCCCGACGGGGCGGCACGACAGCGCGCCCCTTCCGCCCCGTCGGGGCTACGCCTCTGGCATCCCCTTTCCGGCGGCTTACGCCGCCGGCTACACCCTATCGCTCCTTCGGAGCTGGGCCGGTTGGTGAGAAATGCGGGCTAAAGGCGGGACTCCAAACGGGGTTGATCCCGTGAACAGGGTTTGGGCAACACGCCCCTGCGACCTAACCCCATCACGCACGCGAGGTCCGTCTTCCGCAACGGAAAGGAAAAAGTAAACACCCGACCCTCGGGGCGCAAAAAGTGGCCGAGTTGGTCGAGTCGGTCGAGTCGGACATTTTGTGGTTCAGCCGGCGGCACACCCAAGGGCTTGCGGTGCAGGGGGTCGGCCCGGAACAGGGAAGCGGCCGGGGCGATGGGGCCAAGGGTCACTTGGCGAGGAGCTTGCGGGCGGCCTCGCGGAGGACGTCGGGGTCCACGGGCTTGTCGAAGTAGGCCTCGGGCTGCTCGCCCATATACTCCTTGACGGTGCCGGCGTCGAAGCGGACGCCGGTCTTCTCGGCGATGCCGGTGAGGAGGATGACGGGGATGGCCCTGAGGGCGGGGTCGCGGCGGATGTCGTAGAGGGCGGCGAAGCCGTCCTTCTTGGGCATCTGGACGTCCATGACGATGAGGTCGGGCTTCTCGGCGGCGGCCCGCTCGACGGCCTCGACGCCGTCGGCGGCGAAGACGAACTGGTAGCCGTCGTCTTCAAGGGCCGCCTGGGCGAAGTCCCGCATGTCAGCCTCGTCGTCCACGATGAGCACTTTCTTGGGCATTGGGTTTCCTCAGGCAATTGCGGTTTCGTGCCGGCGCACCGGCAGGCAGATGGTGAAGGTAGTGCCCTTGCCGACCTCGGAGGCGACGTCTATGCGTCCGCCGTGCTCCTCGATGATTTTCTGGCTCACGGGGAGGCCGAGGCCGGTGCCCTTCGAGCCCTTGGTGCTGAAGAAGACGGTGAAGAGCTTTGCGATGGTTTCGGGGGCCATGCCGCAGCCGGTGTCGCGGACGAGGATGCGGGCGAAGCCGTCGTGGGCCTTGCCCTGGACTTCGACGGTGACGGCGGCGCCTGGGCGGCCGGCGCAGGCGTCCACCGCGTTGCCCACGAAGTTGAGGAGGCAGCGGCGGATGCCCTTGGGGTCCACCTGGACGGGGCCGAGCTCGGGGTCGGGGACGAGGTTGAGTGGGACGCCTGCGGCCTTGGCGCGTTCCTCGATGTAGGCGCAGGTTTCGGCGCACAGGGCGTTGAGGTCGGCCAGCGCGTATTCGGGCGGCCGCTGCTTCGAGTAGGTGAGCAGGTCGTAGACCAGCTCCTCCATGAAGCCGTTGTTGCGTCGGACCATCTCCCAGCCCTTGCGGACGCGGTCGAGGTCGTCCAGGCCGAGGCCCTTGTCGAGTATGAAGGCGCCGCCCTTGATGCCCTGGAGGATGTTCTTTATGCAGTGGGTGAGGCCGGCGAGGGTCTGGCCGACGGCGGCGAGGCGTTCGGAGGCGACGACTTTGTCGTGGAGGCGTGCGTTGGCGAGGACGGCGGCGACCTGGTTTGCGGCGACGCAGAGGAGCTCGAGGTCGGCCTCGGCGAAGGCGCGGATGCCGCGCATCGTGTCCACGTAGACGGCTCCGAGCCCCTGGTCGCGGAAGACGAGGGGCGCGACCATGAGGGAGCGGATGCCGAGTCCGATGATGCTGGCGGCCTCGGCGAAGCGGTCGTCGGCCGCGGCGTCCTGGCACAGCACGGCGTCGCCTGAGCGCATGGCCTGGTCGAGCGCGGTCTTGGAGATGCCGCCCTCGGCGGCCTGCCCTGCGATGCGGCAGCGCTCGGCGGCAGTGGTCACTTCGCCGCTCTGGGGGTCCGAGAGGAGGATAAAGGCGCGGTCGGCGGTCTCGAAGAGGCCGACGAGAGCGGCGAGCACGCGGTCGAGGAGTTCCGCGGTGTCGAGTGTTTCGGCGGTGGCCTGTGAGATTTCGTAGGTGGCCTTGAGGCGGCGGGCGAGCTGCGCGGCGTTGGCATCGGGGCGTGCGACCGCGGCGCGGGCCACGGCGAGGGTGCTCACGGGGGTGATAGTCGCGCCGCGCGTGTCGGAGCGCAGGAGCTCTTCGATGGGGAGCGCCCTGGCGACGGTGCTCGGGCGGCCTTCGGCCGGCGCGGGCTGGCCGCGGCGCCACATCAGGGTCTGGCCCCCCTCGGCGGCGGGCGGCTGGGCAGTGCGGAAGAGGAACTCGGTGCGTCCGACGAGGACGCGGTCGCCATCGCGGAGGGGGCGGCGGCTCACGCGGTCGTTGTTCACGAAGGTGCCGTTGCGGCTGCCGTTGTCCTCGACCACCCAGGCGTCGCCCTGGCGGAGGATGCGGGCGTGGAGGCCCGACGTCGCGCCATCAAGAAGGGACAGCTCGTTGTCGGGCAGCCGGCCGATGCGGGTCAGGTCGCCCAGGTCGTGTTGCTTTGGGCCTTCCGGGGAATTCCAGGAGAGGGTTGCCATCATCGCCTCGTGGACTAGATGCAGAGGGCGTTCGACGCACGCTCCCCGGCCCGGGAGACGGGCATGATGATACCCATCGCGTCGCAGCGCGTCAAGCGGGCGCTGATGAGGGATGGGTGAGAGTGAAGAGTGAGAGTGAAAAGCAAGAGCGAGGAGCGCCGTCGCTGGTCACTCGTCGCTTGTCACTCTCACTCTCACTCCTCCCTTGTCTCTCACAGGCTCCAGCCGGCGCGGTAGGGGCGCTTGATGAATGGGGCGGCCTCGGGGCAGTTGGTGGCCTTCAGGGCCTCGGCGTCCCACTCGAGCTTCTTGCCCACGCGGTAGGCCACGGAGCCGAGGAGGTTGTTCATGATGAGCAGGCCGGCATAGTCGAAGTTGCACAGGGTGGGCGAGCCGGTCTTGCAGCCGTTGAGCCATTCGCGGTAGTGGCCGACGGAGTTGGGGATGGTGGGCTCGGGCGGCTTGAAGTCCTTGAACTGCTCTTTGGGCAGGAGGACCTTTCGGCCATAGTCGGCGATGAGCCAGCCCTTCTCGCCGACGAACATGATGGCCTGGCCCCACCCCTTCAGGTCGTCGTCTGGCGGCGGGGGCGGCTTCTGGCCGCCGTCGTACCAGAAGAGCTTGACGGGCGGGCGGTCGCCCACGGCGGGGTGGTCCCAGCGGCACTTGAGCCAGTGGGGGTACGAGTGCTTGGTCTTGGGGTCGCCGCAGGGCGGGTCGCCCTCGGCCTCGGCCGTGATGGGGAACCGCAGGTCGAGCGCCCAGTAGGCCAGGTCAATCAGGTGGCTGCCCATGTCGCCGAGGCAGCCGTTGCCGAAGTCCCACCACTGCTCCCAGCCCATGCAGCCGCCCTCGTGATAGGAGCGATGGTAGGGGCGGTCGGGCGCGGGGCCGAGCCAGAGGTCCCAGTTGAGCCATTCGGGCGGCTTGGCGTTGGGGTCGGGCGCGGGCGGCTGGGGGTTGGGGCCGCGTCGGCCGCACCAGACGTGGGCCTCCTTGACGGGGCCGATGGCGCCTGCCCTGACCAGCTCGACGACGCGGCGGTAGTTCTGGTCCGCGTGGATTTGCGTGCCCTGCTGGGTGGCGAGCTTGCCGTTGGCCTTCAGGTATGTCTCCCGCAGCACCGCCGCCTCGTGGACGCTGTGGCCGATGGGCTTCTCGACGTAAACGTGCTTGCCCAGCCTCAGCGCGTTGTTGCTCACGAGGGCGTGCGTGTGGTCGGTGGTCGAGCAGATGACGGCGTCGAAGTCCTTCGCGTCGTCGAACATCTTCCGCCAGTCGGCATAGGCCTTGGCGTTGGGGAAGCGCTTCTGGCCTCCCTCGAGGGCCTTCGAGTTCACGTCGCAGAGGGCCACGAAGTTCTCGCTGCCGCAGCCGCCGATGTTGCCGCCGCCGCGGCCGCCGACGCCGACGGCGGCGATGTTGAGCTTGTTGCTGGGCGCCTCGGCCCCGAGCACGTGGCTGCCCAGGACCACCAGCCCGGCCGTGCCGAGGGCCGACTCCTTGAGAAAATCGCGACGCGAGGTGCAACCGTTCATCGGCGGACTCCTCTCCCCGTTGCCAGAGAAACCCCATGGGCGCGGGACATCCCACGCCCCATCCACGCCCCCAGCCTAGCCATCGGCAGCGCAAATGTCAAGTGTCAAGGGCGTGTCGCTGACACCCTGTTCAGGGGATCCACCCTGTTCGGAGTCCCGCCTTCAGGCGGAGGGTCACGAGAGGACCGCCTGAAGGCGGGACTCCCAACGAGTTCGCCCTTTGGGCAACACGCCCTCAAGACACCCTGAGCTTGAAGAGGCGGCGGTCGAAGGCGCGGACCCACTCTGTCCAGTTGGCCTGCTCATCCACATCGGCCAGCAGCGCCGTCTCGAAGGCGGCCAGCTTGGCGTCGAGATTGTCGAGGTAATGAAGGGCGATGGCCTCGGCGGTGGCGGGGAGGACCGGGGAGCCGAACTCGTAGGCCCCGTGGTGGCTGAGGATGAGGTGGAGCAGGTGTTCGAGGAGTGGGCGGGGGAAGGCCTCGATGCCCGCGGCCTTGCGCTCGACCAGGCTCGCCCCGATGCTCAGGTGGCCAATCAGGCCGCCGGCGTCGGTGTAGCGGAAGCCGCGCTCGTAGGCGAAGCTCTCGATCTTCCCGATGTCGTGCAGGAGCGCGCCGGCCACGAGCAGGTCGCGGTTCAGGTTCGGGTAGCCCTCGGTGAGCCGCAGGGCCAGGTTGGCCACGGCGACCGTGTGTTCGAGGAGGCCGCCGAGGCAGGCGTGGTGGATGCTCACGCCGGCCGGCACCCGCTGAAAGCCTCGGACGAACTCGGGGTCGGCCAGGAACGCCTCGAGGAGGGCCTTGAGCCGAGCATCCTGCATGCCCTTCACGATCTCGCGGACGCGGGCCAGCAGGCCCGGCACGCTCTTCGTCGTGCTCGGCAGGAACTCCGTGATGTCCACGGACGCGGCCTCGACGCGCCGCACGTCGGTCACGACGAGTTGGAGCTTTCCGCGATAGCTCTCGGCCCGGGCCTTCACCGCCACGAAGTCGTCGGGCGCGAACGCCTCGAACAGCTCGCGCGTCGCGTTCCAGAACTTCGACGGCGCCACGCCCGTGCGGTCCACCAACTCGATGTCCAGGTAGAACGCCCCGTCGCGCTGGGTGCGGAGCTGCTTGTCGCGGACCAGGAACGTCTCCTGCACCGTATCGCCGGGCCTGATTTCCTCGATGAACTTCCTGGCCATTCGGGGTCCTTCCTGGGAGCAATGGGCAGGAACGCGATTATAGGTGGTTGGGCCCATCTGTCAAGCGGCGGTGGGAGCAGGAGTATGGCCCCCATTCCTGGCGCTCTGGGGTATTGGCAAGCTCCAATCCTCCCCCTACCCCCTCCCTGGTAGGGAGGGAGGTGCGGACCCCTCTCCCTTGTAGGGAGAGGGTCGGGCTCAGGAGCTTCCAGCAAGCTCACCAGAATTGGGGGCCATACTCTGGGAGCAGGGCTGTGGTTGCAGCTCGCAACCACGAGCGCTTCCGGGGCAAGCAGCCAGCCGTCCTCTCACTGTCTGAAGCCCTTGCGCGGGATTGCCCGCCTGCTATAATACGGCGGGAGAGCGAACCCTGAGTTGAAAGGGGGCAGAAGCCATGGGACACGGGGCCGAGTCGTCGGGTGTGGCGCGGCAAGGGGCGTCGCGCCGGGAGTTCTTGAGCTTGGGCGGGACGGTGGCCGCGGCGTCGGCGCTGGCGGGTGTGGCGCTGCCGCCGGTGCATGCAGGGGAGGACAACACGCTGCGGCTGGCGCTCATCGGCTGCGGGGGGCGCGGCGGCGGGGCAGCCGTCAACGCCTTCAACGCACCAGGCGGGCCGGTCAAGCTGCATGCGATGGCCGACATCTTCCAGAGGCGGCTCGATGGGTGCTACAACCACTTCAGCAAGCAGCACGCCGAGCGGGTGGACGTGCCGGCTGAGCGGCGCTTCGCGGGCTTCGACGCCTACAAGAAGGCGATTGACTGCCTCCGGCCGGGCGACATCGCACTCCTCACCGGCTACACGGCCTGGCGGGTCTCCCAGCTCGAGTACGCGGTGTCGAAAGGCGTCCACGTCTTCATGGAAAAGCCCTTCGCGGTGGACGCGCCGGCCGTGCGGCGGATGATCGCGGCCGGGGAGGCGGCGGAGAAGAAGAACCTGAAGGTCGCCTGCGGCGTCATGTGCCGCCACTCGCAGGCCCGCCAGGAGCTCATCGCGCGTATCCGCGACGGCGCGCTCGGCCAGGTTCTCCTCAGCCGCGCCTACCGCATGCACGGCGGCGGACGCCTCGGACGCCGACCAGCCGACCAGAACGAACTCCTCTGGCAGATCGCCCACCGCACCGAGTTCCTCTGGGCCTCCGGCAGCCTCTTCGACGAACTGACCATCCACCAGATTGACGAGGTGTGCTGGCTGAAGGACGCCTGGCCGGTCGAGGCCCACGGCATCGGCGGGCGAGCCCCAAACAACAACTGCGTCGGCCAGGGCCTCGACAGCTATGCCATCGAGTACACCTTCGCCGACGGCACGAAGTCCGCCGTCGTCGCCCGCTACATCAACGGCTGCCACAACGACTTCGCCACCTACGTCCACGGCACCAAGTGCGCCGCCCAGTTCTCAGGCAACGTCCACGCCCCCACCGTCCTCACCTACAAAGACCAGCGGATGACGCGGGACAACATTGACTGGCGGGCGGGCAAGGAGCCGCACGGCCCCCACCAGGCCCAATGGAACGTGCTCATGGACGCCATCCGCAAGGACAAGCCGATGAACGAGGCCCGCCGTGCCGCCCACTCGCAGCTCGCCAGCATCATGGGCCGGGCCGCCGTCCACATGGGCAAGACCATCACCTGGGACCAGGCCATGGCCTCCAAGTTCCAGTTCTGCGCCAACATTGATGCCCTCACCGAGTCCAGCCCGCCGCCAGTGAAGGCGGACGCCGAGGGCCGCTACCCGGTGCCGGTCCCCGGCACGTGGACAGAGATCTGAACGCCGGGTGGTAACGTTTCAGCCGTCTGAAGTGCCCGCCCCCACCGACCCTTCGGCATCGCTCAGGGCAGGCTACATTCCACCGCCTCCTTCGGAGGCTTGGAGCACGGTCGCCCTGAGCGTAGGAGATTTCATGCACGCGGGCCATGCTCGCACACAGCCCCTCTTCCCGCGCGGGTCAGGGCAGAGGGCGCTGCTGTGCTACAAGGTACGTGGAGAGAGCGTCGAGGTTGCGGATGAAGGTGCGGCACTCGATCCAGCCGTCGGTGAGCCAGCGGCCGCGGGCGTCGAGGGCGGCGAGGATGCTTCGCACCTGGCCTTCCATTCCCTTCCCTTTGGCCCGAAGCTCCTCCGCCGTGGGCTTGCGGCTCCGCTCGGCCAGGATGGCGTCGCGGCCCTTCTCCTTCGCCGCGCGGAACCAGCGGGCGGCGCTCTCGACGCCATACTCGCCGACGAAGCTGTAGTGGGTCGGCAGGTTGTCGTCGCGATAGGTCAGCTCGTAGGTGCCCTTGACGAAGTAGAGGGGGCGATTGGTGCCCAGCTCGTAGAAGCGCGCCCAACGGGGCCGGTCGCCCGCCAGCCTTGAGCGCTCCAGCCAGTCGAGCGCCGCGGGGATTGGCTCGAGGTACTTCGCGTCGCCCGTGGCGAGCCAGACCTCGATGAGGGAGCGGATGTTGCGGACGGCGACGGCGGAGCAGGCTGCGGGGGGCTCGAACTTCCGCGCCCACTCGGGCTTCAGGTCGTGCGTGTACTGCTGCGCCCAGCCGGCCTGCGGCGCCTTGAGCTGCGAGAGGATGATGAAGTCTCCCGCCCGCCGCGCCGCGTCGAGGCACTTCGCCTCCTTCATTCGCTCATGGGCCTCGAGGCACACAGCAATGCAGTCGTTGATTGCCCCGTCGTTGAACGTGGCGTAGTGCCAGTAGCGGGTGGGCCGCTGGTGCGTGGTGCGCGAGCCGTCCAGCTCGATCTTCACGTAGGGGGCGGTCTGCTGCTCGGGCTCGGGCTGGCCGAAGACTTGGGGCCAGCCCCCCTTAGGCAATTGGGCCTTCAGCAGCGCATCGAGGCCATAGGCGAGTGCCTCGTGGACCTTCTCGTCCTTCACGAGCTGGTCCACCGCCATCAGGTGGCGGAGCGCCGCCTGAGTCGTGTCGTCGTCGAGGACCGAGTGGGTGCGGATGCTCTTGGACTTCGGCTCAGGCAGGTGGCGGTACGCAAAGCGCTTCGAGCCGGCCTCGCTGAAGTCAATCGAGTACTCCCACCCGCCCGAGCGCATCTGGCCAAAGACGAGCGCGTGCGCGGCGGCGACGGCCGCGTCGAGGAACTGCCGCTCGCCCGTCGCCTGGTACGCACGCACGAAGGCGAGGCCGACGGCTGGCGTGCCGGGCGGCTGCACCCACACCTGCGTCGCGGTCGCCTTCCCCTCCCCTTCCCGCTGCTTGAGGTCCTCCGAGTAGCGCCACAGATAGCCGCCGTGGTAGGCGACCTCGCGGGTGAAGAACTCGGTGGCCCGCTTCATTCCGGCGAGGGCCTCGGCGGCTAGGTCGCCAGCTTGTGCAGCGGCAACGAGAGGCAAGAGCGCGGAGAGCAGGCTTTTCATAAGTCACCTCATCTCACGTAGCCGCAACCATCCCGGTTGCAGTCTCAGTACGTCTCCCCACAGGTAGGGGGCAAAAC
>Ga0194111_10005960_pt1 | contig 13938 bp, 7 predicted proteins | sample TA2KigC300mmetaG_FD_146194 | JGI IMG/M metagenome (GOLD analysis project Ga0194111, IMG submission 146194) | Freshwater microbial communities from Lake Tanganyika, Tanzania - TA2015033 Kigoma Deep Cast 300m | ecosystem: Environmental > Aquatic > Freshwater > Lake | place: Tanzania: Lake... | reverse complement strand
TATCGTGAACCGCGCGGATCTGTATTACCTTTCCGGGACCGCGCAAGATGCTCATCTTTTTGTGCCGAATGAAGGGCGCCCTGTGCTCATGGTGCGCAGGAGCTTTGAAAGGGCCGCAGAAGACTCCGCGCTGGAAAACGCGCTGCCCGTGAAGAGCCTGACCGAGCTCGCGGCTATCGTGAAGGATTGCGCAGGCAAGCCTCTGCGCACACTGGGTATGGAACTGGATATACTGCCGGTGAACAACTTCCGTGTCTATGAGGGGCTTTTCCCGGAGAGCGATATCAAGGATTTCTCGCCTTTGATTCGAAACCTTCGACAGGTGAAATCCGATTACGAGATCGGTCTACTGCGGAAAGCCGCTCGCCTCAATGATACGGTCTTTGCCAAGGCGCGGGAGCTGCTCAGAGAGGGGATGACGGAGCTGGAGTTCGCGGGGCTCCTGGAAGCAGAATATCGAAAAGGCGGTCATCAAGGATATGTGAGGACTCGTCAATTCAACGGCGAGGTCTTCTACGGTCACCTGATGTCAGGTGTCAATCTGGCTGTGCCCAGTTGTTCGGTGGGACCCACCGGGGGTAGAGGCGCCAGCTCCGCCTACCCTCAAGGCGCATCCCTCAAAATCATAGGCAGACGTGAACCGGTTCAGGTCGATTATGTAGGCACCGTTGAGGGCTACATGGTGGACCAGTCCCGGACTTACTACATTGGAGATCCTCCGGAAAAACTAGCCCGTATCCACAACTTGGCGCTGAAGATTCAGGCTGCCATAGAACGAAAAGGCGGACCGGGCGTGAAAGCCGAAGAGTTGTACGATCTGGCCCTTGATATGGCTCGCCGGGCAGGACAGGAAGACCATTTCATGGGATGGCCCCAGCCCGTCTCTTTCGTGGGACATGGAGTCGGTCTTGAACTCGATGAATTACCGGTGATCGGAAGGCGTTCGCCCACCGTGCTGAAGGAAGGCATGGTCATGGCCATAGAGCCCAAGTTCGTCTTCCCCGGTGAGGGTCTGGCCGGAATTGAGAATACCTTTGTGGTGGCCGGCGACGGCATGGAGCGACTGACACTCTTCGACGACGCAATTCAAGTTGTTTGCCCGTAGCGACAAGCCTTCCGACGTTGCCCGCCTCGTGGCTCAGAGGACCACGAACCCTTTTTCCGCGCAGAAATCGACGAACTGTTTGATTTCAGGTCTGCCCGACTTTCCATCGTGGCACATGTACAAGGGCCTGGTTAATGGATAGGAACGATCCTTGATCGTCTGTGTCGAAGGCGCTACAGCGGGAGAGCCCTGATCTTTCTTGACCGCGAGGATTTTCACACGGGCCTTTTGCTGCGCGTCCATACCGTGGAGGAATGGATGAAGTCCGATCGCCTCTTCCAGATAGGAGATAAAGCACGTGAGATTTCTAAAATTATGGCGTGTATTAGCCGCGAGGGAGTAGGGGGCCCCTGCGAGGACCTGTTCTCCAAGAAATTGACTCGCACCGGAAGTCAGCATCTCCGGCACATAGACCATGACAAGGTTTTCAGGCCCTCCCACATTAGACCACACGGGGAAATCGCCGGTGAAGATCTTTCGGAGATCTTCGACCGTGAGTTCATTGACCCGATTGTCCTTGTGCGCAGCGACCACGACTCCTTCCGATCCCACCACTCGTGAGACCAGCTCCATTCCTTTTTCCGCTGCGGCCCGCTCTTGCTCCGAGGTGAATTTGGCCGATGCCATGGCGATTTCCGCTGAACCGTCGAGCAGAGACCGGAAACCAATCTGCGTTCCGCCTCCGCTTACCGCTACGGAGATGTCGGGTTTGTCTTTCATGAAGGCTGACGCGAGCTGATCAACCGGATTTGCCATGGTGTTCGCGCCCTTCACCCTGATCACCTTAGAGGCCAACTGTTGTGCTTCCGCGGACGCCCCGAACATCATGAGGAGGAACGCGACCGCCAACAGTAATCGTGGTAGAGGATTTCCTTTCGTCATTGTTCTAGGCTCCCACGTGGCGCAAGGCTCTTGTCGTGACATAAAACGCGAACTTATGAAAGCGAAATCAGCTCATAACAAAGCCTCGTCTCAGGTGAACGCGCTGAACAGGACGTAGGTGCGGTGGAACCGACCGCTCTTCCGCAGTGAAGAACGTTGCGGAAAAGAGGATTTGTCCTCCTGTCCGAGCGGCATAACGCCGGCGCGCGTTCATAGAAGTGACTTCGGCTGAAGCCGGCCCTCGGGGAACTCCCGGAGCGATAGATCGTGGCCAAGCCTCAGGGATGGACAATAATCTCGGACATTCTTATAGTGAGGGTACCCAACGAGATCGGAGATGAAAGCCTTGAAGGAGATTTTGACGGATATAGCTTGGGAAGAAGGGATGAACCCTGCGGAGCTGGAGCGCGATTTTTCCGCGGGAATAGTGGCTGTCTTGAAGGCGTCACCGTCGGGAAAACCTGTGGCTGTGGGTCGCAATCTGCGGGTGAAGGTAAACGCGAACATAGGCACGTCGCAGGATCTGGCTGACGAACAGAGAGAGCTCCGAAAGCTTGAGGCATCGATCAAAGCCGGCGCAGACACGGTTATGGACCTTTCCACGGGCGGAAACCTGCGGGAAGTCCGGCGAAAGGTAATCCGTGAATCTTCGATCCCTGTGGGCTCTGTTCCCATCTATGAGGCCATCGTGGGGGCCGTGAGAAGGAGAGGCGGCGGAGAGCGCATGGACCCCGAGGAGATGCTCGACGCCATCAGGCTCCACGGAGAAGACGGCGTCAGCTTTGTGACCGTGCACTGCGGCGTCACCCTGGCCGCGCTCGAGCGCCTGACCCGGCGTCCCAGGCTGTGTGGGATAGTAAGCCGAGGGGGCAGCTTCCTCGCGCGGTGGATGCGGGCGAACAAGCAAGAGAATCCGCTTTACGAGCGGTACGACGAGGTGCTTGATATCTGCGCGCGTTATGGAATGGCCCTCAGTCTGGGGGATGGCCTCAGACCCGGCGCCATAGCCGACTCCTTCGATCAGGCGCAGGTAGAAGAGCTCAACACCCTGGGGCAGCTTTTCCGTCGGGCTCGGGAGAAGGGGGTTCAGGCTATCATCGAAGGTCCGGGCCACGTTCCGCTGGACCAGATACCCGCGCAGATCATGATGCAGAAGAAGCTTTGTGACAACGCTCCGTTCTACGTTCTTGGCCCGTTGGTGACCGACGTATCCCCCGGGCTGGATTACGTCACCTCGGCCATAGGAGGCGCGGTGGCAGCCGCGGCCGGCGCGGACTTTCTTTGTTACGTCACCCCTTCGGAACACTTGGGCCTCCCGGATGTGGAAGATGTTCGGCTGGGGGTGCTTGCTTCACGCATTGCCGCTCACGCCGCAGATCTTGCCCGCGGGCGTGCGGACGCCTGGAGTTGGGATGAGACCATGAGCAAGGCCCGGAAACAACGAGACTGGGCCGAACAAATTCGACTCGCGCTTGACCCGGAGCTTGCCAGAGAGGTTCGGGCCCGCACCTGCCCTGGCGACGAGCACGACACCTGCACCATGTGCGGAGAACTCTGCGCGTATAAGGCCGACTCACCCGTCTGACATGAGACGCGTCTCGCATCCGTGCCGCCGAAATCCTATGAAAGTTGTCGGCATGAGGCGCTCCTGGCCGGGTTTACGTATGGAGAGGTTTGGAGGGGAGATGAGTCTCCCGTCCAAATCATTGCGCAACGATGCGCTCTTGCCGCCGACCTCCGAGGCGAAGCCCCGGAGCGCCGACCGAAGCCGAGCGCTTTCATGATTCGTTGTAGCTTCTTGGCTGTGGGAGTTGGTATGAGAAAGCAATACCGACACTCCCAGGATTCGAGGCGACCCATGATCAGGCAAGTGGAATACTTTGAGAAACCGGGCAAAGAGAACACCACCGGATGCCTTGAAATCGTGAAAGAACTCGTCAAGGAGGGTTATTCCCACGTAGTGGTGGCGACAACGGGAGGCGAAACCGGCCTCGCGTTTGCCCGGGCGCTTAAAGGCCAAACAGTGAACCTGGTGGCTGTCACCCACAATGTGGGTTTCGGGCCCCCCAACCAGGATGAATGTTCCGAGGCCGCGCGCAAAGAAATGCAGGCCCTCGGCGCCAAAATCTACACCGGAACCATCCTTACCCGCAGCATAGACTACGCGTTCATGCGCCAACACCAGGGCATCTCACCGTCTTACGTGGCTGCCCAGACTTTGCGGCTCTTTTGCCAGGGGATGAAAGTAGCCGCGGAGATCACTGCCGAGGCGTGTGACGCGGGCCTCGTGCCGGAGGGGGTTGACGTGATAGCGGTTGCGGGCGCCGGTCGAGGCGCAGACACGGTAGCCATTATTGAAGCCCACCCGTCGCACAGATTCCTTGAGATCAGGTTCAGACAAATATTAGCCAAGCCGATCTGACCGCGCCATCAGGCGCCTCTTCTTGCCACATTGTGGCTCGATGCGCTGAGATAAATCCTCCCCTAGCCCCGTAGGCGTCAAATTGGGGCCTCGCTGTGCTTCTTTCCGTCATTCCGGCGGAAGCGGGAGCCTATATCGCTGCGCATTAACTTTAGGCATTTTGGGCCTTCCCTACGCCCCCTCCCCTCACCCCCATAGGCGTTAAAATAGGATTGGCCTCTGGCGCTGGACATTCCCCCTCACCCTGCCCTCTCCCGCCAGGGGAGAGGGTTTCCAGAACCCCCTCCCTTGATGGGAGGGGGAAGGGCGAGGGGCATAAGCAGCAGTAATCACAGAGGCCTATTCCTTGTTTGAACGCCTATGGGGGTGAGGGGAGGGGGCGTAGGGCGCAAACAAAAGGCTCAAGATCAACGCGCAGCAATATGGCGGTTCGCGACGAGTCCATGCCCGCTTGCGCGTCAGCTCGCCGGCTCGTCCAAGACCCATGAGACGTGAAAGTTTGCCCGATTCCTTGGTATAATAGCAATTAGGCGAGGATAGGTCCCGTGGGGGAAGAGAGCGGCATGAGAGTTTCTCTCAGCGAGATTCGGGATTCCTTCAAGACGAGGGTGCGGTATTACCGGGCCGTGTACCGGCGCCCGCGGACTCCACGGTTATCGAGAATCCTACTTTGGGCCGCCTTGGCATACGCGGCCACTCCCATTGATATCATTCCGGATTTCATTCCGGTCGTGGGTCACCTGGACGACCTGGTGATCGTGCCGGGGCTCATAGTGCTCGGCTTGTGGCTTATCCCGGACGATGTGCTCGCTGAGCGCCGAAAGAAATCGTGTTGACCCGGCTGCGGCAGTTGTGGAGAAAAAGTTGCCTCGCGTGGCCGGCGGTGCAGGGGAAGTCATTACGAGGACCCCGGATTCAATACGGGGAACGAATCGATGTCTCTTTGGGTGGGAATCTTGCCCCTCATTCCGACTGACAGGCGAGCCGCCTGTCCCACCGATGAGACTGCTTTGCCCCCAATGACATGGTTTGCAGGGCTGCCCTTGCGCGAATGAGTGGATAAGGCTAAGGCTCGATGGAAGTTGACCTGGGAAAGGGCTTGGTTTATGTATCATTGGTTTGTGAATGCCAAGCTGAGGGGGCCGATTTCAGCGCTGAAGCCGTCGGGGCGGTCCCGGCGCAGAGCGGAACTTGCCGCGAGCGCGGCCCCATCAGGCGCATCGTTAGGAGCGTATCTATGCTACCCATCGAGGGTCGTATCGTTGTCTTATTGATCACAGTCGGTTTTCTAGGGATCTTAGGCTGCGGCCGAGATTCACACAAGACAGGGCCGCCCGCGCCGGAAGTCACGGTGACCAAGCCTGTGGAGCAAGAAGTCACCCGGTATCTTGAATACACGGGGACCACCGCGGCTTTGGAGTTCGTTGATGTCCGTGCGCGTGTGCAGGGCTGGCTTGAATCCATCAAGTTTGTCCCTCGGTCCAAGGTGAAGAAAGATGAGCTTCTCTTTGTAATCGATCCACGGCCGTTCCAGGCCAGGGTTGAGCAGGCCAAGGCAGTGCGGGACGCGAACAAGGCCTCGCTGGACCTGGCCCAGTATGAGCTGGAAAAAGCCCAGTATCTCGAAGCTAAGGAAGCTCTCAGCCAACTCAAACTCAAAGAAGCCACCGCCAAACGCGACGCGGCCGCTGCGGAAGTGGAAAAGGCCAAAGCCGACCTGGACTTGGCAAAACTAAACCTGGATTACTGCCAGGTAAGATCCCCTATTAACGGGCGGGTGAGCCGCAACCTGGTGGATGTGGGCAACCTGGTTGGCGCCGAACAAAAGACACTCCTGACAACGGTGGTAAATGACGACCCTATGTACGCGTATTTCAATTTGAGCGAACTCGACGTGCTCCCGCTAATCCGTGAGTTTGTCAAAGATAAGACCGCTAAGTCGGTCCAAGATGAGCTGAATCCGGTTTACATGGGGCTCGCTGACGAGAAAGGGTATCCGCACGAGGGCCACATTGATTTCGCGGACACCCAAATCGACTCATCTACAGGCACCATGCAGGTGCGAGGGGTCTTTCCCAACCTTGATGGCGTGCTCATGCCCGGTATGTTTGTGCGACTTCGGGTCCCCGTGGAAAAGCGCCGCGGTCTGCTCGTGCCGGAAGTGGCCATACAAGCGGACCAAGCCGGGCGGTACGTGCTGGTGGTCAATTCTCAGGATGTGGTCGAGAAGCGTCGCGTGAAGCCGGGACAGACCGTGGATCGCATGCGGGTGATTGACGAGGGCCTCTCCGTGGACGACCGTGTAGTGGTCAGCGGAGTGCAACGGGCCCGACCGGGAATCAAGGTGAAGCCGACCGTGACACAAGCGCCGACCGTTGCCGGCGCTCCGACTCAGCCACAGCCCGCCGCAAAGTAACCAGGTCAAGACGTATGCTAAGCCGCTTCTTCATCCATCGGCCCATCTTTGCTTCGGTGATCTCCGTTCTGATTGTGATCGCCGGCGCGGTCTCTGTTTTTCAGTTGCCCATTTCCCAGTATCCCGACATATCCCCGCCCATGATTCAGGTCACGGCGACCTACCCCGGGGCGGATCCTCAGGTGGTCTCGGATACGGTGGCCTCTCCCATAGAGCAACAGGTGAACGGCGTTGAGAATATGCTGTACATGAACAGCACCAGCGCCAGCGATGGGTCGTACACGCTCCAGGTCACCTTTGAGCTTGGAACCAATATCGACATGGCCACGGTCCTTGTGCAAAACCGAGTTTCCATCGCGATGCCGCAATTGCCGGAAGAAGTTCAACGGCTGGGAGTTACTACCAAGAAATGCTCTACCACGTTCGTGACGGTGCTCGGTCTTCACTCCCCAAAAGGGACGTACAACGACCTGTTTCTCACCAACTACGTGACGATCAACATCAAGGACCAGCTCGCGCGACTCAACGGAGTGGGCGACGTCCAAGTCTTCCCGTTGAAAGATTACGGGATGCGCATATGGCTCAATCCGGAGAAATTGGAATACAACAGCCTGACGACCAATGACGTGGTCAATGCGCTCAAGCAGCAGAACGTTCAGGTCGCGGCCGGGCAAATCGGTCAGCAACCGGCGCCTCCCGGACAGGATTTTCAACTGACGATCAAAACCCTGGGCCGTTTGGACGAAGTTGCCGAGTTTGAGGACATCGTTGTCAAGACCGGCCAAATGGGCCAGCCAGCTCAGCCCGGGCAGGGCAGCCAAATCGGTGAGGCTGGCCGGACGGGCCAAGGGAGCCAGGGCGGGCGCATCGTGCGCATCAAGGACGTGGCGCGGGTGGAGCTGGGCGGGAAGATGTACGATACGCTTTCCTTTATGAACGGGGCTCCCTCAGCCACTATCATCGTGTACCAGGCGCCTGGGTCCAATGCGCTTCAGGTGGCCGACGAAGTCCGAAAAAAAATGGACGAACTGAAGACGGATTTTCCGGCAGATGTCGATTACAAGGTCGTCTACGACATATCGGACTTTGTGCGCACCTCCATCCACGAGGTGGTCAAAACCCTCTTCGAAGCTTTTATCCTCGTCTTCCTTGTGGTCTTTATCTTCCTGCAAGATTGGCGGGCCACCCTGATCCCGGCGGTCACCATACCCGTATCGCTCATCGGCACGTTCGCGGTCATGTCTCTGATGGGCTTCTCCATCAACATGGTGACGCTGTTCGGCATGGTGCTTGCCATTGGAATTGTCGTGGATGACGCAATCGTGGTGGTGGAAAATGTCGAACGCAACATGACCCAGTTCGGGCTGAGTCCCAAGGACGCGGCGCTTCGAGCCATGGATGAAATCACCGGCGCGATCGTCGGCATTACGCTCGTCCTCATGGCCGTTTTTGTGCCCGCAGCCTTCCTGGGCGGAATCACGGGGCAGTTATACAGGCAGTTTTCCTTGACCATCGCGTTCACGACCCTCTTTAGCGCGATCAATGCTCTGACGTTGAGCCCCGCTTTGTGCGCGCTCCTGCTGAGGCCGCATCACGGTGAAAAAAACGTATTCTTCCGCGCCTTCAACAGCGCCTTCGAACGTCTTTCTGAGAGATACACCAGCCTGGTGACGTACGGGCTCCGCAAGCTCACGGTCACGCTGATTATCTTCGCGGCCGTGGTCGCGCTAACCTATGTCGGTTTCGTCAGGATTCCTATAGGTTTCTTGCCGGACGAGGACGACGGCCTGATCATGATCAACGCCCAATTGCCGGATGGCGCGTCCCTAGAGCGGACCGTGAATGTGTTGAACCAGGTGGGAGAGATCCTTAGGACCACCAAGGGCATGGGTGACTACACAGTGCTTCCGGGCTTCTCAATCATCGACAATGCGGGCGCTAATCTCGGCGGTGGCTTTGCCGCGCTCAAACCTTGGGACGAGCGCCTCAAGGAAGGGCGCTCCAAAGAAGTGATTATGCGGGAACTCTTCTCTCGCTTCTCAAGAATTCAGGATGCGATTATTTTCCCCTTTTCTTTGCCGCCAATCGTGGGTGTTGGCCAGAGCGGCGGCTTTGAGATAATGGTTCAAGACAAAGGCGCGGTGGGTGTGAATGCGTTGGCGCAGGCCGCGGGCGAATTGGCTCTCGCCGCCAATGCGGAAGGGGAAGTCCATGAGGTGAACTCAACGTTCAGGGCTTCGGTTCCGACCCTTTTTGCGGATGTGGACCGTGTAAAGACCATGAACATGAAAGTGCCCCTCCAATGGGTGTTTGACACCATGCAAGCGTATCTCGGCTCGGCTTATGTGAATGACTTCAACAAATTCGGACGGACCTGGCAGGTGAAGGTCCAGGCGGACAGCAAGCACCGCGCCAGGCCGGAAGATATTACCAAGCTACAAGTGCGATCGCTTGAAAACAAAATGGTCCCGTTGGGAACCCTCGTCAAAGTAGAGGAATCTGTAGGCCCGCAACGGATAAACCGTTACAACATGTTCCCTTCCGCGCGTGTCGCAGGGGAGCCGGCGCCCGGGATTAGCTCCGGTCAGGCGATCCAAGTCATGGAGAACCTTGCGCGAGAGAAACTCCCGCCCGGCATGGGGTATGAATGGACGGGCATGGCGTTTCAAGAGAAACGAGCGGGCGGACAGATCGTTATTGTGTTCGGCCTGGCCGTCTTGGTCGTTTTGCTGCTGCTCTCGGCCCAGTATGAGAGCTGGATCGACCCGTTGGCGGTGGTTCTGGTGGTTCCCCTTGCGGTCCTGGGGGCTGCTCTGGGTTTGCTCATCAGGCATTTGGACAATAATCTGTACACCCAGGTGGGCCTGGTATTGTTGGTGGGGCTCTCAGCCAAGAATGCGATCCTGATAGTGGAATTTGCCCGTGCGATCATGGCCCAGGGCAAGAGCGCGTTCGAAGCGGCCGTGGAAGGCGCTCGATTGCGCTTCAGACCCATACTCATGACCTCCTTCGCGTTCATCATCGGTGTGCTGCCTCTCGTGGTAGCCGGCGGCGCGGGCGCTGCGAGCCGGCAGTCGCTTGGCACGGCAGTCTTTGCCGGAATGCTGGGCGTAACCTGCCTTGGCGTCATCTTTACCCCCCCGCTTTACGTGGCTATGCAAAAGGTCCGCGAGGCGCTTCGGAACAAGGTCCGGACAGGAAAAGATCGGTCAGCGGCAGCTTAGAAGTGGAGAGCCGCCATGATTCCTATTGAATTCGACCATACAGTCCTTGAATCACTGCCGCTGCCCAGCGAAAGTGAGGCAAAGAGGGTCGTCGAAATCCTCAAGATTATTCTTGCCAGACGTGTATTGCCCCATTTCCGGCGCCACAGAGGGACCGATCCCATCGTGATCAGACAGGTGAGCGACAATCTGAAAATCACACGCATGGAAGACAGCGACAACCGGGTCCGCGCAGTGTGCCTCCTGGCCCGAAAAGACGCCTCCTGGGAGATCCTGATACATGAGCGGATTTTCGACTTTCTCGCATTTGTTGTTCCCGGACAACCGGAAGCAAGAATCGGCGACGGCACGCCCGGCGAACGCAAGATGGTCGCGTTTGCGGAGTTCATGCTGCGTCACCAGGTGGAGCATATGCTCTATCCGGGAGCCTGCGAACGTGACGTAATACAATCGGACGTCGACTTTGCTATGCAGAAGCGGACGGACGATCCCACGTTCTACAGGGCCTTAAGACACTCTCTCACCGATGAATTGAACGGTCTGAAAGGACAGCCGTACATTTCACTCTTCGACTGCATAGAAGAGGGCAAATCCTGCGACGCGTTGATACGACGCATTTTGAGCGCATTTGTTTTTGTGCTGGCCGACATGCCCGAACGGCTCGTCCGGGGGGTTTTTTCGGCCTTCTGCGCGGAGACCAAGACCAAGGTGCTTGGCGTTTGCTATCGTCGCAGTCAGGACATGTACTATCCCCTACTCCGAAGAACAGCATATTTCGAGGAACTGTTGAGGCTTTTCATTCTTCAGCTCGAACTGGACGAAAAGGAAGCGCGGGCCGTTTTTGATTCGTTCACAGAGAATTGGGGCGTGGTTTACATATTTCAGGAACTGGGCTTACCTGAGGCGATACTCGATGACAAAAGCCCGGACGATATTTTCGATGATTTCAAACGACGCCTCATGGAGTTCGCTGAAGAGTTGGGAGAGCTTCCGCCGCTCCTTCGCGCGCCTTCCGTGGAACCTGTGGCGCCGGTTGCCAAGGAGCCTACAAAGAGCCTGAAGGACCGCATAGAGGAAGTTCGCGGCGACCCGACGTTTCCTCGCCAGGTCACGGAGGTCATCGACAAGAACAAACTGAACATCGCGGGTGTCAGCGGATACAAATACAGCGAGCTTATTGAGACGCTCCTGGCAATCAATTGGGGCAAAATCCAAAAGATTACCGTGACGCCCGAAGCATTTGAGGAAGGCCTTAACAGAAGTCATTACGGATTGGAAAAGCCCAAACAGATCATCTGCGATTTCTTCACGAATCTCATCTGGCGTTATCGGCAATTTGACGAGAAGGACGCGGCGTCATGGAAGCGAAACGGCAGCGCCTTTCTGTTCGTGGGCCCCGCGGGTGTGGGGAAGACCTCTCTTGCCATTTCAATAGCAAACAACCTTGGAATACCGTTCCACAAACTATCTCTCGGCGGCATGAAGGACGAGGCGGATCTGCGGGGTCACGGATTCACCTATGAAGGCTCCAAGCCGGGCGCGATCGTCCAGGGCATTATCAAGATGGGCGTCATGAACGGAATGTTTATCATGGACGAGGCGGACAAAACCGACAAGGTGGCTATTGCCACGCTCCTTGAGATACTCGATCCCGAACAGAATCATCTTTTCCACGACAAGTATACACAAACCACTATCGACATCGATCTCTCCAACTTTCATTTCATCCTCACCGCCAATACGCTGGAAACCGTCCCCCCTCCTGTGGCGAACCGCTGCGAAGTAGTGATGCTGGACCATTACAGCATCGAGGAGAAAATAGCTATCGCGCAGGAACATCTCATCGATCGGGTGCGCAAGCGATACCTGATCAGCGCGGACCAGATCTTCATCGATCCTGAAGACGAGGCGCCGCTCTTGCGCCACCTCATCTCAACATACACCCATGAAGCCGGCGTGCGCGAACTGGAGAGGATCATCCGGCAACTCTTCCTAAGAGTGTTCCGAAAGGAAATCCTCACCGGCGCGGAAACGTCGGTTCGCATTACCAGGGGTTCGCTCAAACGCTATCTGGAAGCCCCCACGAAGCCCCGCATGATCAATAATGACGACCGAATAGGAGAAATGATGGCCCTCGGGGTCAATGTGGAGCGGGGTATCGGTTCGGTGATTCCCGTGCAAGCCACTCTCATTGAAACGGGCGTGGAACGCGGAGACCGGCATGGGTATGTAAGTATGGTGCATGCCACGGGAAATATCGAGCGAGTGATGGACGAGAGCCGGAGGGTGGCCACCACGGCGATTTTGCATTGGGCCGATCAGTTGGGAATAGATCTGGAGCAGGCGCGGCAGCCGATTCATTTGCATTTTATGGGAGGGTCCACCCCGAAAGACGGGCCTTCGGCCGGAGGCGCGATTGCCCTGGCCCTTGCTTCGGCGCTTTCAGGGCGTGTGATTCGGAGAGACGTTGCGATGAGCGGCGAAATCGACACCCACGGACGCATTACCGCGATCGGCGCCCTGGTCGCCAAGCTGGAAACCGCCAGAGACGCGGGGTGCCGAACCGTCATCATCCCGAAGGAGAACGCGGAAGGTCAGGAAGGCATAGATCGATTGCCCGACGCGCTCAAACGGGAACTCCAAATTCTCACGTACGAAGAATGGGAGGCGCCTCACCAGCCATTTGATTATGGACATCAAGTGCTTCAGATCGTTCTGGTGGACCATGTCCTGCAAGCCGCAAAGGTGACCTTCATTTACGAAGAAGAACTGAAACAAATCGAAGACGTGTTTACATCCCATGCTCTGTCGCTCGTACAAAGAGGAACTTGGACGCGTGGAACGCGTGACGGAAACTTATGTCTCATTTATGCGAAGAGCTGGGGCGAGCTTGCTCTTGAGGGTCTGAAAGATACGTTTTGGAATGATCATGAATCGAGTTTCCTGGTATTGCATGAGGCCGAAAAGGAGTTGAGAGAAGCCTTTCCTCATCTGCAAGCAGACGGTCGATTTCATGATTTCGATCCCTCAACCGCGCATATACCTTCTCTGCTGGAGTCCATCACACGGTCGTGGAAGCAACTTTGCCCTTCCACTATGCGCCTGTCACTTGTCGCGCCGTTCTTCGCAATAAAACGAGATCGCGATCTCTTGGAGCAATTTTCGAGCGCCCATGCGATTGAGCAACTGATGCTCTTTGCCAACAACTATACGGCCCAGAGTTTTAAGGTAAAGAGCCTGAAAGCGATCCTCAACCGGGCATATTGGTGGCTTTCCCAGTTGGACCATGAGGAATTGGCGTCCTGTCCTTTTCTTGCCCAAAAGGATGGAGTTTATATGGTGGATTGTTCTCTCATACCGGAAAAATATCGTCTCGATGTTGCGCGGGCGGCGGATTTGCTAAATTGGGGTTTGGTGAAGTGGCTGAACATAGTAGAAACGCAAGCGACCGCTCAGCCTGTCCGATAATTTAAAAAAGGTGGCCGATTCGACGTTGAAAAGTCCCCCAGTAGGACATCGGAGAATATGCTTTTTCTCGGCGCGGCTGAGACATAGTCTCCCGCGCTCTCACCGCTGAAGGAAGGGAGTTTGTCATGGATAAGCCACTGTATCGAGTAGCCCGGATCGTGAACGAACAAACACGCGTTGGACAAGGCGGATCTGCTCCGGCTCCCGGCGCAATCGCAAAGATTATCGGCCAGAACTTGTTTGTGGGGATTCTCGCGATCTCGTTGGTCATTGGGGTCTACCAGCTCCAGGCGCAGGCGCATTCACCTAAGGTATCGAAAGAAGACGTTCGCAAACTGGAGCAAGCGTGGGCAGACGCCGTGTTCAAGGGTGACGTTGAGGCGCTTGAAAAGCTTCTCGCGGACAATATCAACTATATTCA
>Ga0194111_10005953_pt1 | contig 13944 bp, 13 predicted proteins | sample TA2KigC300mmetaG_FD_146194 | JGI IMG/M metagenome (GOLD analysis project Ga0194111, IMG submission 146194) | Freshwater microbial communities from Lake Tanganyika, Tanzania - TA2015033 Kigoma Deep Cast 300m | ecosystem: Environmental > Aquatic > Freshwater > Lake | place: Tanzania: Lake... | reverse complement strand
GGACCGCCAGCAGCGGCGCCGGGAAGTGGACCGGGCCGTGGCCGACTGCTCCCTGGAAGAGGTCAGACATACCCTCATCGCGGTGCTTTCCAAGGGTTTTCGCCAGCGGGTGGGCCTGGCCCAGGCCCTGCTGGGCCGTCCCCCCCTGCTCATTCTGGATGAACCCACTATCGGCCTGGACCCGGCCCAGATCGTGGAGATCAGGGAGCTCATCCGCCAGCTGGCGGGGGAGCACACCATTATCCTGAGCAGCCATATTTTACCCGAAGTCAGCCAGCTCTGCCAGCGGGTCATTATCATCAACCGAGGCCAGATCGTGGCCAGCGACACCCCGGCCAACCTCACCCAGCAACTGGGCCGGGAGGCCCGTCTGCACCTGGTGGTGCACGGACCTGTGGCAGAGGTGCAGGCCGCGCTCCTGGCCGTGCCCGGGGTGAAAAGCCTCCGGGCCCGGGACAACGGGGCCTACAGTCTGGAGGCGGATCTGGCTTTCGAGGTACGCCCGGCCCTGGCCCGTACCATCGTGCAGCGGGGGTGGGACCTCCTGGAGCTCAAGACCCAGGAATTCACCCTGGAAGATGTTTTCATTAACCTGGTAACGGAAGAAGAAGAGATCATTGACAATAACCTCTCACATCCGCAAACCGAAAACTGAAAACCTAAAACTGGATAATGCCATGACCGGCTGTCTTGCTGTGTGGCGCAAGGAACTAACGGTTTACTTCGCCACGCCCATTTTTTATCTCACCGGCTTCTTTTTTCTGCTGCTGGCGGGGTATTTTTTTTATTCCAATATAGCTTATTATACGATTTTGAGCTTTCAGGCCGGCCAGAACCCCTACCTGGAGGGTATGCTCACACCGTTACAGATGGTCTATCGCCCCTTTTTCAGCAACCTGGCGGTGCTTTTTCTCTTTATCGTGCCGTTGTTCACCATGCGCCTGTTTGCCGAAGAGAAGAGGTCGGGGACCATGGAACTGCTGTTTACCTTCCCCCTCTCGGACTGGGGGATTATTTCGGGCAAGTTTCTGGCCGCCCTGGCCCTGTATGCCCTGTTGTTGGCCGTCACCGGGCTCTACAGTGCCGCTTTGGCCGCCATCATCGCGGTGGACTGGAGCGCCATTGTTGTGGGGTATCTGGGGCTGTTGCTTCTGGGCGGGGCCTTTTTGGCCCTGGGGATGTTTAGTTCCTCCCTGACGGAAAATCAGATCATCGCCGCAGTCATTGCCTTCGGTCTGCTGTTACTGTTCTGGGTCATAGGCTGGTACGAGGAACTAGGGCCATCGGGCTACCAGGGTTTTTTCAAGCATATCTCGATGATGGGACATTTCGAGGCTTTTAGCCGGGGGGTCCTGGATACCAGGGATGTTCTCTATTACCTGAGTTTTATATTTTTCTTCCTGTTTCTCACCAAACGGCAGCTTGAATCCCGTCAATGGAGGGGCTAACCATGGCAGCGCAGCCCTCTCCCAGTTCTCGGCAAAGAATCCTCTATGGCTCCGGTTCTGCCGCCGCCATCATCGTGGTTCTGGCTATCCTGGTTTTCCTGGCCTTCCTGGGGGAGCGTTACTTCTGGCGCTGGGACCTGACTGCGGACCGCAGCCAGTCGCTCACTACCATCACCAAAAATATTGTGGCCGGGATCGAAGAGCCTCTAACCATGAAGGCCTTCTTCCCCGAGGGGCAGGCCGACCGACAGACAGGCAAGGAGTTGCTGGACAACTTCCGTTTCCAGAACCGGTTGATCAGCGTGACCATCATGGACCCGGAACGCCAGCCCCTGGAGGCGCAACAGGCCGGTTATCGCCTGCCGGGCAATATTCTGCTGGAATACCAGGGCCGTAGGCAGATGGCCAACAACCCCACGGAAGAGGCCCTCACCGAGGCCATCCGCAAGCTGTTAAACCCCCAGAGCAAGAGAATCTATTTTCTCACCGGCCACGGGGAGCGCAGCGGCAAGGAATCGGACAAGAACAGCTTGTCCCAGGCCCGCCAGGCCCTGAGCAACGAGGGTATGGAGGTCCTGGAACTGAACCTGCTGACCCAGGGCCAGGTTCCCGCCGACGCCACCGCCCTGGTGCTGGCCGGACCGGAAAAACCCCTCTTCCCCCAGGAAATTAAGGCAATCCAGGAATACCTGAGCCGGGGGGGGCGGCTGCTGGTGCTCCTGGTGCCTCACAAGGATGCGGGACTCAAGGATTTTCTGGCGGACTACGGCATCGTTCCCGATGACCGCCTGATCCTGGATGACAACCAGATCAGCCGGGCTTTGGGGGCCAGCCTCACCATGCCCCTGGTCATCCAGTACGGCACCCACCGCATCACCCAGGATTTCAGTAACGTGGTGACCATCTTTCCCCTGGCCCGCCCCCTGCTGCTGGCCAAGGAACTGCCGCCGGGAGTGCAGCTCTTCCCTCTGGCCATCACCACGAAGACGAGTTGGGCCAAGTTCGGCCAGGATTGGCTCCAGTCCGGCAAGGCCGAGTTCGACCCGCAGTTTGATCTCAAGGGGCCCTTCACCCTGGCGGTGCTGGCCGAAAAAAGGCTCGGCGAAGCAAAAAAAGACAGGGAAGAGGAAAGAAAGGACAGGGAAGAGGGAAAAGGAAAGAGGGGAGAGGTAAAAGAATTTAGAGGGAAGGGGGATCAGTCCCTTTCCCCTGATCACTCTTCCCAGCCTCTTGAGGAAAAAACCAAGGTCGCCTATCTGGCCGTGTTCGGCAACACTGATTTTGCTGATAATCGCTACTTCAATCTTTCCGGCAACGGCGACCTGTTCCTCAATACGGTTAATTTCCTGGCCGCCGAGGAAGCCCAGATCACCCTGCGCAGCCAGGAGAAAAAGTCCCAACCGCTGCTGCTCACCGGCTCCCAGGGCTGGGCCTTGCTCCTGGTATGCCTGGTGCTGGTTCCCCTGGCCATTATTATTGCCGGCACCAGCGCTTACCTGAAACGGAGGACCCGGCGATGAGCGGCAAGAAACTGCTGTTCTACGTGCTGGCCCTGGTCCTGGTGGCGGGGGGGTACTTTTTTTCGGAGTATTATCACTCCCGCCAGGAACTTCAGGAGCAGGCCGCCAAAAAGGTGTTTCCGGTAAATACCGAAGCCATCGGCACCATCACCCTGAAAACCGATGAGGGCGAGATCGAGCTCCAGCGGCTATCCGCTCCGGAGAAACCGTCAGATAAGGAGGCAAGTCCAGCTCCAGCCCTGGCCCCATGGCAAATCACCAAACCCATCACCAGCCGGGCGGACGATCTGACCATCACTTCCATGCTGAACGCCCTGGCGGAACTGCAGCTGCAGCGCCGCCTGGAGGCGCCCCCGGCTGACAAGCTCAAGGAATTCGGTCTGGAAAAACCCTTGTTCACGGTGGTCTTTCAGGCTGACGGCCAGACCCGCACGCTCCGCTTCGGGCACCCGGCCCCGGGAGGGAAAAGCGTCTATGCCCAGAAGGATGAGGACCCCGTGGTGTTTCTGCTGAGTACCGCGGACAAGGAAACCCTGAACCGTAACCTCACGGCGCTGCGTCATAAAGGTATCTTTACCCTGACCCCGGAAAAGATCACCGAAATCAGGCTGGCCCGGAATCAGGATCGCCTGACCTTGCGGAAATCCGGCCCTGGTGTCTGGAGCCCCGGCGATCAATCCCAGACCAAACTCCGGGGCGACCGGATCGAGGCCCTGGGGCGGCAGCTTTCCCTGGCCCAGGCTGTCGATTTTGTCGCCGAAAAAGCCGACAACCTGAGGAAGTACGGCCTGGCCCCGACCCCCGGCCTGCGCCTGACCCTGCTCAGCGGTCAGGAAGAGGAAACCCTCCTGGTGGGCGGCAAGCAGGGAGAGCGCTTCTACGCCCAGAAATCGGGGACCAACCCCGTGTTCCTGGTGGATAAAGCGTTGGTGGAGAAACTCCCCGTCTCTTATGGGGACCTGGAAGATCGCCGCCTCTGGGACGGCCAGGACGCCGAGGTCCAGAAGGTGGTCTGGGGGCCTCCGGACAGGCTGATAACCGCGCTGCGGGAGAAAGAGGGCTGGAGCATCCAGGTTCCGGGAAGCCCGGCCCGGCAGGAGCCTGCTTTCAGGGTCAATCTGGCCTTCTGGAAACTCAAAGAGCTGGAATATGGCAAACTGCTGAAACCGGCCGATTTCCGCAACATCCAGCCCAAAACCTCGCTACAGCTTTTCGGCCCGGAGGATAAACTCCTTTTCCGTCTCGAAGAGCTGGCAATCGAAAAAGACCAGGTCCAGGTGAGGTTCCGGCAGGCAGAAAAGGATCTGGTAGGCCTTGTCCCAGGCAAAGGATTTGCCGAGCTGAAAGATAACCTGGATCGCCTGGCCGTTTTTTAGTGGCCAGTGGCCCGGGATCAGTGATCAGTGATCAGGGTTTTTTTACTTTCCACCGGCTACTGGCCTCTCACCACTTGCCTCACCCTAAAGTCGTGGCCCTCGCCCAGGGCGGCTCCCACCGAAGCCAGGCCCAACGGGAAAGGAGGTGCGATCAGCCGGCTTTCATTAGCGGAAATAAACAGGAGCTTCATGGCAACCATCCGGTCAGTGACATAACCGGTATTACACCCTCAATTTCCCCGGCGATATGGCGTCCGCCAGCTCCTGCAGCCGCCCCTCCAGGGCCTTGACTTCATCAAATCCCTGGGTGCGCAGAAAAGCGTAGGCCAGTATAGCCCTGGCCCCGTTAAAACAGAAGGTGATGAAAAATTTATCCTCCGGGAGTTCAGCCAGGCGGTCCGGCAATTCCTGGAGGGGGATGTGAAGGGCGAAAGGAAAGGCCAGATGGGCTTTCTCCTGGGGCGTCCGCACGTCCAGAAAGACAAAATGCGGGTGTTGGAGGAATTTAACCGCCTCCTCCACGGTCATGCTGTGATCCCCGGCCGCCACAAAGGCCAGGTCCATTTCCCGCAACACCTCGGCCAGGGGCATGGTTTCCCGGCCAGAACTCGTCGTGGTCATACTTCCCTCTCTTCTGCATATGTCGCGTCTGTCCCTGACCGTGCAGCCATCTCCCGCCCGCTGGGTTTGGCCCCTAATATCTCCGGGTGAGCCGGCCCGAGAGCTTTCCGAATTGCAGCACCCGGGTCCAGGCGGACAAGGGGGTCAGGGAATCGTCGAATTGGATATGGACCAGGCCGCTTTCGTTCTCAAAGGCCCGGTTGCGGATGGACACCGCAGCCCGGCGGTTGCCCGGCTCCTGCAGGCCTATGCGGATGATGATCTCTTCGGGCTGGGGATAGGGCACCCCGGCAACCGTGATGGTCTCCCCGCCCTTGATTTCTCCCAGGCCGCCGATACGGAAATTATAAAAAGCGCTGATGGGGTCATAAATGGGACCGGTGAGTTCCGTCTGCCACTTCAGGCTGAGGCCGCCGTCCTGGCCTCTTTCCCGGAGTTCCAAACGGCTCTGTGCATAATCAAAGCGGTATTCTTTCAGGTGATATTTCCCTTTGCGCCAGGACTCTTCCGTATAAACCAGGGGCTGCAGCTTGCCCTGGACCAGGCGCATGGTGGTGCGGTAGCAATCCCGGCGGTGAGAGGTAAAAAAGGCGATGACGCCGGTGGTCTCACCCTCAATCTCCCCTTCAAAATGGTCCTCCCCCACCTGACGCAGGGAGATAGTAGCCCGGCCGGCCCCCTTGAACAGGGGGGCGTCCACGGTGTACGATAAAGTTTCCGGCTGCAGGATGACCGGGGGCGCAGCCAGGGCTGAACCCAGGCTCAGGGCAAGGCAAAGAATTACCCCCAACCAGCCGGGAATAAGGCGGGAAAGGCTCATAAACTCAGGATTTCTTGGTGCGCCGGCGCCGCTGCGGTCGGTTCGGCCAGCCCATGCTTTGACCGAAATGGGAATGCCACCAGCCCTCGTAATCGTCCCTGGCCTCCGTGGCCTCTTCCAGGTGGTAGCGGTAGGTCTCCAGAAAGGATAAAATGCGCTGGTAGGCGGCGTTAATTTCCTGCATCCGCTGGTGGCTTTCCGGTCTCTTATCCGGGACCGCGGCATCCGGATGCCAGCGCCGGGCGGCCCGGCGATAGGCCTCATGTATCTCTTTCCGGGTGGCATCCACCCCCAGTTCCAGTACCTCGCGGGCCTTTGCTAAGTCCATAAGCTTGCGTCCGCTATTTTATTATTGATATAGTTTAACTTCCCCGGTGCAGCCGGTCAAGAGACACCTGAAAACCAGGACGGCATTCCAGGGCAGCGCCAGGTTAGAAAAGAATCATTGCTTGTATTTTTATAACATGTTATTTTATAAGAACAATTATATTTTACTAACATTTGCTCATAAAAGCAGCCCTGCAGGGCCATGCCACCTGGGCGGCCGGAAAATGTAGTTTAAGGATGTTTTGGTAGCGTTCCGCGGTAAGCTTTCAGCCGTCAGCTAATGATATAATATCAAATGGTTATCAGAATATTGCCGATAGCTGTTTTATCAATTAGTTGACTTAACCTTTGGTTTTTGCTGAAAGCTGATTGCCGATAGCTGAACGCCCACTTTTTTTCACAGGACGAAATTATGGAAACCATGCAAAGAACCGTAACCATGCCGGCCTCGGAATTGGACCAGACCCTGGACCGCCTCACCGATGAATTGTTGCTCAAACATCCGGACGTCTCCCAGCTGACGCTGGTGGGTATCCGCACCGGCGGGGCTTTTCTGGCCCAGCGGTTGGGCGAGAAAGTCAGGTCTCGGACCTCGGTGGTTGTGCCCGTGGGAATTTTGGACATCACCTTGTACCGGGATGACTGGACCCGGATCAGCCATAAACCCCAGGTGGGCAAGACCGAACTGGATTTTTCCCTGGATGACGTGAACGTGGTGCTGGTGGACGATGTCCTCTTCACCGGCCGGACCGTGCGTGCGGCCCTGGATGCCCTGACGGATTTCGGCCGGCCCCGGCGCATCGAGTTGGCGGTGCTCATCGACCGGGGCGGCCGGGAACTGCCCATCTGCCCGGATTTCGTCGGCAGCACCCTGGAGTTGTCAGGCAATCAAAGGGTTAATGTCTATCTCAGGGAAATGGGCCGCATCGATGAAGTGGTCATTGAATCAACCCCGAAGAACTTAGGGTAAGGAATATGAGTGAAACCGTATTGCCGCGGCCAGCGGTAAAATATCTGGCCAATCTGCCGTCGGCAACCCAGGCTTGGCTGAGCCCGCTTTTGCAGCAGGTGCAACAGGCCCTCTCCTCCGGCAGGGATGAAGGTGAAATTGTGGATATTTTGGCAGCCCAGCCGGTCCCGGAACCGAAAGGTGAGCTGCTGCTGCTGGAGGCCCTGGTCAGGCTGGCTCATCCCCTGCTCCCGGAGATTGTGCATACTCATTTCAGCCGTCCCGAAGACAGAAACCGCCAGAAAGCCTTGAAAAAGGCCTATCATTACCTGAAAGCCCAGGGTGTGGCTATCCCGGCCCATCTCACCGCGCCCACAGAAGAGGCCGTGGTGCGGCCGCTGCCGGGGGAAACTGCCGTCAAAGGTTACATGAGCCGCATCGAAGGTAACGGCAGCCGTATGGTTATACTGCAAATATCCCGGCTCGGCCAGCCTTTTAATCTTTTTATGGCCCTGGTCAACGATGTTGAGGGGATTAAAGATGCCTATGACTTATTGCTTGGCCTCAAAGAAGTAAAAAAATACCTGGAAGAGACCCGGGAGAATATGCCGGGGGAACTGGTGGAGTTCCCTGCGCCTTTCCTTTTCCAGATGATCGAGGACGCCTACCAGCTCAATCCCGATCCGTCGAGCAAAGGCGTGGCAGCCTTCCTGCGGGTCCGGGGTATCCTGAAAAACCGCTTCGGCCAGGAAAAGGCCTCGGATATTCTGGAGTTGCTGCCCGTGTTGGAAGACCGGGAGACATATCTGGAGCAGTCCAAGGAGCTTGTTCTGGAAGAGGATTTTTTTAGCTGGCAATGCCATCCCCATGCACTGCGTCCTTGGCTCGAAAAATTACAGGGAATTAATGACAGCCCCCTGGTGCTGAGCAAGGAGCAAAAAATCGCCCGCATCGCCCAAACTGTGGAAGATGCATGCCACCAGACGTTTACCCCGGAAAAGCGAAAGCTCTTCAGCCGGAGACTGCTGGAGATGGCCTATTATCTGGATCAGACCGAAAGGCCGCACCTGGCCCGGATGGCCCAGGCGGCGGGGGAAGACCTGTTGCGGCTGCGAAGTTCCTTGGAGCCGGAAAATCCTTTTCTCTTCGGCCTGCTGATGGTTCCCCTGAGGATAATGTATGCTCTGGCCGAGGAAGAGATGGAGGAGACACCTGAGACTGAAAAACGGATTATAACGGATTTTTTTTAGCCCAAGGCTCCGTCATGGTTTGCCCGGCAGAGCATAATGTTGAACCAGGAGCAGCGGTAAAGGGATACATGAAGGGTTGCGGAGTGCGCAATGTGCCTGACAGGAGGGCGACATGGTCCATACACTTGAGGTAAAAACCACCAAGTCCACAGAACTCATTGATATCACCGCCGCGATTCAGGAGTTGCTCTCCAAGCACGGCCCCCTGGACGGCGTCTGCTATGTTTACGTGCCGCATACCACCGCGGGGGTGACCATTAATGAGAACGCCGATCCCAGCGTTAAAGGGGATATTCTTCTGGTTTTGAACAAGCTCATCCGGGATGACGAACCCTACCGGCACGGGGAAGGGAATTCTCCGGCGCATATCAAGGCCAGCCTCACCGGGGCCGCGGCCACGGTCCTGGTGGATTCCGGGCGCCTGGTCCTGGGGACCTGGCAGGGCGTCTTTTTCTGCGAATACGACGGCCCCCGGCGGCGTCAGGTAAAGGTCAATTTCCTCAAAGGATGAGCCCATGGGCGGCCAGGCGTATTTTTCCGAGGTGCGGCTGTCAAACAACCTCACCCTGAAGGAGGTGCAAAGCGGGGACAAGAAAATTCCGGATCGACAGATTCTCAAGGAATTCCTGGAATACACCCATATCAAAAAGGGCCTGCTGGAGGCCTATAACGCCGACTATCCCCTCATCGATGCCCGGGAGCTGCTGCCCTCCTTCGAAATTAATTTTGCGGAATATAATTTTTTGCCCTCCTTTAGCATGATTGCCTTTAACCGCCCCCTGGAGTATCAACAGGAGGTCTTTCAATTCGACCTGCTCCATAGCCTGAATGAGGCGGCAGGTGAAAAAAGCGCTCATAAACCCAGGCGTTTCCCCGCCAAAGAAAAGGTGCTGAAAGAGAATGCGGAGAAATTTCTGCCTCACCTTTCCAGAGAACTGCGGGGCGATTTCAAGGCCGAATTCCTTCAGAAAGACATCACCGATCTGGCCTTTTACGAGGACTTATTGAGCTTTCTATTCCATATGGATCGGGCCCATGTTATTGCCCGGGACGCCGGCCAGGAATTCCGTCTGCTGGGCTGTTATGCCTCTTTCCCCTCGGACCTGGACAGCGAACTGAAGAGCTTCGGCCGGCGCATCGGCAAATTTAAGGTAGATGATAACTCCCTGTATGAAAAAAACCGAAGCTTTGTCTACCAATTTTTGATGGAGCTCTATGGCTTTCCCATCTCGGCGGAACGCCGCACCTCCAGCGCCCTTTTTGCCCGAAAGCTAAGTCGCCTGAAAGAGCCCTATCTCATTAAAGTGCTGGGCTCCTCGGATCGGGTCATCACCAGTCTTAACGGCTTTGAGCAGCAACGCTTCCCCGTGGTGGAAAAGACGGCCCTGGTGCAGGTACCTGCCGATATGCAGGATATGCGCCGGCAGTTGTCAGACAAGGGTTTCTATGTAGACCCGGTTCGCCGGGTGGTTATTGTCAGGGTTACTTATCTGCAGCACAAGTATAATCGCCACAATGTCCAGGAAGACCGGGCCTTGTCGGTTCTCAGACAGGAGATCATCCACCCGAGCCACGGGGAGCGGGCCTCTTTCAATCTTATCAAAGACACCAGGAGCTTTCTGGTGACCCTCAACGATATCATCCGGGGGGAGTACGTGGGGGGCATCTCCTACCGGCAGGAGGGGCTGATCACCTGTGGCAAAAGCCACGACGACCGTTTGAAATTTCTCTATGCCTGGTTAAATAAAAATCAACGACGTATAACCGGCTACAGTAAGGAGTTTTTTGAAGATTTTAAAAAAATTATCAATAATTATATTTTAAATCCGGAATACAAAGCTTTTTTCCGCAAATATCCCGACCTGCACCGCGAGGTCCTGGCCAAGATAGCTTATATCCAACAATCCCATCACGTGCAACAACTGGAAAAACTGGCGCTTCGCCGTCCCCCTTTCAACCGCCGGCTGACCCAGGAGAGGTTTCTGGCCCTTTTATTGGAATTCATTGAGGACTATTACGATGAAATCCTGCATTACTATGATGAGTTATTCGACAAATACAACCAGATCATCCTCCTGACCACCACCCAGCCTTTCCTGAAAAGCATCGCCAACGAGGAGAAACCGCCCCAGAATCCCTACCGCCGCACCCTCTGGATGATGCTCAACCGCCTGCAAACCCTCCAGGAAAACCTGCTCCGAGACCGCCGCCGGATTAAAAACGCCGAGGAAGAAGGGTCTTTCACCCGCCTGCTGCTGCGAGAACCCCTGGGCGTCCCCGGCCACCAGGGCTAAAGACGGGAAGAGCGAGGCGTTCCCGCCCACAGGCATTTACTGCAAGGCTCCGGCAAGAAAGGGCAAAGCCCTGGTCTGCAGCCGCTCCCGGAGTCGGTTGCCGTGGTCACCGTCGTATTCTTCGAAGGTGTGGGGGATCCCCAGTTGCTTCAGGGAACTGGATATAAACTGCACCTGGGGGAGCATCCGGTCGGCGGTGCCCATGTCCAGGGCCAGCTTGAGGCGGCTCAGGTTATCTTGATATGATGGGAGCAGGGTGGCGGGGTCGCTTTGCAGCCAGGTCTCCCAGACAGCTTGGTCAAGCACCACCCGGCCATTTTTTTCCCGCAGGGGCAGATCGGCCAGCCAGGGCTCTTTCTTAGGATTAGGGGCAACGGCTGCAGCCACCGCGATGATTACCTGTTCCCGCCATCCTAATGCAGGGAACTGGTCCCGGCGGGTGAGTTTGGCCACGGCCAGCAGATCGGCCCGCTGCAGCTTCAGGAAATGTTCGGTGAAATCCAGGCAGGCAGGGCTCAGGGCATAGACCGCGCCGAAGGTTTCAGGATGCCGCAGGGCCAGCATCAGGGCCCCGTAGCCGCCCATGGAATGCCCGGCCAGGCCCCGGCCCGAGGCCTGGGGGATAGTACGGTAGGCCTCATCGATGTGGCCCACCAGTTCCTGGACGATAAAATCCTCCCAGTTGCCGGTAACCGGGGAGTTGAGGTAAAAACTGCCCCCATAGGCGTTGGAGCCGTCCGGCATTACAATAATCAAGGGTTGGATGACTCCCCGGTTGATGAGGTCGTTAACCATCTCCTGGAGATGAAATTCCGGGGCCGTCCAGAGCTTATTTTTAGCCTTGAAGCCATGCAGTAAATACACCACGGGGAAACGCCGCTGGGGCTCCTGATCGTATCGGGGCGGCAGATAGATGGTCACTGCCCGTTGGCCGGGATCTCCCAGAAGATTGGCCGCCAGGGTCGGGCTGACGACGTTTTCCTCCACCAAACGACCCGCCCCGGCATGGGCCAGGCCTCCCCCCGAGGCAAATAACAGTGCCAGCCAAAAGGCAATCAGACCGGTAATTTTTACTCTTCGCAGGCTCATAGTCATCCTCTTAGTCAAACAGCAGAACCTCCACACGTTCCCCTTGTTCCAACCCCTCGGCGTTCAGGGGTATGCGAACCCAGCCATCAGCCTTGACCATGGTAGAAATGAGGCCGGATTTGCCCAGGACCGGCTCAGCTCTCAGGATGCCGCCGTCCTGCCGCACCCGCACCCGGATAAAATCCTCCCGGCCGGGGGTGGAGGCCACGTTCCGGGACAGGCTGGCAGTAACCGTCCGGCCCCAGGTCGGGGTGGAGTCGGTCTGGCCCAGGAGCCTTCTTAACACCGGCCGCACCAGCACCTCCATGACCACCATGGCAGACACCGGGTGGCCCGGCAGGCCAAACAGGGGTTTGGCCCCGATCCTTGCCAGGATGGTGGGTTTGCCGGGACTGATGGCCACCCCATGCACCAGGATTTCCGCTCCGGGGAAGGATTGGATGGCTGCAATAGTTAAATCCCGGGTTCCCACGGAGCTGCCCCCGGAAAGCAGGATCAGGTCCATGGTCTCAAGGGCCCTCTCCACACTGGCCACCAGTGCTTCCAGGCGGTCGGGGACGATGCCCAGGAGGAGGGGTTCCCCGCCTTGGGCCGCCACCTGGGCCGCCAGGGCATAGGAATTGGCATCCCGCATCTGGCCATGTTGCAGGGGCGCTTCCGGGGGGACAATCTCGTCTCCGGTGGCGATGATGGCTACCCGAGGCTGTCGCCGGACCTGCACCGAGGTCACCCCCAGAGCCGCCAGCAGGCCCACGTCCTGGGGGCGCAGCCTGAGGCCGGCCGGCAGTACGGCGGACCCGGCAGCCACGTCCTCTCCCTGCTGCACCACGTTTTCCAGGGGCGCCACACTGCGGTAAACCTCCAGGGTCTGGTCCGCCAGTTCCTGGGTATACTCCAGCATTACTACGGCATCGGCCCCCGGCGGCAGCATCCCCCCGGTGGCGATGCGCTGGGCCTGTCCCGGGGCCAGAGGGAGCCGGGCCTCTTCGCCCATGCCCACCTCCCCGATGATGGTCAGCCAGGCCGGGTTGCCGGGGCCGGCCCCGAAGGTGTCCTGGGCCCGCACCGCATACCCGTCCATGGTGGACCGGGAAAACTCCGGCACATCCGCCGCAGCAATGACCTCTGCGGCCAGAACCCGGTTCCAGGCCGCAGCCAGGGGAACCGATTCCGTTCCCAGGGGATGAAATTTTTTAACATATCCTAAAACTTCACTGATTTTTTGAAGACGGAAAAAATCCATCGTAACCCCTTTAAGACGCAGCAACAATGCAGCAGACTGTATCTGGCGGCAGAGGCTTGCCAGCCTGTGTGCTATTGAACCGGAAACCGGAAACTGCCCCGCTAGTGCCGCCCCACAAAAAAGGGGCGGAATTCCGTTTCCGGGCGGACCAGGGCGGCTTCGAGGGTAGCCAGGATGGTGTCCTTGTCCTGAGGCCAACGCCCCTGAACATTGACATAATTGGTATAATGATCACTGACAACCTGAGTAGGGACTGTGATTCCCGCCAGGAGGGCGATGGTTTCCCGAATCACTCCGTGGGGTGAAAGCATCAGAAAGCGGCCCTCCAAAACCTCGCGGAGCAGGGGCGTGTTGACTTTGGGAACAAAAGTGCGCAGCCGCAAAAAGTGGGGCCCAATAGCGTTGATGGCGCTGGATGTGGCTGCGGCGTGCTCCCGGGTGCGCTCTTGGCCGCCGAGGCCCAGGATGACGTATTCGCTGAGTTCCAGCCCGGCCTGACGCACCAGGCGGCCGGCAGTAAGTTGCACCTGCCGGGTGCTCCCCTTCCTGATGCGGGCCAGAATCTCATCGTCGCCACTTTCCAGTCCCACGTGAATCCGGCTCAGGCCCGCTTCGGCCAGGAGGCGCAGTTTATCCGGACCTTTTTGCTGGAGGTACTGGGCCGAGCCATAGACCGTCAACCGCTGCGCCTGGGGGAAAAGGCGGCGGCTGTGGCGGCAGATCTCCGCCAGGGCCGGGGTGGGCATGGCGATGGTGTTGCCGGCGGGGAAAAAGATGGTCCGCACCTGCCGGCCATAGACCTGCCGGGCCTCCTCCAGGTCCGCCTTAATCTCGGCAGTGGGCCTGATTTTAAAGGGCGTGCCATCCTTGTAGACCATGCAGAAGGTGCACTTGTTGTGGGGGCAGCCCACCGTGGCCTGGATCAGGAGGCTGTCGGCCTCGCTGGGAGGCCGGTATATGGGGCCTTCGTAACGCATCGGCTGGAGAGAGGTTTTCGGTTTTCGGAA
>Ga0194111_10005948_pt1 | contig 13945 bp, 13 predicted proteins | sample TA2KigC300mmetaG_FD_146194 | JGI IMG/M metagenome (GOLD analysis project Ga0194111, IMG submission 146194) | Freshwater microbial communities from Lake Tanganyika, Tanzania - TA2015033 Kigoma Deep Cast 300m | ecosystem: Environmental > Aquatic > Freshwater > Lake | place: Tanzania: Lake... | reverse complement strand
TGGCCTTCAGTCCCGACGGCAGGCGCGTGGCGTATGCCGCCTGCATTTCCCCCCCGAAGGGCAAGCGGCAGGTCGTGGCGGTGGTGGTGGACGGCAAGCCCGGCCCTCCTCACGAGAATGTCTCAGCCCCGTTCTTCAGCGCCGACAGCCGACACGTCGCCTACGTGGCGCGCGACGGCAAGCGGGAGTGGGTCGTGGTTGACGGACGCGACGGCCCGCACTATGACCGAGTATTCCGCGATGGGGAGATCTGCGATGCGCAGGTCGCCTTGCGTCCGGATGGCAGCGCGGAGTACCTCGCGCGGCGAGGGGACACCGTCTACCGCGTGAGGCAGCTCCCGCCGGGGCCAGGGGCGTGAGCCCGTATCCCTATCCGTCCGCGAGTCGCCTCTCCTCCGCAAGCAGCGCAGTCAGCGACTGGCGCAGCAGGCCGCGCATGAGCCGCTGGTACGGCAGCCCGTGCCGGGCGGCGACGGCTCTCAGTTGCTGGTGCAGGGGTTCGTCGAGCCGCATCGTGACCGCGCGCTTCTTGTGCTTCTTCAGGCGGATGATCACGTCCGCCGGTCCCTCGATCTACTCCGAGGGGTCGTGCTCATCCCAGAAGCGGATCTCCTCCTCCTCGGAGGCGAAGTCCGGTAGCGGCTTCGGCTTGCGCTTGGTCCTCATGGGCTACTCCTTCGGAAACACGCTCATCAGCGCCTCCGCGAAGATGTCCATGCCGCGCACGTCCGGGTGGTTGATGGAGTTCGCCTCCAGTGTCACGTACGGAATGCCCTGGCGGTAGAGGCGGCACCAGCGCGCGGAGGCGTCGGCGACGGCGAGGTTGTGCTTGGCGGCGAAGCGGCGCAGGCCCGTCAGTCACCGACCTCCTCCTCCCCGCATGGAGGCAGTGGTCGCATCCGCGTGCCCTGGTCCGTCACTACGCTGAAGTGCCCCGCCCAGTCGGTTCGGCTCGCGAGCGCCGATAGAGCGCGACGGTTGTCTGCGTCTCGGTCCGCGCCCGACAAGCGTGGTAGTACGATGCCGCAGGTAGCGGGAAGGCGTCTGCCGTACGCCAGTTCCCCAAAGCCCTTGCCGTGGGTGAGCACGACTCGCTTCTCGGCCTGCGCGCGGCGCAGCACGGCCTCGTCGTTGACACCGGGCAGCCATTCCTTCACTGCCACCACGTCGTGACCCTGAGCCCGCAGAGCGTGGACCACTGTTGACGAGACGTTCTCGTTGGCGAGGACGCGCATGGCGGCGCCTCACACCCCCACCAGAGGCGCCGGGTAGACCCGCTCCTCCACGAGCATGTCGCGAGCGTACAGGAGGCAGGCGCGCACGTCCTCGGGCTGCAGGTGATCGTACTCCTGCAGGATGTCGTCCACCGACCAGCCGCGTGCGAGCAGGTCGATCACGAACTCGACCGAAATGCGCGTGCCACGGATCACTGGCTTGCCCACCAGGATGGTTGGGTCGACCACTATGCGTTCGCGCCAGTTCATGTCGCCGACTCCTCGGTCGGGTTGCAGGAACACCGTGTCGCCTCGATGCCACCCCAGGAACTCGTCGATGATGGGCAGCATACTCCCGCATTGGTTGCTTGTCGATAGGCAACGCCAAGCACCTGCGGGGCGAGGTGGCCCTACTCCTTCGGGAACACGCTCATCAGCGCCTCCACGAAGATGTCCATGCCGCGCACGTCCGGGTGGTTGATCGAGTTCGCCTCCAGTGTCACGTACGGGATGCCCTGGCGGTAGAGGCGACACCAACGCGCGGACGCATCCGCCAACGCGAGGTTGTGCTCGGCGGCGAAGCGGCGGAGGCCCTTGACGTAGGGGCGCGGGTCCTCGTCGAACTTGAGGGTCTTCACGCCGAGCCAGTCGGGTCGGACGAGATGTGGAGTGATGAGGATGACCTCGGCGCCGATCCCGTTCAGGTGACCCATGATCTCAGTATAGTGGGTCTGCGTCTGCTCCTCGTTGAGGTAGGCGTCGTTCACGAACTCGATGGTCACAAGGTCGGGCTTGGGGTCGAGGACATCGCGCTTGAAGTCGTGCGCGCCGCCGGCGGGCGCGTCCATGTAGCCGCGGCTGCTCTGCCCGCCCCAGCCGGCCGTCAGCAGCTTCACGTTGGCCTTGGGGAAGCGTTCCTGCAGGCGCTTCTGGAAGCGGTACTGGTACCACAGGCTCTGGTCGGCGCCCACCCCGCCGCCGCACGTGACGCTGTCGCCCCACGCGATGATGGTCACGTCCTGGCCTGCCCGCAGCTTGGCGAGGGTCTTGGGCAGGAGCTTCTCGGCGGTCGGCTCGCTTGCGAGACCCGGGAGTGCCTCGATCGGGAAGAGGTTCTCCTCGGTAAGCTGCTCCGTCCGGCCGGGCACCCAGATGTTCGCGATGGCGATCTCGCCCTCTCCCGGGACCGGCGGCAGCATGTCGCCCACGCCGGGCTCGCCGACGATCAGGCGCGCCTCGCCCTTCTCGTTCACCACGATGCTGTCGAGCCGGTGGGGGCTGTAGCGGTAGTCCACCAGCACCTTCTGGTTCGCAGGGATCTTCCCGCCCTCGATCCGGCCGAAGTTCGCCCAGAACCCATCGAGGGTGTAGTCCTGGTCGAGCGTGTAGACCTCGCCGCCCTCCGAGCGGACGGTGAAGCCCTCGGGGATCAGGCACCCGGTTGCGGTGCATTCCTCGGTGATGAGCTTGCTCGGCTTCGCGCCGCGCGCCCACGGTCCGGCCTGCGGGTTGAAGACGGGAAGCTGCGCGAAGGCCTCGCCCTTCGCCTCGATGACCTGCGCGGCCGGCACGTCGAACGACACCTCGGCGGCGAGGCGGACCTCGCGGCCCTGAAGCTGCACGACGCCCGGCCCCACGGCGACGGACCAGGCTCCCGTGATGCGGATCGGCATGAAGGGCCCTCCCTGTGCGACGCAACCGGTCGTGGGGATGATCGCGAGCGTCAGCCAGCGCAGTCGGCTCATGGTCTTCGCCCCCTCGTCTCTCAGGATGGGCAGAATGGACAAAACAGGCAGAATGGGCAGGATGCACAAACGGCTCCGGCTTCCGAGACCCGCCTCGCAGGTCCCGGAAGCCGGAGTCCATCTGCCGTTATCCTGTGCATCCTGTGCGTCACACGCCGTGCGCTTAGGGCTTCACGATGATCTGCTCAGCCTGGGCCGGCCTGCCGGGTGTGCCGCCCATCGCGCACTTCACAATGAACTGGTCGATTCGCTGCAGCAGCACGTTGTTGCGGGCGGCGCGGGTGTCGATGGTGACAGACCAGTTGCCGTTCCCATCGGCCTTCACCTGGCCGTCCTGGACCTTGCCGGTCACGCGCGCACCCAGGATCCGCGAGCGCCCCTCGTAGGTCACCTCATACGTCACGTTGCGGCGAGGGCCTGCGGTTCCGGTCAGCTCGAAGGTCGGCCCCACGGTCGCGCCGTTCGCTGGCGCGGTGATCGCCAGTTGCGCCGCCGCGCGGGCGTTGATGTCCACGAGCTGCGGGTCGTCGAGCTGATGGGCGGCGCCGTCCTCCGCCACGAAGTGGCCGCGGATCACGGCATCGGCGACCGTGTCGCCGCGCTTGACCGTGTACGTGCCGCGCCACTCCTTGGAGTTCGGTCCGCCCTGGCGGGTCATCGCGACGTTGGTGGTAAGACCCACGATGTCGAAGGACGCACTGCGCCCGCGAGGCTTTGCGTATAGCGTGACAGTCAGCGTGTCGCCGTTGGTCAGCGCAACGCCGGCCGGCGCGTGTGAGACAGCCGTGATGGCAGAGGGCGTCGTCTTGGTATCGATGGTGAACTGCCAGTGCAGCTCAGCGAACTCGTTGCCGGCCAGGTCGGTGCCCTTGAAGTGGGCTTTGTACTGGCCGTCCGCCATCTCGGGGGCGTAGTACGTCAGGCCGTCGGCGTTGATGACCGCCTGGGCTGTCAGCTCATCGCCGCTGATGCCGAACCGGATCGACTGCGGATCGACGCCGACGCCGTTGCCGTCGTTGTACAGGACCTGGACGACGGGACGGTTGGTGTTCAGGACCGCATCCCGCGGTGGGACGTAGTTGTCGATGACGGGGGCGGTCGTGTCGAGGCTGACGGGATCGTCGGACTGGGCGACCGGCGCGGTGTTGGCGCCGACGATCAGATGGCCGATCAGTGGCGCATCGACGACCGCGTCGCCCCGCTTCACCCGGTAGGTTCCGCCGTAGACGCCCGCCGGGTTCTCCGTCATCTTCAGACCGGCGACCGCCGTGCCGATGTCGAAGGTCGCCTGTCCGCCGGGCGTGCCCTGCAGCTTCACCGTCAGCGTCTCGCCCTGCTTCAGCGGCTTCGTGTAGCCCTCGGCCCCGATCATGAAGACCTGCGGGCCGGTAGCCGGCGGCGGGGGCGCCGCACCCTTCGGCGCGATGACGGCCCAGACGTCTCCGGTCACTGGGTTCTGGCTGATCGTGAGCTTCTCGCCGGCGCCCAGGTCCGCCAGAGTAATCGGGCCCTTCTCCTCGCGAGTGATCTTCACGTCGGGCGCGAGGTGGTAGACCTGGCCGGTGTCTGCCAGGAGGCTGTTCGCCGCGGCCGCCTGGTAGGTGATCTGGGCCACCTGGTAGCGGGCTTCAACCTGCTGTACCTGACCCGCCGCGTTCAGGGTCAGCTTCACGTCATCGCCGGGCACCAGCGCTTCCGGCTGCACGAGGGGAAGGACGGCCGCCGAAGCCTCGCCGCGCTGGAACGTCGCGTTGGGATCGACAATGTAGGTCTCGGCGTTGTCGGTCTCGTACGACCTGAGCAACAAGACCCGCGGCGTCGCGGCCAGGAGCTGCAGGAACGCACCCTGCGCACCGGCTGCGGGCGGGGTGATCGGACCGGGGCCGGGCCCGGGCGGCTCGGGGCCGACCGGGGGCATCGTGCTGGTGTCGATGAGGACGGTTCGGGTTGCCGAGAGCCAAGAGACGTTTGCTCCCAGCGCCTCGGAGGGGAATCGGACGGGAACGTAGGTGAAGCCGCCGATGAGCATGGGCGGGACGTCGAGTCCGATGCTCGTCTGGTCCACGTAGGCCACGTTCCGGCCGATCCACAACACCACCGTGCGCGTGCCGCGAACGGCCGTGATCCGCTGCTCGGAGGCGTCCCACTTCACTTGCGCGCCCAGCCGCTCGAAGATGTCGCGCATCCCCACCATGATCCGCCCGCCGACCTCACGCGGCGGGGCCGAGGTCGCGAGCAGCTGCCCGTCCACGACGACCTTGATGGATTGCGCGGAGGCTGCCGCGGCGCTGACGACGACGAGAGCGACAGCCAACCCCAGCGCCCAACGTCTGGTGTCTACCTTCATGATCCATTCACTCCCTTGGGGAATCCACTACGGCGGGTCTGTGGGCTATAATACCCACCGATCAGGCATCGGTTCCGAGACTCTGGTCACGGACGAACGTCTCCGCCAAGAGGGCTTCGACGACGTGCCCGCGGTCACCTTCCGTCCGGGCGCCCGACTAGCTGCGTTCTTTAGGGCCGTGGAAGGTCAACTCGACGCGGTGGAAGCTGCCGTGAGTGGTGACCGTCATGTAGAGCGTGCGTTTCTCGCCCGGGGCCATGTCGCGCAGGAAAGCGTAGTTCAGTCCGCGAGATCGGCCGCTCTTGCTGACCAGCGTCGCCGTGACCTTCGCCTGCCGCACCGGTAGCTTCCCGGCGTTCTCCACCTCCGCCACGATGTAGCAGGTCGCCTTCCGCTCGTCGGCGGCGAAGCGCAGGCGCGTCTGCCGAAGCTGGGCGATTCCCCCCGACTTGCCGCCCCGCTTCCCGCAGCCGCACCCGCCCGCCATGAAGCCGAGCGCCACCAGAGCGCCCACCAGCAACACGTAGCGTGTGGTCTCGCGTGCAGCCGACATCCTCCGCCCCCCTGCGTGGACTCGCGGGCATTATAGCAGAGATTGGGCCAAGGGGGGAACGCCGTTGACGTTTGGCGCGCGCATTCAGCGGGTAGAATCACACCGGCGTTGAGGCCAAGCGGAGAGGTTGATGCTGATGCACCGTCGAATATAGAGCGCTCTCGGCAACGGGGGCGCTCTACCAGTTCTGCACCCCTTACTCCCCTCTGTTCCTCGCACTTCCCAGCAGGATCAGTCGGCGGCCACGGGCAATCTACCGCACGGGCCGTCGGCAACCCGGCCCGAGAGGCACGCGTTCTCTCTAAACAGGAATCCGCGATTCTCGTCTGAGCCGTTCCCGTGTAGGGGCGCGATTCATCGCGCCCGCCCATGTAGGGGCGCCATTCATGGCGCCCCAGAATCGAGATCACGGATTCCCATATAGCACGTGGGTCCCGCTTCCGCAGGCAGCTTGGCCATGAGCGTCTCGCCGTCAGATCTGGCCGAACGAGCCCGGGCCTTGGCCCGCTACCAGCGCCTCGTGCGACTGGCCACGGGGCTGCTGGCCGCGCTGCTGGTCGCCGCCCTGGCGAGCGGCCTGTTGCTGGTCCTGTCGGCGACTGACGCCCCCACGCCGGCCTGGGTCGCGTCCCTGGCGGTTGCGTCGGTGGCCGCGTTGCTGGCGCTCGGCTGGACGGCGTGGCTGGCGTGGACGACGCCGCCCCCCGAGCGCATCGCAGCCCTCGTTGAGGCGCGGTTCCCCGATCTGCAGGACCGCTTCGTGACGGCCGTTGAGATCGGGCTGGCCGAGAAGCGCCTCCTGCGGCCGAGCGCGGTGGCGGCCTTGCTCGCCCAGCGCGTCGCCGAGCAGGCCGAGGCCGCGATCGGCGGCCGGGCTCTGCGTCAGGCGATCGGGACCCGCGGCGTCCGGCGCCTGGCCGTGGCCGTAGCGGCGACGGCCCTCCTGCTTGCGATCAGCGCGATTGCGTTCCCCTCGGCATGGGCGGGCATTCTGGCGGGTCCTGAGCGACCGGCTTCCTCGGCACTTGCCCCCCGGGAGAGCTTCCCGCAGGTCAAGCCGATCGTCGGCCCGAGCATCGCCAATGTCGCGCTGAGGCTCGACTACCCGGCCTACACGAAGCAGCCCGCCGAGACCCTCACGACGGACCTGGCATCCGTATCGGCGATTGTCGGCACGCGCGTGACCATCAGTGGCGCCGTCAGGGGCGAGGGCGCTTCCGCCGCCCTCAGCCTGGACGGGACGCCGCAGCGCCTCGCCGTGCAAGCGGGGCGACCGGTGACCGGCAGCTTCACGCTCACCCGCGACACGACCTGGCAACTGCGCGCCGTGGACGCCGAGGGGCGGTCGATGCAGACCCCCGCGTGCCGCCTGCGGGCGACCCCGGACCGCGCGCCGCGCGTCACGCTTGCCGAGCCGGGCCGCGACGTGGCGCTCCCCGAGCCGCGGCCCGTGCGCCTCGCGTATCAGGCACAGGATGATTGGGGCCTGACCAAGGTCGCACTGGAGTACCGCGCGCCGGGCCAGGCTGCCTGGCAGCTCGTTACCCTCTTCTCAGGCGGCTCACGGTCCCTCGCCGACGCCTGGAGTTGGGACCTGCGTCCCCTCCGCCTCGGGAGCGGCCAGGCGGTCGCGTACCGCCTCACGGCGACGGACAACGACGCCGTCTCCGGCCCGAAGACGTCGCGAACCGCCACCTACTCGATCACGATCGGCACGCAGACGCCGGGGCCGTCGGTGCGCCCGGCGGAGGCGGTGGAACAGGCGGCGCAGCGCGAGAGTGAGAGCCTGGAGGACCTCGAAGCCCAGGCGGAGGAGCTTGGGAAGCAGCTGGACGAGATCATCGAGGCGCTCGACAAGGGGGAGTTGACCGAGTCGGAGCGCGCACAGCGGGCGGCGGAGCTGAACGAGGCCCAGCGGAAGGTCGCCGAACAGGCGGATCGCGTGAGTCGGGCGCTGACCGAGTCGGAGCGGGAAGCCGAACGACAGAAGATGGCGCCCGAGTTGCAGGACAAGATGCGGGAGCTGCACGACCTCCTGCAGGAGACGATGAACCAGGATCTGGCCGAGGCTCTGAAGCAGATCGAGCAGGCCCTGCAGAGCCCCAACCCCCAGGACCTGCAGGCCGGCCTGCAGAGGGCGCGGGAATCGCAGCAGGACTTCGAGGAGCAGGTCCGCCAGGCCATTGAACTACTGAAGCGCGCGCGGATGGAGCGGAATGTGTCGCGGGTCGCGAACCAGGCCGAGCGTCTCGCGGCGGACCAGGAGAAGCTCAACCAGGAGCGGGAGAAGCTGCCCTCGGGCCGCTCCGATCAGGCGGAACGGCAGGCCGAAGCACAGCGGAACCTGCAGCGGCGCGAGGAGGGGCTCGAGAGCGACCTGCAACACGTGGCGCAGGACGCCGCCCCGATCGACCAGCAGGCGGCTGAGCGACTGAGCGAGATCGCCCGGCAGCTGCAGCAGTCCGGCGCGCGGCAAAACATGCAGGAGGCCGCCGACAGGCTCCAGGAGGGCGACCCGAACGCGGCTCAACAGCCGCAACAGATGGCCCTGAGCGACCTCAGCCGGACGGCGGCCGGCCTCCGGCAGTTACAGGCCCAGATGAGCGCGAACGCGCAGCAGGACCTCTCCCGGGCCGCCCAGGAGCTGACGCGGGACGCGCTGTACCTCTCGCGCGAGCAGGAGCGGGTGATGCGGCAGTCGGAGGACATCGAGAGCTTCAACGCGCGATCGGCGTCCCAGGGAAAGACGCGTCGAGAGACGATCCGCAGAGACCAGGAGGCGCTGGAGAGCGGCACGCGGCAGTTGGGCGGCAAGCTGGCCGAGATGGCGCGCCAGACGCCGCTGCTCGATCCGTCGCTGTCGCGGAAGGCGGACGCCATCGCCGACCAGATGAGCCGCGCGGCCCGCGAGGCCTCCGGCGGCGCAGGCCCGCAAGCTGCGCAGACCCAGCGGGAGGCGATGAGCGGGCTGAACGAGCTGGCCGAGGAGCTGATCCGCGCCGGCGAGAACATGCAGCAGGCAGCCGGGCAGATGGCGATGCAGGGGCTGATGCAACAGCTACAGGGCCTCGCGCAGCAGCAGCGGGCGCTCAACCAGCAGACGCAGCAGATGCAGGGCCCGGGCCAGACGCCGCGCAAGCAGGGGGGACAGGGCCGGCTCGCCGACGAGCAGCAGCGAATCCGGGACGCGCTGGAACGCCTGCTGCAGAAGGCCGGGAGGGCCTCAGACCTGTCCGACCAACTGGGCGAGGTTCCGGGTGACATGCGGGAGGTCGAGCAGGACCTCCGCGCAGAGCGTTTGGGAGGCCAGACCGTGGCGCGTCAGCAGGACGTCTTGCGTCGGATGCTCGACGCACAGCGTTCGGTCTACAAGAAGGACCAGCAACGGCGCCAGCGAATCGCCGAGCGCCCGAAACCGTTTCGCCTGCCGCCCAGCCCGCCTGAGCTGACGCCGCGGAACCCGCCGCCCGCCAGATCGGACGTCACGCCGGGCGAGGATTCCGAGCTGCCGCTCGACTTCGAGGACGTCGTTCGACAGTACTTCCGCGCGCTGGCCGAGATGCCCTGAGCGCGCGACGACATGCTGAGCCTCGTGGGAACATGGAAGCGGTGGGGCGGGCATTCTTGCCCGCCATGGCCCTTTGGCGGGCAAGAATGCCCGCCCCACTACTCCCGCCTTCCTGCGGAGTTCAGCAACGCCCAAAGGAGGGCCCAATGAACGCGTGGCTTCGGAGGATTGCCCCCGTCGCGGTGACACTCGTGCTGCTGCTGTACGCCGGCGCTCTGCTCGCGCAGGAGGCGCCGCCCGGTCAGGCGCCCCTACCGCCCGGCGCCCAGGAGGCCAAGCCGGACGTCGGCCTGCCCGGCGATGCGGCCGCAGACCGGAAGGCACGCATCGAGGCCCTGCGGGATCGCTGGGTGGACCTGGCGGCAGCCGCTCCCCGCACCGCCGCCCCGCAGATGATCGTCCAGGGCCAGTACATCTACATCCTGTACGGCACCATCCTGGCCCAGTTGTCGGCCGAGACGCTCGAACTCAAGGCCAAGGTCGATCTGCGCGAGCTGCTCATGGGCGACCGGGAGCTGATGAAGAAGCTGCGCGGGGAACGCCCGGAGAAGAAGCTCAGGCTGGAACCGCCCGCCGGCGAGCCACCGGCCGAGCAGTGACGCCGCAACGAATCGAGGGCACGATGGATCGCGAGCGCTTGCGCGGCCTGCTGGGCGCCTTCCCGGACGTGTCCGTCGCCGTCGTCGGCGACTTCTTCCTTGACAAGTACCTCGTCATTGACCCGGCTCTGGAGGAAGTCTCGGTGGAGACGGGCCTGGCCGCGTTCCAGGTGGTCGGCAAGCGCTGCAGCCCCGGAGCGGCGGGCACGGTCACCTCGAACCTCTCCGCGTTGGGCGTTGGCTCGATCCGCGCGGTCGGCTGCATCGGCGACGACGGCGAGGGGTACGAGCTACGGCAAGGCCTCTCCCGCACGCGTGTCGATACGACGCATCTCCTCGTGCGCGGCGACTGGTTCACCCCGACCTACACGAAGCCCATGGTGCTGCAACCGGACGGCTCCGAGGTCGAGAGCAACCGCCAGGACATCAAGAACCGGGGCACGACGCCCGGACCGATCGCGGAGGCGGTGATCGCCGAGCTGCGCGCCGTCGTGCCGCACGTGCAGGCGGTCATCGTCGCGGATCAGGTTGAGGCCCCCAACGAGGGGCTCATCACCGATGCCGTTCGCGATGAGCTGGCCGATCTCGCCGAGCAGCACCCGGCAGTCGTCTTCTTCGCCGACTCACGCGGGAACATCGGCCGCTTCCGCAACCTCATCCTGAAGCCTAACGCCGTCGAGGCCTGCCGCGTCATCGACCCGAGCGCCGGCGAGCCGGCGCCGCTCGACCAGGCCCGCGCGGCCGGCATGGCCCTCAGCCGAAGGACGGGCCAGCCCGTCTACGTGACGCTGGGGCAGAACGGCCTGCTCGTAGCGACCGCCGAGAACGTGACCCACGTTCCGGGCGTGAAGGTGGAGGGGCCCATCGACATCGTCGGCGCGGGAGACAGCACGACGGCGGGGATCGTAGCCTCGCTCTGCGCCGGCGGCACGCTCGCAGAGGCCGGCCTCGTCGGCTGCCTCGTCGCCTCCATCACCATCCAGCAACTCGGTACAACGGGGACGGCGTCGCCGGAGCAGGTGTTGCAACGGCACGCGCTCTGCTGCGACCGTGCGTCTTGACGGCAACGTTCTGGCCCCCTACTGGTAGCCCCAACCCACCTCCCGAAGGGCGACGCGTCGCCCGGTCTGCTGCGCGAGGCGCCCGGCGTCGGCGATGGCGAGGCACTCCAGCATCTCCTCATGCGGAAACGGCACTCGCCCGCTGCGGACCATCTGCTTGATGAGCTTGAGGATCTCCGCGGCGCCCCATGGGAACTCGAAGTCCCCGATCTGTCCCGAATGGATCGCGCCCTTCTCGCTGAAGGCGCTGACGGACAGTGAGCAGTGGTACGTGGGCCCGGAATCGCAGTTCAGCATGACGCCCGCCGTCGGCCGGTCGGGTTGCCCGCCGAAGTCCAGGTGCAGGTAGGCCAGCTCCGACGGGCCCATGCAGTCCACCGCCTGCACGCCCGCGCCAAAGACATGCTGCGCCAGGCTGATCGTGTGGATCGACCCGGCCAGGGTTTGGCCTGGCCCCTTGATCGAGCCGAAGCCCACCGGCGCAATCTCCTGCAGGCGGTCGCGGAAGTGGCGCGCGTGAGGCACCGTGCGCAGCATGGAGAGCGACAGCATCGGCGTGCGGTGCTTGCGGGCCAGCGCCACGATCGCGCTCGCTTCCTCCAGGTTGTTGGCGAGCGGCTTGTCCACGAACGTCGGCACGCGCTTCCGCAGGCCTGGGGTCGCCAGTTCCAGGTGGCCAGACCCATCGCCGTTGCAGTCGGGGATGAAGACGAGGTCCACGTCGTCCGAGCACTCGGCGAAGGTCTCGCATACCTCCGGCCTCCCGCCGAAGGCTGCTGAAGCCGCCTCTGCGGCCTTGGTGTCGGCATCCCAGACCTTCGCGATGGTAAAGCCCGGAACGAAGGGCGAGGTCAGGCGGGTGGGGTCATTGTAGCTCAGGTAGTGGTAGAAGAACGCGGCCTGACCGCGACCGAGCGAGCGCAGGACGAGAGGATCGTGCCGCTCCATCTGCACGCCGTAGTACAGCGCATGGAGGTCACAGCCGATCATCCCCACGCGGATCTTGCGCGCGCTCATCCCAGCTTCTCCTTGCCGCTCAGCACATCGGCCACACGCACCTGCCGACCCGTGCGCTGCGCGATCTGCCCGGCCTCGATGATCCCGATATGGAGCAGCATGTTCTCGTAGGGGCGCGGCGGGACGCCGGTGAGGATCATCCGCTTGAAGTTCCGCAGGATCTGCTGCCCGCCATAGATGAACTCGAAGTCGCCGATCGGGTTGGAGGTCACGGCCCCCGCCGCGCTGTAGCCCGCGGCGTAGAAGTTGCAGCGCTCCGGGAAGTGCTCGACGGAAGTGTTCAGGATCACCACCTCTCTCCCCGACCGCAGGCGCAAGTGCAGGTACTCCAGCGGCAGCGTTCCCATCGCCTCGACGAAGTCGACGTCGCTCCCGAAGAGGTTCAGCGCCAGCGCGACGCCGTGGATGATGTAGGCCAGTCGATCCTCGAGGCCGCCAAACTCGCGCTGACCGAGGTTCTCCTGCGAGAAGGCGCCGCCCACGCCCTTCACCACCCCCACGGTCGCCTGCCCGATCTCGGCGAAGCGGGCCTTGAAGAGGTCCGCCGCCGGGACCACCGACAGAATCGACTCGTTGTACATCGGCGTGCCGTGGCGCTGGGCCAGCCGGACGAGAGCCCGCGCATCGGCCAGCGTCGGCGCGAGGGGCTTGTCCACGAACGTGGGGATGCGGCGCTTCAGGAAGGGCGTCGCGAGCTTCAGATGGTCTCCCCCTCCACCGTCACAATTCGAGATGAAGACGGCATCGATTCCCTCGACCATCTCCTCCACGCTGCTGCAGACCTCCGGCCGGCCCGAGAAGGTCTCCGAGAAGTGCTCCGCCCGCGCGCGGTCGTAGTCGTAGCACTTCACGATCTCCATGCCGCTCACTTTGGGCAGCTTGTCGAGCCGGAACGGGTTGTAGATGTCCTGGTAGTAATGCGCGACGATGTAGTCGTGCTCGACGAGCTTCGCCGGCACGAGATGCCGGGAGTCCATCTGCGCGCCGAAGTAGTAGCCATGTGTGTCGCAGCGGATGACGCCGACGCGGATCGGCTTGCGGGCGGCCATGGGTGGCTCCTTTCACATTACCAGGCAAGTACCCGGCAGGGCGCCGCGCTCGCACCATGCAGGCGCAGCGGCGCAACACACAGGGTGACCTGCCGTCCGACGAGCGGCTGCAGACCGACGAGCGGGCAGACGATCACGCCGCCCGTCCTGAAGTACTCCCGCAGGAAGGGCATCGCGGCATCTTGCGGGTGATCGAAGGACAGCATGTCGCCGCCCAGAATCGCCGGTCGGCGTTGCAGCAGCCACTCCTGCAGCGCAGGCGAGAAGTGCGGGCTCGCGGAGTAGTAGTCCGGCAGATGCAGATGCGACTCCCAACCGGAGTGGATCAAGATGGCTTCCCTCTCCGGTACGAAGCCCGGCAGGTCGTCCGGCGCCGGAAGCTCCTGGCCCTCCGGCGCGAGCGAGATGACACGTGCGCTGGTGAGAAGCCTCTCTGCGGGGAGTTGGTCGAGGGTCGGTGCGTCGCGACAGAGGTGCGCCGCCGTCTCGGCATACGTCGTGCCGTTAAGCACCATCAGGCTGAGCTCGTGCGATACCCAGCCGCACTCATCGAGGCCGCCGACCCGCTGCAGCGACACGGGCGGGCAGTCGGCCTCGCCGTACCAGTCCACGCCATCCACGATGGGCACAGTCAGGTCATGGACCTGCATCGGCGCCTCTCACGGCAGGTTCAGCTCGCGCATCGCCGCCACGATCCCCGCCTCGATGGTCTCCACGATCTCGTCGATGAGGTCCGCGGTGATGGTCAAGGGCGGCGCGAGCACCAGGATGTCGCCGTTGTTGCGCACGATC
>Ga0194111_10005944_pt1 | contig 13950 bp, 7 predicted proteins | sample TA2KigC300mmetaG_FD_146194 | JGI IMG/M metagenome (GOLD analysis project Ga0194111, IMG submission 146194) | Freshwater microbial communities from Lake Tanganyika, Tanzania - TA2015033 Kigoma Deep Cast 300m | ecosystem: Environmental > Aquatic > Freshwater > Lake | place: Tanzania: Lake... | reverse complement strand
AATCCTTGTGAATCGCCTCGTGGCACTCGCGGTTGAGCAGCACGGCGCGCCGGTCGAGCCACGGGATGTCGTCCAGCACGCCGTCGGGCCAGCCGGCGAGGAGGGCCTGGGACGGAAGGGCCGCGATCGCGGCGTGGAGGGCGCGGTCGGCGCGGGCGTCGACCGTCAGCCCGTTCGCGCCGCCGCCGCGTCCGCCGAGAGTTGCGAGGACGAGCAGGGTTCCGGCGACGACGAGCGCGGGCGCGCGCGCGCCGGCGCGATCGCGGACGATCTCCCGGATCCCGACCGGGACCAGGAGCACGGCGAGCACCGGGATCGTGTGGATGAGGTGGCGCTGCGGGAAGTAGAGAAGCGGGGCGCAGTGGCGCGCGGCCTCGTAGGCGATCGCGGAGGCGGCGAACAGGATCAGGAGCCGCCGCGCGGCCGGGTCGCGCCGGGCGAGCAGTATCGTGCCCCATCCGGCGAGCGCGCCGAAGACGGCAACCGCGGCGATCAGCGCCGGGGCGGGGCGTCCGAAGGACGAGCCCGCCTCGATGGAACGGCGGAGCGGGGGGATCCACGCCGGCTCGCCGCCCTGCAGGCTGCGCCCGAACGCGTCCGCGACGGCGGCGGCGGTGTTGAGGAACGGCGGCCGGTCGTCGTGGCCGTAGCGTCCGCCGGGCCCGACCTCCGGGTAGGCCGCGACGTCCGCGGGGCCGAGCAGTCGCCCGGGGGCGTGGAGCAGGGCCGGCACCTGGAGGGCGGCGCACGCGGCGGCGGTGAGCGCAAGGAGGGCGGCCTTGCGAGCGGGCCGCATCGGCGCGCCGTACAGCGCCAGGGCGAGGGAGAGGCCGAGGACGACGATCGACGGCGGGTAGAGCAGCGCGCCCAGCACGGTCAGCGCGGCGAGCGCCGGGGCGCTGCCGCGGAGAAGGGCGACGGCGGCGGCGCCGGCGAGCGGGAAGGCCCACGAGCGCGCGGTGCCGCCGGCCATCTGGTAGAGGAAGACGTGCGAGGAGAGGCCGAGCGCCGCGGCGGCCCAGGCGCAGACCGGCCCCCCGAGGCGCGCGGCGCACCACGCGAGGCAGGCGAGAAGGACGGCGTACTGCACGAGCGGGAGCGCCTTGCTGAAGGCGGCGATGCCCATCAGGCGCGAGCCGAGCCGGAGGACGAGCGCCTGGCCGGGCGGCGTCATCGCGCGGCGGTAGTCGACGAGCGCGTCGCCGTCGCGCCAGTCGAGCGCCTCGTCGCGCAGCGCGGGCAGCAGCCAGTGGCGGGCGTCGTCGTTGAACCGGAACGGGTCGCACGCGAGGCGGACGTGGTCGGCTAACGACGGACCGAACATCGCCGCGAGGCTGCCGGCGGCGAGGGCGATGCCGAGAAGGAGCCGGCGGCGCGTCATGGCGGGGGCGCCTCCGGGCGGGGGACGGGCCGCACGTCGTCGTCGTCGATCGTGACGCGCCAGACGGTGCGGCCGGCGAAGTGGCGGAGGAGGGCGGCGTCCTCCGCGGGGCTCATCGCGTGGGCCCAGACGATCGGCGCGGCGTCGATGTCCGCCGCGTTGTAGACCCATTCGTTGTCGAGCGAATGGGCGGGGCCGTACTCGACGAGGACCAGGTGCCGTCCGCCGCGCGCCGCGAGGTCGCGCGCGAGGTCGTCGCGGTGGGCCATGAAGCGCGACACCGTCGTGTTGCCGCGATCCGGCAGCGAGAGTGCGGCGAGCGACTGCGCCCCCACGCCCGCGACGACGGCCGCGGCGAGCCACGCGCCGACGGGCCGCGCGCCGGCCCGCGCGTGGTGCAGCCGGCGCAGTCCGGCCGCGACGAGGACCAGCAACGGCGCGGCGGTCGGCGCGAAGTAGTGCGGCGCCGCGCGCTCGCAGAGAAGGCAGGCCGGCACGGCGAGCGCGCAGGCGGCGAAGGCCGGGAGGAGCGAGCGGCGGAGCGGGACGAAGAGCAGCGGCAGCGTCAGCAGCGGGCCGAGGAAGAAGAACCAGAGCCGCCGCAGCTTGAGCAGGCTGTAGACCGTCGCGTGCGCCAGGGTGCCGTAGCGTTCGCGCACATGCCCCAGGGAGGCCTCGTGGTGCCGGCGCAGGATCTCATGGTTCCACGCGGGCGCGGACGGCGCGTGGGCGCCGAAGAGCGGGAAGAAGGTGCAGTACTGCTCGTGGTGCGCCATGTAGGGCATCTTGAGCGCGTCGCCGGTGACGCGGTGGTTGTAGAGGCCCATGCCGGCGGCGGCCGCGAGGACCGTGGCGGCGATCGCGGCGACCGCGCGGACGCCGACCCGGCGCTGCATCGCGCGGACCGCGACGAGAAGGCACGCGGGGATCGCGGTCACGAGTCCCTCGAAGGGCCGCGAGTTCGCGAGCACCGCGAGGCCGAGGCCGAACAGGAGGCCCGGCGCGGCCCCGCCGCCGCGGAGCAGGCGCGGGAGGGCGCCGTAGACGAGCGCGCCGCCCGCCGCGGCGACGCCCCCGCCCCAGTAGGACTGGCTCCAGTAGCCGATCACGCCGCCGCCGTACTCGCGGCCGAGGAGCACGTACTGTCCCACCGCCAGCAGCGCGCCGATCCACGCCCACGGGCCCGGCAGCCAGGCGCGCAGCATCCACGCGAACGCGGCGGCCATCGCGGCGACGCCGAGCCACACGCCGATCGCGGGGTGGCCGAGCCGCTGGCCGGCGGCGAGGGAGAGGCCCTGCGCGGGCGGGTACATCGACTGGTACGTCGGCCGGTGGATGACGTAAAGCGTCTCGAGATGCCGCCAGCAGGGGTGCGTCGGATTGGTCATCCGCCCGTGCGCAAAGGTGTCCCCGGCGAGGAGGTAGCTGAACTCGTCGTGCACGCGCGGCACCGGGAGGCCGCTCAGCCCCGCCGCCGCGGCGGCGAGCGCGAACGCAAGGCCCGCGGCCAGCAGCGGCGCGAGCGCCGGGCGGCCGGCCGGAAGGCGCAGGCGGCGCAGCCACGGGGGCGGGCGGGGACGGCTCATGCGCGCGCCTCCGCCGCCGCGGGACGTGCGCGCCGCCAGAGGACGACCAGCGCCGCCAGCGGGACAAGCGCGGCCGCCTCGTGGAGGAGCCGCGGGCCGGTCGTCCGCAGCAGCAGGAAGACCGCGGCGCCGGCCAGCAGCGCCGCGAGGAACTCCGCCGCGTCGCGGGCCCGGAGAAGACCGAGGTGCCGCTGCGCGAAGCCGACCGTGCCCGCCGCGACCGCGGCCTTCGTCAGCAGGAGCGCGCCGACGCTTCCCGCCAGCGGCTGGCGCGGGATCCATGCGGCGCACAGCACGAGGTTGAGCGCCAACCCCGCGGCGCAGACGACCAGCAGCCGCCGCTCGCGGCCGAGCCCCATCATCACGTACGCCGCGAGGTTGTGCGCGAAGCCGATCGCCACGCTCGCGGCCAGCCAGCGCTGCATCCACACCGCCTCGCCATACGCGCCGCCGTACAGCAGCGGGAGGAGGCGGTCGCTCTCGACGGCCAGGCCGTAGACGAGCACGGCGGCCGGGACCAGCAGCCAGCGGGCGGTGTCCTGCACGAGCGCGCGCGCCGCGGCGCGGTCCGTCGCCAGCAGCCGCGCGAGCGCCGGGAACAGGGAGCGCGCCAGCAGGAGGCCGCAGACGAAGCTCGTGACGCCGTCGACGATCTGCCACGTCGCGCCGTACTGGGCCACGGCCTCGGCGCCGGCCGCGCGGCGGAGGAAGAAGAGGTTCGCCTTGTTGTAGACGATCGCCGCCAGTTCGATCAGCGCGAAGACGAGTCCGCCGCCCAGCGTGGCGACGAGGGGGACGTCCGCCGCCGCCGCATCCCCCCGCGCCGGCCGCAGGAGCCACGCGGCGCCCGCGAGCGCGACGACCGACTCGACCGGCTTGAACAGCGCGAGGAGCACCGGGGGCCACCCGGCCGCGAGCGCGGCGAGCCCGTAGCCGAAGCCCGCCGCGGCGGCGATGCCGCGGATGACCGCCTCGCCGCGTTGCCGCCCGTGCCACTGGCCGAGGGTGAAGTAGGTGCTCGTGAGGGCCTCGAGCCCGACGCCCGCGGCGAGGAGCAGCACCACGGAGCGGAGCGGCAGGTCGTAGCTCTGGAGCAGCACGAAGGCGAAGGCCACGCAACCGCCCAGCGCAAGCAGGAGCGACTTGGCGGCGAGGATGCCGCGCACGATGCCCGCCTCGGCGTCCGGCGTCCGCGCGAGCCGGCAGACCGCGTGCTGGTTGAGCCCGAACTCGGCGAAGAGGAGCAGGATCTGTCCGAGGCCGAACGCGAGGACGAAGTCGCCGTAGGCCGCCATCTGGCGCCGCGCGAGGACGATCAGGAAGACGGCCTGCAGGAGTTCGCGGAACCCGTGCGCCGCCGCGAGGACGCCGAACCGCTTCGCGATGCCGCGGAGACCCGGGCGGGCGGTGGAGGCGTCAGCCATGATCCGCCTCCGGGCGCGTCGCGAGCAGATCGAGGAAGCGGCGGCAGTTGGTCGCGAGGTCGAAGTGGCGCCGCACCCACTCGCGTCCGCGCGCCGCCATCGCGAGCGCCTCGTCGGGCCGGGCGGCGAGGTCGCGGATCGCGGCGGCCAGCGCGGCATCATCGCCGGGAGGCACGAGGAGGCCCGTTTCGCGGTGGCGGACGAGTTCGCGCACCGCGCCGACGTCGCTGGCAATGACGGGCAGCCCGTGGAGCATGGCCTCCATCACGACGTTGGGGATGCCGTCCCGGTCGCCGGCGGCATCGACGACGCTCGGCAGCAGGAAGATGTCGCCGTCGAGATGACACGATCCGGAACCCTCGCGGGGCATCCAGCCCGGAAAGCGGACGCGGTCGCCGAGCCCGAGGGCGCTCGCGCGACGGCGGAGACTCCTCGCGCCGGGGCCGGCCCCGGCGAGGGTCAGGCGGAAGTCGACGCGTTCGGCGGCCAGCCGCGCGGCCGCGTCGAGGGCGTGGACGAATCCCTTCTTGGGGACGAAGCGTCCCATGGCCAGCAGGCGGAGTCCGGGCCGGTCGAAGGGGCGGGCGGCGGGGAAGCGCGAGGGATCCTGACCGTTGCGGACGACCTGCACGCGGCCGGCGTGAGGCCCGGCCTCGGCCCTCAGGTGGCCGGCGAAGGTCTCGCTGGTGCTGCGGACGAAGGCGCTGTCGCGGATCTTCGCGGGGAGGGCGCCGTCGGGCGGGAAGATGTCGCCCGCCCATGCGGTGAAGCTGAAGGGGATGCCGCTCAGCCGCGAGGCGACCCAGGCCGCGGTGGCCGGTCCGCTGGCCCAGCAGGCGTGCAGGTGCGTGACGCCCCGTTCGCGCGCGAGGCGGGCGAGATGGAAGCCGCACAGGAAGGCCCACGCGTTCTCGCCGGCCATCTCCAGGTCGGGCCAGCGGTGCCAGGGCACGGTACCCCAAAGCCGCCGCGCGGAGGGGTCCGTCGCGGCCGCGCGGGCGGCGTCCCGCGCGATCCGGCCGAGGGCGCGGATGCCGAGGCGGTGGACGGGGATGCCGCCGTCGCCCGCGGCGGGTTCGGGAAACGGCCCGGGGTGCCGGCCGTAGAGCGAGATCACGGACATCGGAACGCCCCAGCGCCGGAGGAGCGACAGTTCGTCGAAGAGAAAGGTCTCCGACGGCTTCGGAAACCAGTGGAGCAGGAAGGCGGTGTGCCCGTCCGGTGCGGCGGACGCGGGGGAGGGCGGGGCGTCGGGCATGACGGCGCGCCGATCACCCGAACCGGTCGGCGGACTCATGGCGTCGTACGGCATCCTCTCGCGGCCTCATGCGGCGAAGCGTACGCTTCCGCGGCGCCCGCGGTCAAGGCGCCGGCGGCCGCCTCGGCATCGGCGGTTGACTCGCCACCATCACCGACGCACTCTCCCGGACGGAACGACGCCGCCGTCGAACGGGAAGAGGACGAAGGATGACCGGTGCAGGAGAGATCGGGGCCGGAGGGGTCAGGCATGAAGGCAGGAAATACGGACTCGACCCCATCGGCGCAGCCCCTCGGCTCCCCGTCACTCCGCGCCATGCCATCGGGAGCCATGCCATGACACGCATCCTGCGGTCGCTCGCCCTGCTGCTCGCCGCTCTTCCCGCCGCCGCCGGACCCGAGGCCGTGCGTGACGATGCCGCGTGGCTGCGGGAGAAGGGGACGCTGGTCTTCCACGACGCCTTCGAGCGCGAGGAGGACGGCAACCTCGCGAAGGCGATCGGCAACGGATGGAACAGCGCCACCGCCGCCCGCGTCCCGCACATCAAGATGGCCGACCTCGACGGCGGCATCCTGAAGGTCGCCAGCGCGTCCGTGGAGGCGAAGCACGCGGCGCACATCCACCACGAGGCCGGCTTCGCGGACGGCGGCGCGGTCGTGCGCTTCCGGTTCCCGGGCCTCTCGAAGGGCGAGTCGCTCCAGCTCGGCTTCGTCGACCGCGAGACGCAGGGGATCCACGCGGGCCATCTGTGCTACGGGATCCTCTCGCAGAGCGGCGTCACGCTGATCGACCACAAGACCGGCGTGATGAACCTCGAGATCCGCAAGCGGCGCGAGGAGCTCGCCGCGCGCAAGGAGAAGCTCCCGGCGGACCTCGACGCGCTGCTCAAGACGAAGCAGACGAACGTCGCGTGGAAGGCCGACACCGAGTGGCACGAGATCGCGCTCGTCACCGAGGGCGACGAGATGCGTCTCAGCGTCGACGGCCGACTCGTCGCCCGCCACCGATCCGAGGGCTTCGCGCACCCGGTGAAGCGCTGGTTCAGCTTCCTCATTCCCAACACGGTCTGGATCGACGACGTGAAGATCTGGCGGGTCCGGTAAGGGGCTGCGGCTGAGTTCTGGGTCTCGGGATTACGGTCACGATTATGATTAGGATCAGGATGGGAAACGCGGGGGCGACGGTACTCGGTCCTTTCCCTACGGCGTCCTGCTCCTACTCGTAATCGTAATCCGCGCCCCCGACTTGCGCCCCCGGTCCGACACGATGCCGGCCAAGGCGCCCTCCACCCTTCGGTTGTCCCGATTCGGTTGTCATGACACTATGGAAAGGCCGACCAATCGCAAGCGGAGGAGCAGGCCCATGAAACGTCCAAGCCTTGGAAGTACGGGTCGCCGGGGTTTCCAACCCTTGGAAACCCTGTGCGCGGCGGTGCTCGCGGCGTGCGCGGCGGAGGCCGGGGGCGCGCCGGCGGTTCTCGTCGAGGCCGAGGGCATCGCGGACCACGGCGGATGGGTCGTCGATCCGCAGTTCATGGACCAGATGGGCTCGCCGTACCTGCTCGCGCACGGGCTTGGACGGCCGGTCGCCGACGCGTCCACGGAGGTCGAGGTCCCGATGGCCGGCGCGTGGCGCGTGTGGGTCCGCACGATGGACTGGGTCGCGCTCTGGAAGGCGCCGGGCGCGCCGGGGCGGTTCCAGGTGCTCGTGAACGGGCGTCCGCTCGACGCGACCTTCGGCGCCGTGGGCGCGGACTGGCACTGGCACGATGGCGGCACGGTCCAGCTTCCCGCGGGCCGTGTGCGGCTCGCGCTGCATGACCTGACCGGCTTCGAGGGCCGGTGCGACGCGGTACTGCTCGCGCGCGACCCCGCGTTCGTCCCGCCCAGCCGCGATCCGGAGATGGCCGCGCTCCGGCGCGCGTGCCTGGGCCTGCCCGAGGCGCCCGAGACAGCCGGCGAGTTCGACCTCGTTGTCACCGGCGGCGGGATCGCCGGCACCTGCGCGGCGATCGCGGCGGCGCGGCTCGGGCTGACGGTGGCGCTCGTCCAGGACCGGCCGGTGCTCGGCGGCAACAACAGTTCCGAGGTCCGCGTGTGGCTCCAGGGCGCGCGCAACAAGGCGCCGTGGCCCCGGATCGGCGACGTGGTCGCGGAGCTCGAACAGGCGCGGCACGCGCACTACGGGCCCTCGAACACCGCTGACCTCTACGAGGACGAGAAGAAGCTCGAGGTCGCGCGCGCGGAGCCGAACCTGCGGCTGTTCCTCGAGCACCGCGCGAACGGCGTCGAGAAGGACGGCGCGGCGATCCGCGCGGTCGTGGCGCAGGAGATCCGGACCGGCCGCCGCGTGCGGATCGCCGGGCGCTGGTTCGCCGACTGCACGGGTGATGCGGCCGTCGGTGCGCTCGCCGGCGCCGACGTCGAGGTGGAGCCGAAGGGCCGCATGGGGCCGTGCAACCTGTGGAACGTGATCGAGACGCCGTCGCCGCAGGACTTCCCGCGCTGCCCGTGGGCGCTGGATCTCTCCGACAAGCCGTTCCCCGGACGCAGCCCGACGAAGCCCGACCCGAACAAACTTGGCGGCTGGTACTGGGAGAGCGGGTTCGACCGCGACCCGATCGCGGAGATGGAGTACGTGCGCGACTGGAACTTCCGCGCGATGTACGGCGCGTGGGACGCGCTCAAGAACGTCGACCGCGTGTTTCCGAACCACAGGCTGAACTGGTCCGCGCACATCCTCGGCAAGCGCGAATCGCGGCGGCTGCTGGGCGACGTCATCCTGGACTTCGAGGACCTGAAAACCGACCGGCAGTTCCCCGACGGCTGCGCGCCGACCGGCTGGAGCAACGACCTGCACCTGCCCGACCCGAAGTACGAGAAGGGGTTCGAGGGCGACGCCTTCATCTCCAAGGCGCACTTCGGCGAGTTCCCGGCCAACCGCGAGCGCCGGCCGTTCTGGATCCCGTACCGCTGCCTCTACTCCCGCAACGTGCCGAACCTCTTCATGGCCGGACGCAACATCAGCGTGCGGCACAACGCGCTCGGCGCGGTGCGCGTGATGCGCACCGGCGGCTGCATGGGCGAGATCGTCGGCATGGCGGCGAGCCTCTGCAAGAAGCACGGCGCGATGCCGCGCGACGTCCACTCGGACCTCCTCAGCGAGCTGCGCGACCTGATGGCGCGGGGCGTCGGCAAGCATCCGGGCGCGGCGCAGGAGTACGGGAACGGCGCCGAGCCGCAGCGTCGGCCGGCCGCGAAGGCTGTCGCCGCTGCGGCGCCCGCGTGGCTGGCGGCGGCCGGGACGAACCTCGCGCGCGCGGCGGCGGTGTCGGTCCCCGGGCTGGACGGTGCGCCCGATCCCGCGCCGCTGACCGACGGCCGGGCGGACCTGTCCGACAACGCCGGCCGCTGGGTGGCGAAGGGTCCGCTCCCGCACGCGATCGAGTTCGCGTGGACGGAGCCGCTGGCGCTCGGGGCCGCGCGGGTCATCTCGGGCTACGCGACGGACGGCGGCCTCGTGGCGCCGCTCGGCGCCTTCGCGCTCCAGCGGCACGACGGGACCGGCTGGAAGGACATTCCCGGCGCATCGGCCGCCGGCAACGGCGATGCGGCCTGGAGCGGCACCTTCGCCCCCGTCACCGCCTCGCGCGTGCGCCTGCTCGTCACCGGCGCCAAGGACTCCGCCTCGCGCATCTGGGAGATTGAGCTCTACGGACCGGTCCAGGGAAGCGGCGCGCCATGAGCGCGACCCTCGTGCCGGCGGACCGGATCGAGTCGCGGATCCTCCTGCTTCGCGGGCAGAAGGTGATGCTCGACCGCGACCTCGCCGTCCTCTACGGCATCCCGACCAAGGCGCTCAAGCAGGCCGTGCGCCGCAACCGGGACCGGTTCCCGGAGGACTTCATGTTCGTGCTTACGCTGCAGGAAGATGCGATTTTGAGGTCACAAACTGTGACCTCAAAACCAGAACGGCGCGGTGGTGCACGCTACGCATCCATGGCCTTCACGGAGCAGGGCGTGGCGTATCGCGTGCGAAGGCGCAACCGATCGTGAAGCGCCGCGAGGAGTGGATGGAATGAAGGATTTCTTTCGATCGGTGGCGCGGTGGGCGGGGCTGGCATTGCTGGTGACGGCGGCGCGGGCGGCCGCGGCACCGGCGCGGCCGAACATCGTGTTCATCTACGCGGATGACCTGGGGTACGGCGATCCGGCCTGCTACGGGCATCCGCACATCCTGACGCCCCACCTCGACCGCATGGCGCGGGAGGGGATCCTGTTCCGGGATTTCACCGTCGTGAACCCGGTCTGCTCCCCGAGCCGGACCGGCATCATGACGGGCCAGTTCCCGTCGCGCTGGGGCGTGCACCAGCACTTCGCCACGCACGAGCAGAACGTCGCGCGCGGCATGCCGGACTGGCTGGACCCCGCGGCGCCGCTGCTGTCGCGCATGCTGAAGGAGGCGGGCTACCGGACGGCCCACTACGGCAAGTGGCATCTCTCCGGTGGCGGGACCGACGGCGCGCCGCTGCCCGCGGCCTACGGGTTCGACGATGCGGCGGTCTGGACCGGCCCCGGCCGGCACGTCTTCGACGGCACCGACCGCCGGTCCGACGACCAGGCCGGCGCGGCGCACGACAAGGAGGCCGCGTCGTGGCTCAGCGTCGCGGCGACCGACCACGCGGTCCGGTTCATCCGCGAATCGAAGGGCGTCCCGTTCTACATCAACCTGTGGCTGCACGAGGCGCACCACCTGGTCTCGGCGACCGACGAAGACAAGAAACCCTACCCGGACACGCCGGAACCGCAGCGCACCTACTACGCGGCCGTCACGCGGGCGGACCGCCAGGTCGGGCGCATTCTCGATGTCCTCGACGAACTCGGCCTGTCGACGAACACGCTGGTGATGTTCTCCAGCGACAACGGTCCCGAGAACAGCCATCCGAATCCCGGCCAGAAGTTCTACTACAGCGTCGGCAGCACCGGCGGTCTCCGCGGCCGCAAGCGCAGTCTCCTGCTCGGCGGCGTGAACGTGCCCTTCCTCGCGCGCTGGCCCGGAACGGTGCCGGCGGGCCGCGTGGACCGCGAGACCGCCCTCTCCGGCGTCGACGTGCTGCCGACCGTCCTCGCGGCGACCGGCGTCGCGGCGCCCGCGGGCTATGCCGGCGACGGGCAGGACATGCTCGCCGCGTTCCGGGGCGAGTCACAGCCTCGCGCGAAACCGCTCTTCTGGTGGTGGCAGGGAGGGCACGGCGGCGACGACTGGCCGGCCTTCGCCATGCGCGACGGCCCGTGGATGCTGGTCCTCGACGAGACGAAGCGGCGTGCGGAACTGCACCGGGTCGACGGCGACCGCGCCCAGGCGCGGAATCTCGCCGCGGAGGAGGGCCCGCGCGTCGAGCGGATGAAGGCCGCCATCGACGCGTGGTTCGCCGGCCTTCGAAAAGACATCGACCCGCGGCTGCAGGCGAGGGCGGAACCCCGGTCCGCCCGCGCCGCGCCGTCGACCGCCGGTGCGGACGCCACCCCCGGACCCGCGCCGGACCGGGCGCGCGCGTTCACCACGTGGGACAAGGACAAGGACGGCGTCCTCTCGCCGGCCGAATACAAGGCAGGGCTCTCGGACAAGACCCGTGCGGACCCACGCTTCCGCGCCTTCGACATGAATGGAGACGGCCGCCTCACGCGCGAGGAGTTCGTCGGCCCATCCGCTGCGCCGGAGACGCGATGAGGAAGCGCAGGGGAGAACGGGGCCGGGTGGGGCGTGCGCTGCTGCTGGCGGTGGTCGTGGCGGGGGCCGCGCCCGGGGCCACGACGGAGCGGAATGCGTGGTATCGCGATTCGCCCGTCAACCTGCACATCGACAACCACGGGGGGCTGGTGGGGAAGGGGCGGACGGCGGACGAGATCGCGGCGAAGCTGCGGGAACTGCCGGTCGACATCGTCCAGGTCTCGGCCTACGGCGCCGACGGCGCGATGATGACCTATCCAAGCTCGCTGCGCTCCCGCAGCGATCTCGAAGGATGGGACACGCTCGCGGTCTGGGGCGAGGCGGCGCGGAAGGCGGGCAAGCGCTTCCACGTCTACATCAACACGCGCGGGCTGATGTTGACGAAGTCGCACCCCGAGTGGACGCAGGTCGATGCCGCCGGCAGGGGGAAGGGGCGGAACGACGGTCTCGACGCCTGCCCGCGGCCGAGCGCGGACGGAACCGGATACCTGGAGGCCCTGCTGCTGCCGATGATCGGGGAGTTCATGACCCGTTACCGGCCGGACGGGGTCTGGGTCGATGGCGACCACGCCCGCACGCGCGCCTGCTATTGCCGGAACTGCCGCGCCGCGTGGACCGCGGCGTCCGGGAAAGCCGCGCCGCCGGCCGACGCGAAGGATCCCGACTGGCCGCGCTGGCTCGCGCTGGAGCAGGAGCGATACGACGAATACCGCCGCCGCATGGCGGAGGCCGTGCACCGCGTCAATCCGAAGGCCCTCTACACGAGCAATCACTCGTGGAAGAAGATCACGACGTTCTTCGAGAAGGACGATCCGCGCGGCGCGCCGGACTTCGCCGACACCCTCAGCGCCGACCTGAGCCACGGAAGGGCTCTCGGCATCACACGCATCCGGGCGCAGTTCCTCTCGGCCGAGCGCGACTCGCCGTGGGACCTGATGCACCTGGTCTACAAGCCCGACGAGATCTCGCGCCGGCGCGTGCTGCAGCAGGGCGCGGTGACGTTCGCCCACGGCGGCTCGTGGTTCCTCTGGACACCCGGCGGCGACCCGCTCGCGCCGGAAGCGTGGGCGCGGACCCTCGAATGCGCACGATTCGTCCGCGACCGCGCCGCGGCGCTCGGGCGAACCGTGTCCGCCAATCCCGTCGCGGTGCTCGTCAGCGAAACCGCGTGGCTCGGCGAGCGCACCGGCGGCCGCGCCGGGTTCGCCGATCTCGTCGCGCCGCAGGCGTGGGCGACGATGCTGGAGGACGCGTGCCTCGGCGTCGATCTGATCAACGAGGCGGACGCCGCGCACGGGCTCGGGACGTACCGCGTCGTCGTCGTTCCGAACCAGCATGCCGTCTCCGCGGCGACCCTCGCGCGGCTCCGCGACTTCGCGGCCGGCGGCGGGACGCTCGTGCTGGCCGGATCGGCGCTGGATGCCGGCGAGGCGGAGGGCGAGGCGTTCTCCGCGCTGACCGGCGTGATCCGCGGCGGGCGGCAGACGGCGCCGCGGTCGCTTTCGGCGGGCGGGGGAAAGATCTTCATGGAGGGGCGGTGGCCCGTGACGGTGCGCGACGCCGGGGTGCCCGCGCGATGGGATGACGGGGAGCCGCTGGTGACGGTCCGTCCGGAGGGAAAGGGGCGCGTGGCCTATGCGTCCGTCGACGCCGCGGCCACGCCGGATCACGAGGGGCTGGGGCCGCACCTTCTGGGCGCGCTGGGCCTCGGCCCCGCGGTGCGAATGACCGGGCCGGGGCGCGCGGAGCATTTCATCTTCACCTTCCGCCGCAAGGGCGACGCAACCGTCGTGCACATGGCCGACGTCGGGTCGCGCGTGAAGGGCGTCCGGAAGACGGAGGAGACGACGCAGCTCGTCGACGACCAGCCGCCGCTGCCGGAGGTTACGATCCACGTTCCGGCGCCGCGGCCCGGGCGGGTGGCGGTCGTGCCCGCGGCGACGGTCGTCGAGCACGGGTGGACGAACGGCATCCTGACGGCGACGCTGCGCAACGTGGACGTCCACGCGGCGCTGATCCTGGACGCGGCGTCCGCGGGGCCGCTCCCGCTGCTTCCGGCCGACGTGCCGCTGGCGGAGCGTCATCCGTTGTCGCACATCCCGCGGGCGGACGGCATCGAGGAGGGCTTCGAGATCGCGAGCCGCGGGCAGGCGGTGGCGTTGTCCGGCCCCTTCAGCCTCCGCTCGAAGGGCCGCGCGACGATCGAGCTGTCCGCGGAGACCGCCGCCGGCGGGAAGCAGTCGCTTGCGTTCACGGATGCGCCGTGCGAGCCGTCGTACATGCCGATGATGTGCGTGCAGCCACGGATCGCCGGTCCGCCCGTGTTCCGCTGCGACCTCCGGGTCGGGAAGGGATCGAAGGTCTCGATCGAGTTCCGCACGCAGGAGAACCGGCGGGAGTTCCCCGTCGGCCCGTCGCTCGTGTTCGACGCTACGGCGGGCAAGGTCCTGGCGGGGCGGAAGGCCGTGTCCGACTTCCCGATCGACGTGTGGGTGGGGGTCGAGGTGGCGCTCGCGGCGGACGGTCGCGCGGCGTACGACCTCGTGCTGCGTCCGGACGGCGGTGCGGCGA
>Ga0194111_10005942_pt1 | contig 13953 bp, 13 predicted proteins | sample TA2KigC300mmetaG_FD_146194 | JGI IMG/M metagenome (GOLD analysis project Ga0194111, IMG submission 146194) | Freshwater microbial communities from Lake Tanganyika, Tanzania - TA2015033 Kigoma Deep Cast 300m | ecosystem: Environmental > Aquatic > Freshwater > Lake | place: Tanzania: Lake... | reverse complement strand
TGGCCATGATCGAAGCGGCTACGAGGCTTGCATGGTTGTCGCGGTCGGATACGATGTACTCGCCTCTTTGCACAAGGGTGGGAATGATGCCCTGTCCGGTCTGGTAGCCGGTGCTGAAAAGAAGGCAGCGTTCCTTTTCGAAATAGTCTGCAAGCCTGTCTTCGAGTTCGATATGCAGGTTGACCGTTCCGGTCATATAACGGGAACCGGAGCAGCTGGTGCCGTATTTGTTGATGGCGTTTATCGATGCCTGTTTAACACGCGGGTCGGCAGTAAGCCCGAGATAGTTGTTGGAGCCGGCCATGACGAGCTTTCGTCCGGCAAAAGAGACTACAGGCCCTTCAGTTTCGTCGATGGGATGAAAAAAAGGATATATCCCCTGCGCCTTTACTTCGTCTGCAAGGGTGAAGTCAAAACATTTCTTGAAAAGGTCTTTAGGTTTCTCCACAGTCATGCAAAATTTACTTCAGCTGTAGCGGGGGATCAAGCTGTGATTTCTCGTTTTTACGGTCGTCGCTTTTTGTTATTCTTCTCGTTGACCGGGTTTCAGTGTCGGGGGTTTATCCCGAACCGAAATGTATTAAAATTTTTAAATTTTCGGTATAACGCGGTTTCGTTTTTTTAACGTTTGCGACAGGGTAACGAGAGATAAGGGATAACAACGGATATGATTGAAACGATACTAATTACGGGGTCAACGGGGTTTATCGGGACAAGGCTGCTGCATAGCCTCGATGCGGAGCATGTCAGGATACGGGTGTTTCTGCGCCCCGAGAGTCCTCGGAGCGACATGCTGAAAGGGGTTTCGGCTGTCAGAGGTCGTTTTGACGATCAGGAGGCCCTACGGCAGGCGGTACAGGGTGTTGACAGGATTATACATCTTGCGGGGATTACAAAGGCAGCCGACGAGGCCGGGTTCGATGAGGGCAACGTGATGCCTCTACGTCATCTGCTTGCAGCCGTTCAAAAGCATAATCCCGGACTTAAGCGCTTGGTGCTGGTTTCGTCTCTTGCCGCAGCCGGTCCTGCCGGGGAAGGGTGCCATGGTGTGCGGGAATCCGACGACCCCCGCCCTGTAAGCGCCTATGGGCGCAGCAAGCTTCGTGCCGAGAGGCTGGCCCTCGATGCTGCCGGGAGCTTACCGGTTACCATCGTGAGGCCTCCTGCGGTCTACGGTCCGGGAGATCGTGATGTGTTGCAGGTTTTTCAGATGCTTGCCAGAAGCGTGCTCATTTCTGCAGGTCGATCAGAACGTCAGCGGTTCAGCATGATATATGTCGATGATCTGGTACGGGGCATCATGGCTGCAGCCCGTTCAGAGCGAGCGTCCGGTCATACATACTACATCACTTCAGCACAGTCATGGTCATGGGACGATGTTATCAGTGCTGCCCGGCCGGTGTTCGGGTTCGGCAGACTGCATCGTATCTCGTTGCCGAAGCCTCTTGTCCATATGATCGGGGCGGCGGGCGGTATTGCCGGTGCGATTACCGGCAAGCCTCCGCTCATCAACCGCGACAAGGCAAACGAACTCGTGCAGGACTACTGGGTCTGTTCGCCTGAAAAGGCTTCCCGCGACCTCGGGTTTACCGCTGGCACTTCGCTTGAAGAGGGTATTGCGAAAACGGTTGAATGGTACCGGAAAAAAGGGTGGATGTGAGGATTAGTAGTCAGGAGTCGGGAGTTTCTTATGTCCTGTAGGTCTCATTTGTCCCATTAGTCCCATGCTCCCTCCTTAACCGGATGAAAGCTGTCAGGTTTTGCCCAGAATTTTCTGCATCAGGCACAGGAGCAGGTGGCGTTCGTCTGAATAAGGCAGAAGCCCTTTGAGCGCTGCATCGGTTTCCCTGAGCGCGATGATGGCTGATTCCGTTTCCTGGCGGGAAAATTGTTTTGTGTAGCCGAGATAGTTTCTGACAAAAAACTCCTGTTTTCCGTACATACCGAGGATTTTCGCTATGTCAGCCTGCGGAAGCTGCTGTACGGCTGGTACGGAGAGTTTCCAGATACGCATGAAAAACGTTGTGAGGTAACGTACGATCCCCGCAAGACCCTCCTTCGTCCCTTCACGATCCATGATCATGAGCGAAATACCGCTTGACAGGCGAAGGTTTTTTTCTGCAAGCGCTTTTTCGAGTTCGAAAACGTTGTATGTTTTCGATATACCGACACAGTCATATATATCCGACGGGGTAATGGTATTTCCCGGATGTTTCGATGAAGCGTACAGGATGATTTTATCTGTTTCATGCGCGATTTCGCGCGAAGATGGCTGTACGTAAGCGGAAAAAAGTTTCAATGCGTCAGGCTCGAAATCCCAGCCCGCAGTTCGTGCCCGCTCGGTAGCAAAGGCATCCGGGTTACGGATCGCGGGGAAATCCGTCCTGAAATTTTTCAGTTCCCTGAAAGGAGACTTGTCGAGTTCTTTTTTGTCCGCGCTGTCGGTATCGAGGATGAGTACCGTAAAAGCGGCAGGGTTGGCAAGATAGGATGAGAAACGTTCCTCCTGGAGTTTCTGCTGTTCTTTCGATCCGCTTCGTTTGATTTTTTCAAACTGCCGGACGACAAGCAGTTTCTTTTCGGTGAACATGGGGTACTCGGAAGCTCTCGATGCCAGTTCTCCAAGCGTCAGATCCTGGCCGTATACCACCGAGGTATTGAATGCGGCTTCTTCCGGCGAAGGAAAAAGAGATTCCCTGATCAGGATTCCGAATTCATCCTTGATATAGCTTTCCGGGCCGGTAAAAAAATAGACCGGATCAATTGATCCCGATCGGATTTTGTTTTTCAGGGCATTCATGATAGTAACTCCACGGTCATGTGCCGCATGGCAGGTACCGGCATTTTCACGTATCGGAAAACACCGGTGTCTGTCATGCAGGCGTCATGCTGATTCAGAACGGCAGGTCATCCTTGTCATGCTCAATCGCCGGCCCTGAGGGCTGGGAGGAAAAATCGGAAGGACTCTGGCGGGTTTCGCGAGGCATCTGGTTGTATTGCGGTCGTTCGAAAGAGTTTCCTGAATTGCCGTAACCGCTGCCCTGTTCCCTGGCTGAACCGAGCATCTGCATGTCTGTACAGATGATTTCGGTTGCATATTTTTTTTCGCCGGTTTTGCTGTCATCCCAGCTTCGTGTCTGCAGGCGCCCTTCGATGTAAACCTGACGTCCCTTCTTCAGGTACTGGCTGCATATTTCTGCAAGCTTTCCCCAGACGACGATGCGGTGCCATTCGGTCCGGTCCTGCGGGTTTCCGGATGCATCCTTGAAACTCTCGCTTGTCGCTACGGTGAAATTTCCTACCGATTGTCCGGATGCCGTTGTTCTCAGTTCCGGGTCGTTGCCAAGGTGGCCGATGAGCATTACTTTGTTGAGTCCTTTTGCCATGATATATCCTGTGCTGCTGATTGTTATGTTGATTTCGTACGGAACCGAAATGCCGGTATCGTTCTGCTTTAGCCGTTCCTTCAGGGAGGCAAGTTACAAAACAAGGCGTTCACCATCAATGACCGGACCTTCCCGGCAGAGAAGTACTGTACCTGTGCCTCCCTCAGGCATTATGACTTCGACCGAGCATCCGTAACAGATGCCTATGCCGCAACCCATAACTGATTCAAGCGAAAGCTCGCAGGGAATGCCATGCGTCCTGCAGAAAATCGCAACAGCTTTGAGCATCGGGTTCGGCCCGCACGCGAATACTTTCAGTCGTCCATTTGCTTTCAGCAGTGTTATGTCGTTCTCCAGCAGATCAACCACCGTTCCCCTGAACCCTGCCGATCCGTCGTCCGTAGCTGTTCGACAGTTCGAAAGGTTTTCCGACAGCAGATCTTCTGAAGTTCTTCCTCCTATGAAGTTAATGCAGGAGATTCCCGTTGCGGCAAGGTGTTTTTCAAGAAAGAGCATCGGAGCTGTTCCTATGCCGCCCGAAACAAGCAGCGCTGTTTCAAACGGAGCGTCGCTGCAGTTGAAACTGTTTCCGAGAGGTCCCAGAACCTGCATTGTCGCACTGCACGGAGAATCGGCAAGAATAGCCGTACCGCAACCGACGGTTTTGGCCATGATGTCGATTGACGTTCCGCGAACGTCATGGATGGAAAACGGGCGTCGAAGCAGTGGCTGCGTCGAATCGTTGACCTTGATATTCACGAAATTGCCCGGACGAGCCGCCATGGCTATCTCAGGGCAATCGAAAGTGATGACGGAGACATCCCTGCTGATCTTTCGCGAAGCGGTGATCGTGGCAGTCACATCTGCGATTGTAGCGTTTTCTTGCATCATGTCTTTCGGAGCGGAATATAAGAGCCGGGTGAAAAAACTGTTCAGAATCTTAATAACGCAACATGAAACCGATTATGCAAATGGGTAGTGGGTAGTGGGTAATGGGTAATGGGTAGTGGGTAGTGGTTCTACAGGCGCTGCTCGTTAGAATTGTAGTATTTGTAACTATATGTCATATTCATCACTCATCACTCCTCCTTCCTCCCTTTCTCCTGCGGAAACAAAATGGCGGTTTAATTTTTTAACGTGGCCGGAAGTGTGTATGTTAGATCTTTTGCAGAGTCCAGAGAGAGTTATATTTTTTGTCTTTCGATCGTATTCACAAAACCAATGTCCGGTTCATGCGTATCTTAACATTTACAGGTAAAGGCGGAGTAGGCAAAACCAGCGTGTCGGCAGCAACTGCTGTCCGTTTATCAGAGTTGGGCCATCGTACCCTTGTCCTTTCAACCGATCCGGCTCACAGCCTTTCGGATTCATTCAACCTGCCGCTCGGCGCCGAACCCACCAAGATCAAGGAGAACCTGCATGCCATCGAGGTCAATCCCTATGTCGATCTGAAGCAGAACTGGCAGTCGGTTCAGAAATACTACACGAGAATTTTTATGGCCCAGGGCGTCTCCGGCGTCATGGCCGACGAGATGACCATTCTCCCGGGCATGGAAGAGCTTTTCTCTCTCCTGCGCATCAAACGCTATAAAACCGCCGGACTGTACGACGCGCTTGTGCTCGATACCGCTCCGACCGGTGAAACCCTCAGACTGCTTTCTCTTCCCGATACGCTTTCGTGGGGTATGAAAGCGGTCAAGAACGTTAATAAGTATATCATGCGTCCGCTCAGCAAGCCGCTGTCCAGGATGTCCGATAAAATTGCATACTTTATTCCTCCGGAAGATGCCATCGAATCGGTCGACCAGGTGTTCGACGAGCTCGAAGATATTCGGGAAATTCTTACTGACAACGTTAAATCGACCGTGCGTCTCGTCATGAACGCCGAGAAGATGTCGATCAAGGAGACCATGAGGGCGCTGACCTACCTGAACCTCTATGGTTTCAAAGTGGACATGGTTCTGGTGAACAGGTTGCTCGATACCAACGAGAACAGTGGGTACCTTGAGAAGTGGAAGGGTATTCAGCAGAAATATCTCGGAGAGATCGAGGAGGGATTCTCGCCACTGCCGGTCAAGAAGCTGAAAATGTACGATCAGGAGATCGTGGGACTCAAGTCTCTGGAGATGTTTGCCCGCGACATGTACGGCGAAACCGATCCGGCCGATTTGATGTACAACGAGCCGCCGATCAAGTTTGTCAGAAACGGCGATGTTTACGAGGTTCAGCTGAAACTCATGTTCGCCAACCCCGTCGATATCGACGTCTGGGTTACCGGCGATGAACTTTATGTGCAGATCGGCAACCAGCGAAAGATCATCACCCTGCCCATCAGCCTTACCGGCCTCGAACCGGGTGATGCGGTTTTCAAGGACAAATGGCTCCACATACCGTTCGATCTGAACCATCAGGGTCAGCATCAGCGGCAGAAAGAGTTCAACAAAGTCTGATTTGGCAGTCAAAAGGCTGTTTGTTTGGTGGAGGTTTTTTTATTACTTTTCCTCAAAGCAATTGGTTACCAAAAAACATGAAATGGGCATATGCAGTAATGCTATCCCGCTTAAACCGGAGAGAAAAAAATGTCAGAATCCTATCAGAAGCTCCGTAAGGAATTCAAAGAGCTTGATTTTACCGACCGGCTCACGTTTGTTGCAGAGAGTTTAGTGCTGACAGGTCAGGGCGCTGTTGTTGGCGGGTTGACTCTTGTCGGAAACATTTTTGATACTGTTTTTAATACAGCCGGTTCTATTTTGGATGCTACAGGTGTTGTGAATATGCTGGGGCGTACTGGCGGAGTCGTAGGTGAGACAATTGACAGGGTGGCAATTACGGTTAAAGATGTGTCGAGGGCGGCAGGGGACCTGTATGTGAATGCTGTTGACGCGATGGAAAATGTAACAGACAATGCAGCGACAGCTGTTGGAGATGCAGGAGTGTCTGCTTCGGAAGCTGTGAAGAACATTGCCGGTTCGTTCCAGAAAGGCGCACCGAAAAAATAGGGTGACGGGATTCCCTTTCGAGGATTAGTGAATTCTTTGTTTGTGTTTTTCTGTTTATTACTGTAAATTGAAGCAAAGTTTCTATTTCCAATTCAGGTAGATTTCCAATAATTAAATTCCAAAAGGAGGAATTATGAGTGGTGGTGGCGTTTTTACCGATATCCTTGCTGCTTCAGGCCGTATTTTTGAGGTTATGGTTGAAGGACATTGGGCAACAGTAGGGATGCTGTTCGATTCTCTGGGCAAAGGTGTTATGAGAATCAACCAGAATGCTTACGGCAACATGGGCGGCGGCGGCGGAAGCCTCCGTGGTTCGTCACCTGAAGTTTCTGGTTACGCTGTACCTTCCAAGGGAGTCGAGTCGAAGTTTGCAAAATAAGCCGACTTTCGAAACTGTATTCCTGGCAGTGAATAGCTCATGCTTTCACTGCCTTTTTTTTTGCCTGTCAGTTATCGACAACGTCTGCATGAGTTTCAGAACCCGATATCGGTTAAAAAACCCTGCTTGTTTTACTGCGCATTTTTGTCTGTAAGGTTTATTGCCGGCCTGCAATCACTTTTCGGAGGAGTTTCACTTTCTTTTCATATTTTATTAGATTTAATGTTTAATCGATAACACGTCTAACGCGATCAGAACACTGGTAATGGCCACAATTTCTTTATATGTATCCGGACAGACAGAGCTGAACGATGTCACTGAGTTTTTTCAGAAGAATCTCATGAATCCCGGAGAAAATCCTGTTGCTTTTTTCGATGGGGTTTTCTATGAATCTCATCAGGAGCGCGTAGGCAATATCGTTTTTCAGGATTACCTGATCTATACCGATAAAGCTGTCTACCTCTGGGCAAGAGGCGCGAACAAGGATTTTCTCGATCGTTTCAGCCTTGGCTCTGTTTCCGTGAACAGTCGGAACAAGGACGGCGATTTCGCAACGCTCAACCTCAAGATCAGGCGGGAAGAGAAAGAACCGGTCTATGTTATTTTCGATATGGTCGAAATACGCGAGGCCGAGCTTATCACCAGACTGCATACCGTCGTTGAATCGACTATCGAGGATGCTCTCGGCGTCAACTTCAGGAAGGAAATTCCTGATGCCATAGCGGCAAGAGTGCTTCAGGCGGGAAGGACTGTCTGTCCTCCCCACTCGTTTTCCATTGCGATGGCGCCAGCGGCGCCGATCCATCAGGACAGTTCGATCGGCTACGGCCAGGACCTTCTTGAACAATACAAGGCATCTATCGGATATCCGCCTGCGGATGATTCCGGGCAGTATCAGGAACATGCCCAGGGCAGGCAGAAAAGCCCTTCACCCGGTCAGCAAGGGCAGGGTAATCCGGCAGCAGATGCCTTGAAAGGCCTTGAAAATATGCTTCCTGCAGATCCTGCCGCGCTCAGGAGAATCGCATCGTCTATCAAGGATATGGTTGGTGAAGCGCCATTCAAACTACGGGAACAGGTAATGAAAGATCTGCAGCATGTACCGGGCGATGTGGCGACGGTACTGACAGCCATGAATGAACTGCTGGCCAATATCGCAGGAAACCCGCAGGCAGAGCGTTTCGTGATGACCGCCATAACCACGGCAGTCCGCAATGACGGCGTACTCGGTTCGATCGGCAAAATGCTCAAGCTCACGACAGGATTCGGCAGCGATAAAAAACAGCCATCCAGAAATGATCGTCGCAACCGCACCGATAATGCAGGGGCCCGGGAGGAGCGACGGCCGTCCTTCGATGAGGATGACGACAGTTCGACAATCAGAAGAAAGAAAATCAGCATCAAGGACGATGACGCAGGTTCTTCCTCGTCAGGTATGTTTACCGGTGGACATTCTGATGACGAAGGGTTGCCGCTTCCCGAAGAACGCAGGGGAAAAAGCGCTGTTTCAGTGGATGACGATTCGGACAATGTCGTCAAGCGCAAAAAAATAAGCATCAAGACCGAAGAGAGTTCGGCATCGGCGCTTGTGCGGGATATGATGGCCATGGACACGCCGCCTTCGGATGTTCCTGCCGGAGAGACGCAAGGGGATAAACATTGCCCTTCACCTGTATCGGAACCCGATCAGGAAGTTCGCCGCAAAAAAATCCGGATAGTGGGAAACAGCGATGCTTCGACGCAGCGGAAGGAAGATCTTTCCATGGCCTGCAGCGAAGAGCCGTTATCGGGAGCTGTTCCGGAGGAAACTGAAACGCCCGGTGATCAGAATATAAAGATATCCATCAGGGATGAATCATCCGACGATTCCGGTTTTTCCATTTCGGAAGAGATGCTTGCAGGCGCGCTTTCAGAGGTATCATCCGGGTCCGGGAGCTCCGAAGTATACAACACAATCGAATCCGACGGGGATGCTCATGCAGGGCTCGCTGATTCTGCTGTAAAGAAACATACAGCGGAGTCCGGTGATCCTGGCGCGGCAGCAGATCCGAAAACATCGGAAGAGTCACCTGCAAAACGTTCAATAACGGTCAAGTCTACTCAATAGTTTCGCAAAAAACATGAGAATTATTCTTTATCTGGGGAAGGGCGGAGTTGGAAAAACCACCGTATCGGCTTCGACGGCTACGGCAATTGCCCGTCGGGGGGAGCGAGTGCTTATTATGAGCACCGATGTGGCTCACAGTCTTGCTGACGCGTTCAGCAGGGAATTAAGCCAGACTCCCTTAGAGGTTGAAAAGAACCTCTTTGCCATGGAAGTGAATGTCCTTGCCGAAATCAGGGAAAACTGGAACGAGCTCTATTCCTATTTTTCGTCGATTCTCATGCATGACGGCGCTAACGAAGTAGTTGCCGAAGAGCTTGCCATTGTGCCGGGCATGGAGGAGATGATCAGTCTGCGTTACATCTGGAAAGCTGCGAAATCCGGCAAGTACGATGTCGTTATCGTCGATGCCGCCCCGACAGGCGAAACCATGCGTCTGCTCGGCATGCCCGAATCGTACGGATGGTATTCCGACAAGATCGGAGGCTGGCATTCGAAGGCTATCGGTTTCGCTGCGCCGCTGCTTTCGAAGTTCATGCCGAAAAAGAACATCTTCAAGCTTATGCCCGAGGTCAACGAGCACATGAAAGAACTTCACGGGATGCTTCAGGACAAGAATATCACCACCTTCCGCGTCGTGCTCAACCCCGAAAACATGGTTATCAAGGAAGCGCTGCGCGTGCAGACCTATCTGAACCTTTTCGGATACAAACTCGACGCTGCCGTGGTAAACAAAATTCTTCCCGAAAGCTCAGCCGACCAGTACCTGCAGAGCCTCATCGATATCCAGCAGAAGTATCTGAGAGTGATCGACAACTGCTTTTACCCTCTGCCGATATTCCGTGCACATCAGCAGACCTCCGAAGTGATCAATACCGATCGGCTGCATATGCTGAGCCAGGAAATTTTCGGCGACAGGAACCCGGCGGCAGTGCTCTACAGCTATGATAAAACCCAGACGCTTGAAAAAATCAACGGCAAATATGTGCTCAGCCTTCATCTTCCGAACGTCGAGGTCAAAAAACTCAACGTCAATATCAAGGGCGACGAACTGCTTGTGGACATCAACAACTTCCGAAAGAGCATCATTTTGCCGAACGTACTGGTAGGAAGGAAAACCGAAGGCGCCGATTTCGCCGCCGGCAACCTGAACATAACCTTCGCGAACTGAAGGCTGCTTGTATGTTACCTCGTCAGGCGGGCGGCATCACAAATGCCGCCCGCTTTTTTGTTTCACCGGGGAATGGGACGAATAGGACTGATAATAGTGCCATTGAACTCCGAAAACTGATTCCCGGGGTCTTTCATACGTCCCATAGGTCCTATTCGTCCCATTCTTCAAGCCGACAGCCGACAGTATTCAGCGTGGTATCGCTATCCGTTCGCGGAGCCTGACCGGCACCGACCGATCCGGGCATTGTTTCAGGAGCGAAGAGACAGGGCATTGCAGCACGGGATGCAGGGGATCGGCAATATCGAGCAGGGGTATCAGCACAAACATCCGTTTCGTCAGTTCCTCGTGCGGAATGCCGAGCACGCTGTTTCGCATGACGAGGCTGCCGAAGAGCAGGATATCGATATCGATCACCCTCGGACTCCAGCGTATATAAAGTTCAGGTCTGCCGAGGTTTCTTTCAATGGCCTTGCAGTGCGAACGAAGTTCATCCGGCGAGAGTCCGGTGTCGAGTTTAACGACACCGTTATAGAAACGTTCCTGTTCGGTAACGCCGACAGGTTCCGTCATATAGATGGCCGAAACATCCGTCACGCAGGTATCCGGCAGCAGGTCGAGCAGGTTGACGGCTTCCTGCAGATGGGTCAGGCGGTCGCCGATGTTCGAGCCGATGCCGAGGTATACCGTGTGCCGTTGAACGGTATCAGGTTCTTTTTGCCGAAAAGCAGGCTTCCGCATAGTCGCAAATTCCGTTCAGAGGAGGGTTACGTTTTCTGACCCTGATAGTTGTTTCCTGGAGTACAGGGAAATCCGAAAGCAGTTCATGTACGATATCGCAAGCAACCGTTTCGATGAGAAAGCAGCGTTTCCGGGTCAGTACTGCCTTGATTTTCCGGTAAACCGTGCCATAATCGATGGTTTTCGAAATATCGTCCCGGAGTGCGGCTTCGGTGAAATCGAATACCAGTTCTGCATCAACCTCATACTTCGCTCCGACAGTATGCTCTTCCTTCAGTACGCCGTGGTGCGCATAAAAAAGGAGGTTGACCAGCCGTACTGACGAGCGGGTTGTGACAGTCATATCGGTTGTTGTTTTTGTCATAAAATACAATGTGAGCAACTCGCGGCGAAAGTCAAAATTCTCACTGCAGAATGCATCGATTGCCCGATCGTGCCTGATCCGGATTCAAGGGAAAAATGTTACCTTTACATTAACGGCTCTTCTGCGTAACCCGGCAGTTCATAAGCCGGTAAAGCGCCGATATTGGCGGTAAGAGATGTCCTGCCGATTAACCCTTATGCTTTCTAACAGATACATTCCGGACAGTATGACACACAAGCTCTCCGATTTCTATGCAGGATGCCGGTCGCGTGCCGTAATTCTCGCACTCGAAGAGGACCGGTATACCGGCGATATCACCACCATTGCAACGATTTCGCCCGAACAGCAAGGTCACGCAGTGATCAGGGCAAAGGCATCCGGAACGCTTGCCGGAGCGGGCGTTGCGGAAGAGGTATTCAGGGCATGCGATCCTGGGCTTACGCTCGGTTTCTCCTGCCGCGACGGCGAAGCCGTGGAAACGGGAACGACCATACTCGACGTTTCCGGCAACATCGCTTCGCTGCTCATGGCCGAGAGGACGGTTCTGAATTTCATGCAGAGAATGTCGGGTATCGCCACGCGGACGGCGGCATATGTCAGCAGGGTCGCCCATACGGGCGCAGCGATACTTGATACCCGGAAAACGGCTCCCGGCTTGCGTTACTTCGACAAAGAGGCAGTACGCATAGGGGGGGGCAAAAATCACCGTTTCGGACTCTTCGACATGATTCTCATCAAAGACAACCATATCGACGCTTCCGGCGGCGTGGCCAATGCCCTCGGCAATGCCGTTGCATACCGGGAGCGTAACGGGCTCGATGTGCAGATCGAAACCGAAGTCCGTTCGCTTGCCGAACTTGCCGAAGCGTTGCCCTGTGGCCCCGATATCGTGCTCCTCGACAATTTTTCCGTTGAACTGCTTCAGCAGGCAGTTGCCTATGCCCGATCATGCGCTCCTGCTGTCAGGCTTGAGGCATCGGGCAATGTTGGCATCCATAATGTCGCTGCGATTGCCGAAACCGGCGTTGACTATATCTCCATCGGCGAACTCACGCACAGCGTGACGGCGCTGGATCTGTCCATGACCATAGCATTTGTCTGAGCCTTATGGAAATAGGCGTTGACATCGTTGAACTCGAACGGATAGGCAGAGCCTGGCGCCGCTACGGCGAGGCGTTTCTGAAACGATTTATGACCGTCCGGGAAATCGGATACTGTCTGAAAAAAAAAGACCCCGTTCCGGGCATTGCCGGAAGGTTTGCAGCGAAAGAAGCGCTGGTCAAGGCGCTCGGGACGGGGATATCGGGACCGGTCCACTGGAAAAGCTTCGAAGTGATCAACGACAGCCGGGGAAAGCCCGAGGTGCACCTTCACGGCATGGTGGCGGATACCGTCAGCATCGCGCAGGTATCGATTTCCCACGACCGCCTCTCTGCCGTAGCCATGGCGGTGGTTGTGAAGAAGGAGTCAGGAGAGAGGAGGGAGGAGAGTGGGTAGTGGGGAGCTTGAGCGGTGGGCTGGAAGCTCATCCCGCCAACCAGCCAACCAGCCATCTCGCCAACAAAAAAGCAGAGGCAACGGACCTCTGCTTTTCTGTTGTGATTTCTGTCAGCCGGTTTCAGCCTTTGTGCTCCGGGATCGGCGTGGATTCTTCGGTGATGGTAACCTGGCTTTTTATGATGTCGTAGACTTTGTTCTTGAGGATCGAGTCCGAAACGTAGTCCCTGAACTCGCTCGACATGTATGCGTTCAATGCCTGTTCGACGCTGATCGACGGGTTTTTCCCGGCTTCTTTTTCTGCGAAAGCCCTGATGTCTTCATCAGTTACCGCAAGGCTGTTCATCTCGGCGATTTTCTGGCTTATGAGGAGCCAGCGGGCATGCTTTTCGGCATTCGGCGCCATGGCAAGGGTGAACTGCCTGACGTCAAACCCTTTCGGGAAATTGCCGCCCATCTGACGTTTGGCATTTTCCACCAGCATGTTCGAGAACGATGCAATCATGGACTTCGGCGCCGGTACCGGGTTTTCTTCGATCAGTTTCGCCGAGATCGATTCGAGCAGTTCGTCTTCCGATTTCATGGTGAAGTGCTGTTCGAGCTGGATGCGGACATCGGCGGTGAAATCATCGGCGTTTTCGAATCGCTGCCCGGTTATATCCTTTACCAGGTCGTCGGTAAGTTCCGGAAGTTCAAGGCGTTTCACCTCCTTGACGACGATGCGGTAGTGCTGTACCGGAGTTTCCTCGTCTTTGGGCTCCGTATCGACGTCGGCGCTCTCGCCGGATTTTTTACCGAGAAGCGCCTTGCGGAAAGGGTTATCTTCGGGAAGGTATGCGAGATTGAAATGGTGGTTTTCCATTCCGGACCCCTCCTCCGCCTCGCCGGCCTCGTCGATTTTCGTGACGTCGCCGATGACGGTATCGGTTTCTGTTGCGGCCTCGTCGACGGAAACAAGGGTTCCATGTCCCTTGAGGATCAGGTTGATCTCCTTGCGGACATTCTCGTCCGTTATAATGTAGCGCGGCTGGCTGAAGCTGTAGCCTTCGAAGCTTTTCAGTTCGAATTCAGGGTGTACTTCGTATGAGAGCTGTATTCTGAGCTGGCCGTCTTCGAAGTTGAAGCTGTCTATGGACGCACGGCCTGCCGGTTTGATTCCATCCTCCTCGGCGATCGCGGCGAAGTGCTTCGATGCCATTTTTTCGGCTATCGACGCCTCGATTGCCGGACCGACCAGCTTTTTGAGCATTCCTGCCGGGACATGACCTTTTCTGAATCCCTTGATCTGTACCGTTCTTTTTGCCTCTTCAAG
>Ga0194111_10005934_pt1 | contig 13968 bp, 13 predicted proteins | sample TA2KigC300mmetaG_FD_146194 | JGI IMG/M metagenome (GOLD analysis project Ga0194111, IMG submission 146194) | Freshwater microbial communities from Lake Tanganyika, Tanzania - TA2015033 Kigoma Deep Cast 300m | ecosystem: Environmental > Aquatic > Freshwater > Lake | place: Tanzania: Lake... | reverse complement strand
GAACGATTTCGCCTGGTGTTGCGCCACCCAACGCACCGCTTGTTCTTGATCGTCAATCGCCCGCCAGATGTGGAGAGAGGCGAGGGCCAGCACCACACCGGACGTGACCACGGCAACCCACGCGGCATATTGGACTCTGATGTTGTATTTCGCAGCCATCCCGTTTGCGCGCCCGCGGCTTCTGGTAACCAGCGCGGGCAACTGCCCTTATTGTCATCTCAGGCCGCCCAAACGTCAAGTGCCGCGTGTTGCGACGATTCATGGACGGAACGCCACCGGCGGGCGGCTATGGCATCGTGATTTTGAGGCGCATGAAGCGGTTGGTGGCGTCGCTCATCAGCACGCCGTCCCGCACGATCACCCGCCACCAGGTGTTGCAGTCCGCGCGGGAGATTTCCGCCAATCCGACCGAACTCCACGTGTTCGACGTGAGGACGCTGCAAGCCTGCACCGCGAAAAGCAGATCAGTGGCCTGTTTGTTTTCACGATAGGTCAACGTCAGGTATCCGTTTGTCGGGGTCGTCACCGGCAAACCGCCCACGCCGGCCGTTTTTGGCGCCAATGCCAGGGCGTACTCCATCAAATTCGGGATACCATCGCCATCAGGATCCGCCGTGTCGCCGCTCATGGATGGGTTGGCCAGTTCCGCCGGCGTGAAATGGCTTGCCTGCCACGCCGCGTAGGGCGTGTTGACAATGACGCAGGCGGGACGGGTGTTGGTGTCTGTGCCCGCGGAGCCGCTGACGACCAACGTCACCGTGTTGGTGCCGGCATTGGTGTAGGTGTGCGTGATGTTCGTGGCGGTGATGTTCGTCGTCGTGCCGTCTCCAAAGTTCCAGAACCGGTTCGTGACGGGGCCGGTGGAACTGTCGGTGAACGTGACCAATAGTGGCATCACGCCATTGGTCGGGCTGGCGCTGAACAATGCCACCGGCGTCATGACGACCGGGCCGGCGCCGTAGGTATTGTCTTTGCCGGCCGTTCCGAGGTCAATTCCGCGTTCTTCCAGATAAGCGCGTATCTGGCTGTTGCTGAACGCGGGATACCGTCCTTTGACCAAGGCAGCCAGGGCGGCGATGTGGGGAGCGGAGGCCGAGGTGCCGCCAAAACCATCGGTGCCATACGCCGCAGTGCTGACAAAGTCAGGACCGCAGACATCGGGCTTCACAAGGACCGGGTTGCCGGTGTACGCGCCGTTATTGGGACCGAGAGAAGAGAAATATTCAATCGGGCCATTCGTGTACACAGGACGGTCAATGGCTCCCACACTAAAACAGGAAGCCGCGTCTGCCGGAATGCAGACGCTGCCGGGGGCGGGGTCGCTGTAGTTGTTGTAGCCGTACCAGTACAGCTCATAGGGATAACTGCGCAGAATAAACGACGGCGACGTGATGGCGCGGTACTTGTAAATCGCCACCGCATACCTGCCGGCGCTCGGCACCGTATAGACGAGGTGTTCACGAGGCGGTTGTGTCCCGTCCTGAGGGTCATTGGCAGTCGCCACATACGTCCACGTCGAACCGACCAATCTGTACAAATCCAAATCGAAATCCTGATTCGTTGTCGGCCATTGGTTCCAAGTCAGGTAAATGCTCAACACCGTCCCGGCAGGGATGGGATCGCCGCCGTTCCAAAGCTCGTTCATGGACGAATAGCTCACATTCCAGTCCAAATTACTGTTTGTATTACTGTCCCGCCACGCCACCAAGGCGTGCTGCACTTGTTCGTTGCCGGCAGAACCGACCCAGAGAATGCCATTGGTAGCTGCATCATTGAGGATTGTAACCGGATGTGGGCTGATCGAGCTGTACGATATCCCATCATGAAAATTCATCGCGTCGTACCCGCTGGAGTAATTGATGATATGAATCCCTTGGGATTTACAGTAGTTCTTTGCGGCTTCATCATCGCTGCTGTCCAGTGATTTGATCAGGTACAACTGGGCATCGGGAGCCATGTCGTAAATGATCTCGGCGCAAGCACAGCCGTGCCCGTCTATGCCCAGTTCCATCGCTTCGCTGGAAAAGTTCGTTGCGACAACCGAGGCGGGTATTTCATTGCTGGCGATTCGCAACGACAGCCCATGGAAATCGCCGTCAATCACGGCAACCTTCACGCCTTGTCCCGTGAACCCTGCCGCGTTCCATGCGTTCGCCAGCGTGGCCGCGCGCCCTTCAGTGGTAATGACCGCTTTCCTTCTCGGACGGATGGGAGATTGCACAAACGAAACACCGGGCAGATTTGCGATTTTTTCCAATGCTGCAATTGGCAGGGCGGCCTTGATATGTCCTTCACCAACGCGAAGGACATCTCCACTCTGCGCCTTGATCAAGGCCGCCACGCTGGGGGGGAACTGCCGCCGGCTCGCATTGCACGATGACGACGACGTTGCTCCCCTGCACGGGAAGCCCGGAATCGGCCAGCGACTTGGCAGCCCGATGAACACCCTCTGTCGCCGCCTGCTCCCACGCATGGATCAGCCGTCCTTCGAGCCGACGGATCAGCGCGGGGTGTTTCGCCGCTTGAGCCGATTTTTTGGTCGAGTCCCGGCCGGACTCGACAATGCGCGCGTGGTCGCGTTCCGGATTTTTGACAAGCGGTTTGGCAATCGCGTCCGCGCCCTCAACAAAACCCACTGCCGTCAACAGGATCACTGTTGCGAGCCGGATCCCGTTGACAGCGATGGAAAACATCAAGTGGGCGTTTGCTTCAAGGCCGCCTGCAACTCGCTGACCAATTTCTCCAGTTCGCGGAGCTTCGCCTGCGTTTCCGGCAAACGATGGATGGCAGCGACAATGCGTTTGGTTTCCGTGTGCGTATAGGCAGGCGATCCCAACATCAACGAATTCGGCGGCGCATCCTTGATCAGCCCGGCCTGGGCCATGATGGTGGTGTTATCCCCGACAACCAAATGGCCGGCAAGACCCACTTGGCCGGCGAGCGTGACGCGGTTGCCCAAAATCGTGCTGCCCGCCATGCCGACCAGGCCGCAGAGGATGCAGTCTTCCCCAATAACACAGTTGTGCGCGATCTGGACAAGGTTGTCTATCTTAGTGCCGCGCCCGATGCGCGTCTTGCCAAAACGGGCGCGGTCAACCGTGCTGTTGGCGCCGATCTCCACGTCGTCCGCGACCTCCACGACGCCGACCTGCGGGATCTTTTGGTGTTTCCCCCCAACCGGTTCGTAACCAAAACCGTCGGCTCCGAGAACAGCGCCGCTGTGCAGAATCACCCGGTCGCCCAGCACGGTGTATTCGCGCAGTGTGACGTTGGGATACAGGAGGCAATCCGCGCCGACCCGGCAACCATGGCCGATGTACGTGCCGGCGCCAACAACGGTGCGGTCGCCAATGACAGAGCCAGACTCGATGACGGCGTGCGGCTGAATCGAAACATCCTTCCCAAGGCTTGCGTCCGGCGCAATGACGGCGGTCGGATGCACGCCGGGCGCAAACTTCACCGGCGGCGGCATGACGCGGAGGACCACTTGCGTGAAAGCAGCGACGGGATTGTCCACGCGGATGAGCACGCGCTTGAATTCAACCTTGGCGGCGCGGGCGACGATGACGACAGCGGCCTGAGTGGTCTTCAGCGCGCTGTAGTATTTGGGACTGGCGATGAACGCGAGGTCGCCGGGTTGGGCTTCCCGGATGCCGGCGACGCCGGTGACGGTTTGATCGGGGTCGCCGATGAGTTCGCCGCCGACGAGTTGTGAGATGTCACGGGCGGTGAGTTGCACGATGATTATTTCGTTTTGGGCGCCTTGGCCGGTTCGGCCGCCGGCTTGGGGGCGTTCTTGTTGAGGACCTTGATGATGTCCTCGGTGATGTCGAGCGAGTCCTGCGAATAAATCACCGTGGGGACGCCATTGAGCGTGTTGCCCGACTTGTCGAAGACGTAGAGGTAGCCGAGGTCGCGGGCTTCCTTGGCGATGACCTCCTGGATTTCCTTGATGATGCCGGCGCGCATGCGCTGGGTGGCCTGCTGGAGCAACTCGGTGTGGCTACGGCGATAGTTCTGGATTTCCGTCTCCTTGGCTTTGATTTCGTCGAGCTTGTCGCGGACGAGTTTGCGTTTCTGGGCGCGGACTTCCTCGGTGTATTCCGGTTTCTCCTGGTCTTCCTGGAGTTTGCCGAGTTCCTCGCTGAGCTTGCGGAACTGGGCCAGAAGATCGTCCTGTTCCTTGTTATAGGTCTCGGCCTGTTCCTTGAGCTTGGCCGACGAGGCGGTGGTCTTGTGGTATTCGTTGAACGTGCGGTTGAGATCCACGGTCACGATGCGCCCGCCGGTGACCTGGGCAAAGGCCGCCTGGCCGAACGTGACAAGCGCAGCCGTGGTGATGATGGCAACAAACGATTGTTTCATGATTGGGTTGTTTTCCTTCCTGGGTACAGGGTTTGACACATGCGCCGTGAATCCTATCAAAACTGGTAGCCGACGCTGAACTGAATCTTGCCGTTGCGACCGGTGACCTCATCCGTCATGATGGGATAACCGTAGTCAAGCCGCAACGGACCCACGGGCAGGTTCAGGCGTATGCCCACGCCGACATCGGACTTGAGATTGCTGGCGCTGAAGTCGTAGGCATTGCGCTGGACTTCGCCGATGTCGAAGAACACGGCGAAGCGCACCCGCTCGACAACGGGGATGGTGTACTCGGCGGTGGCGTTCATGTACGTGTTGCCGCCGATGGATTCATTGTTGATATCGCGCGGACTGACATCGCGGTAGCCGAAGCCGCGCAGCGTGTTGGCGCCGCCGAGAAAGTAGCGGTCGAACAGCGGCACGTCGTTGACCTTGACGAGGTTGGTGGTGGAACCGCTGATTTCCTGGACGATCCTGCCGCTGCCCTTGGTGTCGCCGTAGGCGTCCACCACGCCGGCCGCGCCGAGCAACTGGAGAACATGGCCGTTGAAGAACGGGAAGAACCAGGTCGTCTTCGCGTTGAGCTTGTAGATGGAGAGGTCGCCGCCAAACGGCCCACCGGCGAGTTCGGCCGTCAATTCATGACGCTGGCCGCGCGTGGAGATGAAAAAGCTGTCGCGACGGTCATACGTGAGGCTGGCTTGGATGGCGCTGCGGATCCGGGTGCCGCTTTCGGCCTTGAGTTCCCCGGAAGCGCTGCCGCCGATTTCCTCCTGGATGCGCTGGATGCTGTATTGGAGATCGAGGCGGAGGAACTGGTTGATGGCTTTGCCGAGGCGGAGGGCAGCGCCGGTGCGGGATTCGTCGTAGTAATCGCTGTAGTAATTGGCTTCCTGGTGGAAGAGGTCGAAGCCGAAGGAAAGTTGCTTGTCGAGGAACCACGGCTCGGTAAAGGAGAGCAGGTAGTCTTGCCGGCGCAGGCCGATCTGGCCGCGCAGCCGAAGTTTCTGCCCTGCGCCGGTGAACGAGGGCGGATTGAAGAGATCAAAATTGCCCTGGGTGACCTCGACGAAACCGATGAGGCTGTCAATCGAACTGAAGCCGGCGCCGAAGGTGAGGTTGCCGGTGCGCTGCTCTTCCAGGTTGATGGCCAGATTCTTGCGGTTGGGGATCGCCGTCGGTTCGGGGCGCGGTTCGACCTTGGAGAAGTAGCCGAGGTTCTTGAGCCGTTCCATGCTGCGGTCCACGCGGACCGTGTTGTAGGTCTCACCGGGAGCGACAGCCAGTTCGCGGCGGATGACCTTGTCCTTGGTTCGTGTGTTGCCGCGAATCGAGATGAGTTCGATATAGGCCAGTTCGCCTTCGCGGATGGTGTAGGTGATGTCAATGCGGCCGGTCTCGACGTTGGGAGAGCGGACTGCCTGGACGTTGGTGTCGAGGTAGCCGCGCTCGCCGTAGTAATCCTCAATCGCCTTGTTGTCCGCCGTGAAGGCTTCGGGCGTGAACAATTGTCCGGTGGTCATCTTCAGCCGTTTCCGGATGTCGGCGACGGGGAACAGCTTGGCTCCTTCGATTTTGATTTCACCGGCCTTGTATTGGACGCCCTCGAAGATGTCAATGTGCAGGACCATCCATTTGGGGGAAATCCGCTCGACGCGGGTGCCGCGGATTTCGGCGTCAATGTAACCCTTGGAATGATAGGCCTCGCGGATTTTTTCGAGGTCTTCGCGCAATTGATCGTCCTTGATGGTGCCGCTGCCGGACAACCAGGATCCCCACCAATGTTTGCGGGTCTTCATCTGGCCGAGCAACCCCTTGGTCTTGGACCAGAAAATCGGCCCGGTGGTGGAGGGGATGGCCTTGTTGCCGTGAAGTTCAATCCGCTTCAACAGCACGCGGTCGCCCTCGAAAATGACGTAGCGAAGAATGGCCCTGCCCGTGTCGCGGTCCACGCTCGTTTTCGGTTCGACCTTCGCGTCGGGGTAACCGGCCTTCTCGTACAACTCGCGAATCTTTTGCGCATCGGAGTGCGCTCGATACGGATCAAGGATATCGCCGGGTTTCTGGGTGGTTTCCCGTCGGAGGCGATCGTCCTTGTAGCGTTTGGAACCTTCAAACACGACCTCCTTCAGCGTCGCCTTGCCCTGGACGCGAAAGATGATGCGAATGCCATTGGGGATCGTTTCCTGGGAGACCCGCACGTCGTAGAAGTAGCCGGTGGCGATGAGGTTGCGCACGTCCTGCTCCACCACGTCGAAGGCAAAGGGTTTGCCGACAGCCGTGCGGACGTTGCTCATGACAATGACGCGGTTGACCGTCTCCGGCCCGTCGAAGTCAATTTTGATTTCGCGAACGATGGGGCCTTCCTGCCCCGACACGATGGACGGGGTTCCGCCCGCGAACATCACCGCCAGGATCCAACACCAGAGTTTCATTCGTCTCCTCCAACATTCGGCACATCCCCGTCCTCGACGCGGGCGGCATCTTCAAATCGCGTGTACTCGTTTCGGAATATCAGGTTCACGTCGCCGGTGGGGCCGTTGCGTTGCTTGGCGATGATCAACGTCGCCTTGCCCTTTTTGTCACGACGCTCGTCCTCATCGTCAGCGTACACTTCGGGGCGCACCAACAGCCCCACAATATCGGCATCTTGCTCAATCGAACCCGACTCGCGCAAGTCCGAAAGTTTCGGTTTTCCCTCTTCGCGTTGTTCGGGCTGGCGGTTGAGCTGGCTCATCACGATGATCGGCACGCGCAACTCCTTGGCCAGCGCCTTCACGCCGGAGGAGATGTCCGCAATCTCCACCTGCCGGCTGCCGTCGGCGCGGCGCGACGGCGCGCGCATCAACTGCATGTAGTCAATCACCAGCAACTGGATGTCGTGCTTCAGCTTCAACCGGCGCGCGCGGGCGCGCACCTGATGGATCGTCAAACCCGCGCTGTCGTCAATGTAGAGCGGCGCCTTCATCAACTCGGTCGCTGCATTGGTCAGCGGAACGAAATCGCGTTGCTCGCTGAGAAATCCGTCGCGGATCGCATGCAGGTTGACCTGCGCCAGCGAGCAAAGCATCCGCTTGACGAGTTCCTCCGCCGACATTTCAAGGCTGAACACGGCCACCGGTTTGCCTTGGACGATGGCGACGTGCTCGGCGATGTTCATCGCCAGACTCGTCTTGCCCATCGAGGGGCGCGCCGCAATGACGAACACGGTGCCGGGATGCAGCCCGGAGGTGAGGCGGTCGAGGTCGCGAAAGCCGGTGGGAAGCCCCGTCATGCCGCGCGTGTCGAAGAGCCGCTCGATGCTGTGCATCGCGTCCTTGATGACGTCCTTGACGGCGACAGCGCCTTTGGTGGCGCGCTCGGCGGTGATCTCGAACAGCGTCTTCTCCACTTCGTCCACCCACCCTTTCACATCGTCCTGCCGCTCGAACGACCGGGCAATGACATCATGCGCCGCGCCAATCAACCGGCGCAGGAGATATTTCTCCTCCACGATGTCAATGTAGTGCTCGATGTTGGCCGCCGTCGGCACGTGGCCGATCAGGTCGGCGAGATACGCCGCGCCGCCGATTTCTTCGAGCTGGTTCTTGTCCTGAAGACGCTGGGTGAGGGTGACGGTGTCCACCGCCTGCAACGCGTCCTGCAATGCCTTGATCTCGCGGAACACCGCCTGATGGGCCGCATAGTAGAAATGCTCCTCCGACAGGCGTCCCTCCGCCTGCGAGCCGGCGTCCTCAGGGCTGAGCAACATCGCGCCGAGCACCGCCATCTCGGCATCGAGGCTGTTCGGCAACACCCGCTCAACGGCGATGCCGGCATTCTCGGAGGCGAGGGGTTTGATGGCAGCCATGCGCAGACCTCGTCGGCGCGCCTACTTTTTCTTTGTCTTCTTGGGTGCTTCCTCGGCGGCCGGCGCGGGCAACGGCTCGCTCTCGCCGCCGACGATGTGAATCTTCACCTTGGTGGCCACTTCGGGATGCAGTTTCACGTCCACATCGAACACGCCCGCCGTGCGGATCGGGTGTTCGAGGTGGATTTGTTTGCGGTCAACGGCGATGCCTTCCTTCTGGAGCGCCGCAGCGATGTCCTGCGCGGTAATCGCGCCATAGAGTTTGTCCTCGGCGCCCACCTTGGCGACGATGTCAAACGCCTGTTTGGTCAACTGCGCGGCGGTCTCCTGCGCGGCGGCCAATGCGGCGGCGGCCAGGGCGTCGCGTTTCTTGCGCTGGGCCTCGACGCGTTTGAGCATGGCCGGCGTGGCCGGAACGGCCAAGCCGCGCGGGAACAGGAAATTGCGGGCGTACCCGTCGGCGACGGACACGGTTTGTCCCTCGACACCGAGGTTTTCCACGTTGGCGATCAGGATGATTTGCTGGCTCATGCGTTCTCCCTTTAGCGCACCAGCAACATCGCGCGCGCCCGCTTGATGGCGGTGCTGAGCGCGCGCTGGTGTGTGGCGCAGTTGCCCGACAACCGTCGCGGCAGAATCTTGCCGCGCTCGGTCATGAATTTCTTGAGCAGGTCGGGTTGCTTGTAGTCAATGACAATCTGGTCCTTGCAAAACTTGCAGTCGCGCTTGACGAACATCTCGCGCTTCTGACGACGGGGTCCTTCACTGAATTCTCTCGGCATAAGTTCCTTCGCTTGGTTGTAAAACTAAAATGGAATGTTGTCGTCGCTCTCGCCGGAGGCCGGCGGTTCTTCGGGCGGCGGCGGCGCGGGACGGCTGCGTTGCGGCGGACGACTCGGCGGCGGCGCTCCTTCACTGACTTCGGTGCTCGCCCTCGGTCCGCCAACAAATTGGAATCGCTCACAAACGATCTTCAGCTTGCTTCGTTTCTGTCCGCTCTCCTTGTCGTCCCACTGATCCAGCCGCAACCGGCCTTCCACAAACAACGGGCTGCCCTTCTTGAGGTATTGGCTTGCTGTTTCCGCCTGCCGGCCCCAAACCTCAATGTCCACAAAAGTAACTTCCTCCTTCTGCTCACCGGCCTCGGTGGTGTAGCTGCGGTTCACAGCCAAACCGATGTTTGCGATGGCAGTGCCCTTCGGCGTGTACCGCACTTCGGGGTCGCGCGTCAGGTTTCCCATCAGGAGCACTTTGTTGTAGTTGGCCATGATGATCTCCTAGCCGCGTTCAGGCTTTTTCTCCTTTTCCTTCTCCTCAGACTTCGGTTCGCGGGTCGGGGCTTCCGGCAACGGCTCGGTGAATTGCCAACGGAACAAATCGGTGTCGAGATGAAACTTCGCGTCCAATGCCGCAATCGCCTTGCCCGGGGCCGCAAAAATGAAATTCACGTAGCCGCCACCGCTGCGCTTGCGGGTCGTGCGCGCAAACGGTTTCTGTCCCATCTTCTGCACGGTTTCCACCTTGCCGCCAGCCTGCTGGATTTCCTTCTGGATGCGCTCGATGATGTCCTTCTCCGCGTCCTCGCGGCCCGCGGTGTCCAGAATCGCCAGCATTTCATACTTGTTCAAATTCTTTTGTGTCTTTTGTTTCTTCAATCCAACTCTCCTTCTCAATCCGCCTTGGGCGGGGCTTTCCGATTATACCGGTTCATTGCCGTCGTCAATCCTTCTTTCACGCAACAATCGAGCGCCTCAGCCGCTTCCCCGACGATTCTCGCCGCGACCTCCCGTTCCGACGCGCTGAAACGACCGAGCACGTGACCGGTCAGATCCGCTCCCACCTCCCCCACCCGTCCGATCCCGACGCGCAACCGCGCAAATTCCTCACAGCCGCCAAGCGCCTCGATGATCGAACGCAACCCGTTGTGACCGCCGCTGCCGCCCGACTCGCGCAGCCGGACCTGGCCCAGCGGCAAGTCCGCGTCGTCCACCACCACCAGCATTTCCGCCGGCGCGATTTTCAGCCACGACAACATCGCCGCCACCGTCACGCCGCTGCGGTTCATGTAGGTCTGCGGCTTGGCCACAACCACTTTGCCATCGCCGGGCGCGATCTCGGCGACTTCCGCCGCGAACCGCCACTTCCGTTTGAAAGAACCTGTGTGGTTCGCGGCGAACTGCTCGACGACCGCGAACCCGATGTTGTGGCGCGTACCGGCGTACTCGGGGCCGGGATTGCCCAGCCCGACGACCAGCTTTGTTCCGGCCGGCACGGCGGCGCGCTCCGGTTACTTCTTCTTCGCTTCCGGCTTCGCGGCTGCGGCGGGCTTGGCACCCGCGGCCGGAGCCGCGCCTTTCGCCGGGGCCGCTGCCGCAGCGCCCTTGGCCGGCGCGGCGCCGGCGGCGGGTTTCGCCTCGGCCTTGCCGGCTTCGGGCTTGCCTGGCGCGGCGGGCTTGCCATCGGCGGCGGCTTCGCCTTCTTCGCCTTCTTCCTTCTTCTCGCCGATGACTTCCGGCTCGCCGGGTCCCGCTTCGGCAGTGGCTTCGACTTCCTCGGCCATCGGGGCGGCCACGGTGAACACGGCGCGCTCCTTCGGGTCAAGCAAGGTCACGCCCGCCGGCGGCGTCAGGCTGCCGACGTTCACCGACTGGCCGATTTCGAGTTGTTCGACGTTGATTTCGATCACGTCGGGCAAATCCTTCGGCAGACATTCGACGTTGAGTTCGCGCACCACGAACTCCAGGGTGCCGCCGCCGGTCTTGACGCCGGCGGGTTCGCCGACGGGCCGAACGGCAACGGTGGTGCGCATCTTCTCAGTCGCGCTGACCTCGCGGAAATCCACGTGGAGCACTTCGTCGCGGACCGGATGATGCTGGACCTCCTGAATCAGGGCAAGACGCTCGACGGTTTTGCCGTCGGTCTCGACCTTGAGGTCCACCAGCACGTTGCCGCCAATGGCGTGCGCGAGCACGTCGCCGAGTTCTTCGATGTCCACGGTCACGCTCAGCGGCTTGGTGTTCCGGCCGTACACGACGCCCGGAACCACTCCGGTGCTTCGCAGCCGTTTGACGGGACCTCGACCGGTCTCCGTGCGTGTCTTCGCTTTTAATTGTACTTGTTTTGCCATGTTCTTGCTTGCTCCTGAAAATCAGCTTTCCGGCCGCGTGCCGTTGACGTCGAACAGCGACGAAATGGACTCGGACTTGTGGTTGCGCAGGATCGCCTCGCCCAGCAGCGACGCGACGGACAACTCGGTGAGGTTTACGCCGGTGACCTTGTCGCGCAACACCGAATCGGTCGTCACCAGTTCGTCGAGCTTCGATTTGCGCAGCCGCTCGATAGCCTGCGGGCTGAAGACCGCGTGGCTGACGGCGGCGTAGATCTTTTTTGCGCCCTTCTTGCGCAACACTTCCGCCGCGCGCGTCAACGTGCCGGCGGTCTCCGTCAGATCGTCAATCATCAGGACGTTCTTGCCCTTGACGTCGCCGACGACGTTGAGCACCTCGACTTCGGAGGCCGAGGTGCGTTTCTTGGCGACGATGGCCAGCGGCGCGTGGAACATGTGCGCGTAGGCGTTGACCATCTTGACGCCGCCGATGTCCGGCGAGACGCAGACGAGGTCGGGAATGTTTCTCTGCTGAAAATGGCGGTACATCACCGGCGCGGCGTAGAGGTGATCCACCGGGATGTCGAAGAATCCCTGCAACTGCTGGGCGTGCAAGTCCATCGTGATGACGCGGGTCGCGCCCGCGGCGGTCAGCAGGTTGGCGATGAGCTTGGCGGTGATCGGCACGCGCGGCTGGTCCTTGCGGTCCTGGCGGGCGTACCCGAAGAACGGCATGACGGCGGTGATTTGCGAGGCGCTGGCCCGGCGCACCGCGTCAATCATGATCAGCAACTCCATCAGGTGCTCGTTGGCCGGGGGCGAGGTCGGCTGGATGATGTAAACGTCGCGTCCGCGGATGTTGTCGTTGATCTTGACCCAGGTTTCCTGGTCGGGGAACTGCGTAACCGTGGCGTCGCCCAGCGGCACCCCAACATACTCAGCAATGCGCTGAGCGAGGAGCCGATTGGCGTTGCCCGAAAAAATTTTCAGTTCTGATGACAGGTCCACGGTGAATTTCTTTCTGCCGAAAAAACAAGGCCACCTCGCGACGTTGTGGCCTTGAGCGGGGCTTCTTCTACACCACGCCCCCCGGTTTTTCAACCGGAATCTTTCTTGATGTTTGTTGACCAATGTCAACACCCCGTTTAGCCTGCTCCGTCATAGTAGCCGCCAACAACCAAAAGGAAAACCAAACCATGAACATGTTCTGTTACCAATGCGAACAAGCCAGCAAAGGCACCGGCTGCATCACCGCCGGTGTCTGCGGCAAAACCCCGGAAACCGCCGCGCTCCAAGACCTCATCGTCCACGCCGTCAAAGGCATCTCCATGTACGCCCACCGCGCCGCCAAGCTCGGCGCGCGCAGCCGCGACATTGATGTGTTCGTCACCGAGGCGCTTTTCGCCACCGTCACCAATGTCAACTTCGATCCCGTCCGGCTCCAAGGCATCTTGAAAAAGGCCGCCGCCGTCCGTGATCAGGCTCAGGCGCTTTATGAACAAGTTGATCCCAAGCCCCGCAGGCTTCACGGCCCTGCTGCGTGGCAATACGTGAATGACCTGAACGTGCTTATTGCCCAAGGCAAAGTCGTTGGCATACAGCACCGGCTCCCGTTGCGCGGCTCCGACATCACCGGTCTCCAGGAACTTCTCGCCTACGGCGTCAAAGGCACTGCTGCCTATGCCGATCACGCGCTCATCCTCGGCAAGGAAGACCCCGCCGTGTTTGCGTTCTTCCACGAGGCGCTCGACTACCTGACCGACGACCGTCCCGCGGTTGACCAGCTTCTCGCCCTCAACTTGAAATGCGGCGAAGTGAACCTCAAGGTCATGGCCATGCTCGACGCCGCCCACACCAGCACCTATGGCCATCCCGTCCCGACCGCCGTCCGCATTGACCCCATCAAAGGCAAAGCCATCCTCGTCTCCGGCCACGACCTCAAAGACCTCGAAGTGTTGCTGCAACAAACCGAAGGCACCGGCATCAACATCTACACCCACGGCGAGATGCTCCCCGCCCACGGCTATCCGCAGCTCAAGAAATACAAACACCTCGCCGGCAACTACGGCGGCGCGTGGCAGGACCAGAAAGTCGAGTTCGACGCCTTCCCCGGTGCGATCCTGATGACCACCAACTGCATCCAAGAACCGAAGGAAACCTATAAAGCCCGCATCTTCACCTGCGGTCTCGTCGCATGGCCCAGCGTCCAGCACATCGCCAACCGCGACTTCAAGCCCGTCATTGACGCAGCCCAAAAAGCCGACGGCTTCACCGCCGACGGCCCCGGCCGCACCATCACCGTCGGCTTCGGCCACAACACCGTCCTCGGCGTCGCCGACAAAGTGATTGACGCCGTCAAGACCGGCGCGATCAAACACTTCTTCCTCATCGGCGGCTGCGACGGCGCGAAGCCCGGCCGCGATTACTACACCGAGTTCGCCGAGGCCGTGCCGGACAACTGCGTCATTCTCACGTTGGCCTGCGGCAAGTACCGCTTCAACAAACTCCACTTCGGCACACTCGGCGGCCTACCGCGCCTGCTCGACATGGGCCAGTGCAACGACGCCTACTCCGCCATCCAAGTCGCCGTCGCGCTCTCGAAAGCGTTTGGCTGCGGCGTCAACGATCTGCCGCTCTCGTTGATCCT
>Ga0194111_10005925_pt1 | contig 13988 bp, 9 predicted proteins | sample TA2KigC300mmetaG_FD_146194 | JGI IMG/M metagenome (GOLD analysis project Ga0194111, IMG submission 146194) | Freshwater microbial communities from Lake Tanganyika, Tanzania - TA2015033 Kigoma Deep Cast 300m | ecosystem: Environmental > Aquatic > Freshwater > Lake | place: Tanzania: Lake... | reverse complement strand
GGCGCGGGGCTTGCCGAGCATCCAGCGGAAGAACTCGATGGCGTGGCAGCCCATGTCCATCGCAACTCCGCCGCCGGAGCGGTCCACGTCCCAGAAGTGCGGCGCGTGCGGCCCGTCGTGCTTCTCGCTTTGTTTGATGAGGGTGAGCTTGCCCAGGGCGCCATCGTCAGCCAGCTTTCTCAAGCGGACGTATTTGGGCGTGAAGCAGAGCTCCTCGGCGTACATGAGCTTCACGCCCGCCTTGCGGCAGGCGGCGAGCATGCGGTCGGCCTCGGCCAGGTTCAGGCACAGCGGCTTCTCGCACACCACGTGCTTCCCTGCCACCGCGGCGTCGCAGGTGATCTGGCAGTGCACGTCGTTCGGCGCCCCGATGACGACCAGGTCCACCTCGCCCATCTCGAGCATCTTGCGGTAGTCGGTCAGCGCGTGGGGGATGCCATGCGTCTGGGCGAACGCCTGGGCGTGGCCTGGCGTGGGCGAGGCCACGGCGGCGAGCCGCGCCCGCGGCACCCGCTTGAGCGATTCCGCGTGGATGGTCGAGACGAACTGCGAGCCGACAAGGCCGACGCCAACGGTCTCCACCGGTCGTTCCTCCTGGGAATGGTGGCCGGATCAGATGTCCAGATTCGTGGCCTCGAGGGCGTGGTGCTCGATGAACTCGCGGCGGGGCTGGACGGCGTTGCCCATGAGGAGGGCGAAGAGCTTGTCGGCCTCGACGGCATCCTCGAGGCGGACGCGGAGGAGTGTGCGGCTCTCGGGGCTCATGGTGGTGACGCCGAGCTGGTCGGGGTTCATCTCGCCCAGGCCCTTGTAGCGCTGGATTTGGATGCCCTTCTCGCCGACGGTGCGGACGGCGGGGGCGATCTCGGAGATGCTGTGGAGTTCGACTGCCTCGCTCTCATACTCGACGCGGTACTTCGCCGGGGCGTCGGGGTCGGGATCGGGGTAGTAGTCGGCGGCGGGGAAGCCGTTTTCTTCGAGCTTGGCGAGGGTCTTCTCGATGTCGCGGGCCTCGTGGATTTCGGTCACGGTGACGCCGCCGTTGGCGGCCGCGTCGCCTTCCTCGGTCTCGCCGTTCTCGCGTTCGGCGCCGAGGCGGGCGGCGATGAGGCGGGCCTCTTCCTCGGAGTGGGCGAAGAAGTGCTCGCCGCCGGCGGCGTGGACGCGGAAGAGGGGGACCTTGCCGGTGTCGGGCTGGCGGTGGTCGAGGAAGGTGCGGAGGCCGACGCCGTGCTTGCGGAGCGAGCGCTCGTGGTCCTCCAGCTCGCGGAGGAGCTGGACGAGGGCGCGGAGGGCGTTGCCGCTGATGCGGTGGTCATGGGCGAGGACGACGAGGGTGGTGCCGTCGAGGCCCAGCTCGATGAGGGCGGAGCGGAAGTCCTCGTCGTTGAGGTAGTACTGCTCGCGGTTCTTGCGGCGGACGCGGTAGAGGGGAGGCTGTGCGAGGTAGACGTAGCCCTGCTTGATGAGGTCCTGCATGTGGCGGAAGAAGAAGGTGAGGAGGAGGGTGCGGATGTGCGCGCCGTCCACGTCGGCATCGGTCATGATGATGATCTTGCCGTAGCGGCGCTTGGCGACGTCGAACTCCTCGGCGCCGATGCCTGTGCCGAGGGCGAGGATGAGGGTCTGGATTTCGGCGTGACTGAGCATCTTGGCGACGCGGGCCTTCTCGACGTTGAGGATTTTCCCCTGGAGGGGGAGGATGGCCTGGAACATGGCGTCCCGGCACTGCTTGGCGTTGCCGCCGGCGCTCTGGCCCTCGACGATGAAGAGCTCGGTGGACTCTGTGTCGCGGCTCGAGCAGTCGGCGAGCTTGGTGGGGAGGCTGCCGCTGGAGAGGGCGCTCTTGCGCCGCGTGAGGTCGCGGGCCTTCCGAGCGCTCTCGCGGGCCTCGAGGGCGAGCAAAGCCTTGTCCACGACCGCTCGCGCGCTCTTCGGGTTCTCCTCGAGGTAGGTGCTCAGGGTCTCGTTCACCACGGCCTCGACGATGCCCTGGACCTCCCGGTTGCCAAGCTTGGTCTTGGTCTGGCCCTCGAACTGGGGTTCTGGGACCTTGATGCTGATGACGGCGGTGAGGCCCTCGCGGACGTCCTCGCCCTGGGGCGCGTTGTCGTTCTTCAGAAGGCCGTGGTTCTTCGCGTAGGCATTGACCGTGCGGGTGAGGGCGGAGCGGAAGCCATAGAGATGGGTACCTCCCTCGATGGTATTCACATTGTTCGCGAAGGAGAAGACGTTCTCGTTGTAGCCGTCGTTGTACTGCATGGCGACCTGCACGACGACGTTGTCCTGCTCCTTCTCGATGAAGACCACGTCCTTATGGAGGACGTCCTTGCCCTCGTTGAGGTGGCTGACAAAGGCGGCGATGCCGCCCTCGTAGCAGAACTCGCGGTCCTTGTCGGTCCGCTCGTCCCGCAGGGTGATCTTCACCCCGCGGTTGAGGAAGGCCAACTCCCGCATGCGGGTGGCGATTGTGTCGAAATTGAATGTCGTGTCGGAGAAGACCTCGCGGTCTGGCTTGAAGGTCACGGTCGTGCCAGTCCCCTTGCTCTTGCCGATGACCTTGAGCCCGGAGGTGGTGACACCGCGCTCGAAGCGCATGTGGTGCACATCCCCCTTCATGCGCACCTCGACAGTGAGCCACTCGCTGAGGGCATTTACCACGGTGACACCAACCCCGTGGAGGCCACCGGCGACCTTGTAGGCCACGTGGTCGAACTTCCCGCCGGCGTGCAGCATAGTCATGATGACCTCGACTGCTGGCTTGTGCTCGGTCGGATGCATGTCTACAGGGATGCCGCGCCCATTGTCGCCCACGGTCACGCTGCCATCTATATTGAGCTGCACGTTGATCTCGGAGCAGTAGCCGGCCATTGCCTCGTCAATCGAGTTGGCGACGACCTCCTCGACCAAGTGGTGGAGGCCACGGGTGCTGGTGTCGCCAATGTACATGGCGGGGCGGCGGCGGACGCCCTCGATCCCGCGAAGGACCTTGATCTTGCTGGCATCATAGATGCCGTCGGACTGTTCGGGCATGCTATCTCCTATCGTTGGGCGCAGCAGGACGGAACACGACGTCCCGTATGAGTATCCCCGGAACCCGTGCCTGAAGATCGGCCAGTAGCTGTTTCTTATGAAAAGTCCGGAGCTCGTGCAAGTGAGTGGCGGAGTCTACGTCCACGTAGAGCTTGTGGTGTGCCAGCCCCGCAATCCGTGTGTGTGGGAGAATACCAGGGCCAACGATCTCCTCCCACGCGCCGTAGACTTCGAGGTACTTGAGCCTGCCAGCCAGGCCCTCAGCGTCGAGGAAGCCGCTGAGAATCTCACCAATGCGTTGAGGACCCACCTTCTGCTTCATTCGCGGCTGACCGGCATCACCACGTACAGGAACTCCTTCCCCGCCCGCAGGAGGCCCGCACTCGATGAATCACGGAACTCCATCCGGACCGTCTCGTCCTCGAGGACGCGGAGGAACTCGGTCAGGAACTCCGGGTTGAAGCTTATCTCTACCTCCCCACCGCTATATTCGATCGGCAACTCTACCCGTGCCTCACCAGTCTCCGGTGCCGAAGAGCGAACCTGTAGTTTATCCTTACCAAAGGAGAGGGTAATAGAGCTTGAGTCCTGGCTCGTGAGCAGGGCAGCGCGGCGGACAGCAGAGTGGAACTTCTCCCTGTGCAGATCCACCTTCTTATCGTGGTCTTTTGGGATCACGCTTTCGTAAGGAGGGAAATGCCCCTCAACAAGGCGAGTGGATATCGTAGCGCGGAGCGTCTTCGCCACGAGTTGGTTCTCGCCCACGTTCAGGCGGATCTTTTCATCCTCGTCTACCAGTGACTTGATGATCTCATCGAGCGCCTTTGTGGGCACTATCACGGATTCATCGGTAGCGCCCCGGTTCCTGCATTTCTTCTCAATATGAGCTAGGCGGCGCCCGTCGGTTGCTACCATCTCAAGTTTGCTTGGACGGATGGCAATGAGTACCCCATTCAGCGCGTACCGGTGCTTTCCCTTGTGCGCGGCAAACGAGGTCTTGGTCACCATTTCCACAAAGTCCTTGCGATCAAAGTCGTACGCCTTTTCCTCCTCGAAGGCCGGCAACTCGGGAAACTCCTCGGCTACCTCAGTGGGAAGCCGGAACTCACTATCGGATGCAGTGATCACACAATGCCCATCCTCGCTTCGAATCTCGACCGTCTCGTCCGTTGTCTCGCGCAAGATTGATGCCACGCGGGCCTGGGGCACAGCAAGGCATCCCTCTTCAATGATCTCTGCTCCCTGCACGTCGAGACGCAGGCCAATCTCGAGGTCCGTAGCCCCCAGATCGAGATGCCCTCCCTCTGCACGCAGCAGGACATCGGCCAGGATCGGTCGCGTGGGCCGTTGCTGCACCACGCTGCCTGCCAGTTGGAACGCTGTGTGAAGCTGAGCAGTCTGACACTTGATCTTCATCTGCCATTGACCTCCAGATGGTGTCCCCAGACGGGAATGGATGAGCGAGAGTCACTTCCCGACTCTTCTCCTAGTTTACCAAATCAGACATGAAAAGCAAGTAAGAAGAACGAGCGTGGGTATGTTGGAAGGTGGATGAGTGAGGATTGGAAGTGATTGTGATGAAGGAGCTTAGGGGATTACCCCCCATGTTGAATTGTGGGGGTACATCGTGACCGTGGGGTGCGAGGGAGGGTTTGTTACCCCCAGGGATACGTGATCTTGGATAGTGGTGGGTGCTATGCTGGGTGGTTCTGTTGATAACTTCCATATGAAAGGCCCTTGCTGTGCCCACGGAACCCACACCTTGCGAACACGAGCGCTACCGCTTGTTGCGAAGTTGGCTCGTCACGTGCTCGATGGTGCCGGCGAAGGAAGGGTCACATTCCATGAGCTTCCTCACTCGCTCACAGCCGTGCATGACAGTCGTGTGGTCGCGGCCCCCAAAATAGCCACCGATCTCCTCTAGCGAATGGCGGGTGAGGGCACGCGCAAGGTACATGGCAATCTGGCGTGGCTGCGCGATCGACTGCGAGCGCCTCTTGGATTGGAGGTCACAGAGCTTGATCTGGAAGTGGGTAGTCACCCACTTGATGATCTCGTCCATTGTGATTGTTGCTGCGAGGCGCTCGACGGTGTCACGAAGTGCCTCTCGAGTAAGCTCCATGTCCACAGGGCGATTCGTGAGGGACGAGAAAGCGACCACTTTGATCACAGCACCTTCAAGATCCCGAACACTGGTGTCCACGTTCTCTGCAATGAAATGGAGAACTTCGTCGGGCAGGACGCGACCGCGCAGTTGGGCCTTCTTCTTGAGAATCGCGAGACGCATTTCATACGATGGAGGATCAATGCGGGCAACAAGGCCCCACTTGAAGCGTGAAACGAGCCGCTCCTCAAGTTTCGTCAATTCTTGCGGCGGCGAATCGCTGGAGAGCACAATCTGCTTCCCGGAATTGTACAGGGCATTGAAGGTGTGGAAGAACTCCTCCTGTGTTACCTCTCTCGCTCCCTTACACAGGAAATGGATGTCATCAATCAGCAAGACATCCTTATTCCGGTAGATAGAGCGGAACTTCTCGCGCTCGTTGTTCTGCACGGCAGAGATGAAGTGGTTCATGAAGTTTTCGCAGGAGAGGTACAACAGGTCCAGATCGGGGCGATGCTCGAGGAGGTGATAAGTAATTGCCTGGATGAGATGTGTCTTGCCAAGGCCCACGCCGCCGTGCAGGAAGAAGGGGTTATAAGCTTGTCCCGGGTTCTCCGCAATGGCGCGCGCCGCTGCATGAGCAACGGCGTTCGACGTGCCCGCTACAAAGTTGCTGAAGACGTATTGCTTATTGAGACGCGCCGTCCAGTCGCTGGGGAAGTAGCGCTGGGGTTCCGCCCGCGCGAGGTTGCTTGCGGGCCGTGGCGGGACCACGGCACCTGGGGCCGCATCCACCGGCGCAGGGGTCTCCCTGACGACGAACTCCACGATGGGGCGGCTCCCGGTCACGGCTAGCACCGCGCGCTGAATCGTGTCCACGTAGTGGCGCTTCATCCACTCGTGGTAGAAGTTGTTCGGTACCCGCAGGGTCAGCGCCTGCGGCGACAGGTCAGCGACCTCGATGTTGCGAAACCAGGTGTCGAACTGCTGAGAACGGATGTTTCTCTGGATTTCTTGTAGGATGGCAGGCCAGGAGGCCTCCTGTGGTGCCATGGGTGCGTCACCTTTCCCCTGCAAGGGCTTTTCCACACCCTACCCACAGCATTCGCGGGGCATCTCGCTCGGAAGGCGGACGGAACCACTCCCAGAGTTCTCCCCTCTCCAAGGGAAGCGCAACCCTCCGCCTCCTCTGCGTAGGTCATTACGCCAGAAGGACTTACGAGGGCGATGATGAAGAAGAGCGTCCCGGAGGACGACCAGACTTTCCGAGTTGACCCAACGCCTTCGCGAACACTGCTCTCAGGTAGCAGGTGGTTTTTGCACAATGGTGCCGCCAGCGCGGCCCCGTGCCCGAACATCGTAACGAGTCCGCCAGAAATGTCAACCCTGTTTCACCGCAAATCTGCGCCAGGCTTCTGCGCCGGTCCGCTGCATCGCCACAAAGGCATTAGGATTCCGCAAATACCGCGGGAGAAAAAATTTCGCCGACTCCCCACACCCACGCGTTTTCCACTGGCTGCGCACAGCGGCTCTGAGCGCGCGTTTTGCGCGCGCTTCCCCGTCAGCGCCGACGCCGCCGCTTGCGCTTTGGCTCCTCCGGCGGCTTCGGCGGCTCCTGTCCGCGAATCCGCGACATCATGCACTGCCAGCCGTGCGACACCAGGTAGAGAAGGCCCAGGAGGAACGCAAACGAGGCGATCCCCGAATCCGCATACGGCACCGCGTGCCGCGCGTGCCCCGTCACGGGGTCCGGGCCGCGCCAGAAAGCGTCCACCAGGAACACCACCACGACGAGGAGCGAGAGGGCGAACTTCCAGTTCCAGAGCCTCACAGCTCGCCTCCTCGCGTGCCCTTGCGGCTGGGCAGAGGCCCCCCTCGCTGCCGTAGCGCCTGCTCGACCAGGCGCAAGGCTTCCTCGAGCAGCCGTCGGTTCTCCTGCCAATCGCCCCGCTGCGCGGCCACGAGCGACGCCTCGTCGAGTTCCTTCGCCTTCGACACGTCAATCCCTCGGCCCTCGGCCTCCCGCATCAGCGCGTGCAGGCGCTCCACGAGCTGCCGAGGGTCGCCCTTGGCCTTCGGCCCGAAGCCGGGGAAGTCCTCCTTCATTTTGGGGCCGAAAGGCTCCTCCCCCTTGGGCATTGGCCTGAGGGGCTCGCCCTTCGGCATCGGGCCGATGGGCCGCCCGATGCCCGGCCGCGGGCCAGGCCCCATCCCGCCGCGCTCGCCCAGGAACTGCACGAAGAACTCCCCCGTCACGCCCAGGCTCACCGTGGCCACGGCTGCCAGCGTGGCGTAGCGGGCCGTACGCCGCAGCCGCATCAGCAGCGCCGCCGCCCCAATCGCCAGCGGGGCCAGCATCGGCGAAAGCTTGCGGCTCATGAACTGAAAGCTGTCGGCCCGAATCGTCCGGTAGCACAGGTAGATGCCCAGGAACAGCCCAAGCCATAGGCCAAGGAAGAGGGCGGGCCGAAGCCGCCGCCGCTCCATCAGCGCCAGCCCCGCCGGCGCCAACAGCAGAATCGGGTAGCCCGCGAACAGCCGCGTGAGCCCCACCGTCAACGTATAGCCCTGCGACATGAAACCCCGATCCTCGCCCAGGAACAGATGCCGCAGCGAGAAGATCGCGTCAGCGTCCCACACGGCGAAGTACTTCGCCGTCGGCTGCCCGTCGAGCAGCGACAGCGCGCCCCCTGTCTCCCGCGCCAGGCGATACTGGTAGCCGCTGCCCAGGAGCTGCCCCGTCGTAGCGTAGCCGTACCACAGCAGCGGGATCAGCCCGATGGCGATGCCTGCGGCCACGGCCGCCACCCGCCCCCAGCCGAACCCCTCGTGCGGCTCCGCTGTCCCCTCGCCCCGGTGCGCCCGCGCCAGCTCCCGATAGCGGAGCAGGAAAAGCCCCAGCTCGTAGGCCGCGATGGCGAGGAACGCGATGGCGTTGGTGTTTCGGAAGAACACACTGAGCCCGAGCGAGATGCCCGCCGCGGCGCAAAGCCCCAGGCTCCGCGTCCGCCGCGCCGCGAAGTACAACCCCAGGCTCAGCGTCGCCCACGCGAAGTAGTCGAAGTCGCTCATGTACACGCGGTAGAGCATCGTTAGGAAGGCCGGGTTCACGATAAGCAGCAGCGAGGCGAGCACGGCCGTCTCGCCTGGCTCCTCGAGTTGCCGGCGCACGAACCAGTAGACGAAGCCGACCACGCCGAAGGCCAGGAACACATTCGCCCAGCGGTCCAGCCCCACCTTGTGGAACGCCGCCAGCAGCGCGTAGTGCCCTGGCGAGCGCTCGCGGATGACCCCCTTCGGGGAGCGGACGCCCATGGCGAAGGGACGGCCGGGCGCCTCCTGCGAGAACGGCCCGATCACCTTCTGGGTGTCGGGCAGCGGAATCTCCCCCAGCTCCTGCACCTCCTCGAACGTCATCACCACCTTCCCACGGGCAAAGGCATGCATCCCGTAGAAGAAATCGTCGTCGTCCGGCTCGATCATCCGGAACGGCAGCGCCATCGCCACCACGCACGCCGCGGCGAGCACCCCCAGCGGAATCAGCACAGGCGGAAGCCTTCGCACCATCCGACATCCTTCCTGCCGACACCTTCGTCCGACCCGTCCGACGTATCCGACCTATCCGAGCGAATTATAGGCCGCCCCCCGGCCCCGATCAAGCCCGCCAATGAATGCCACCAATAAAGCCCAGCGCGCGCAGCGCGAGTTGGCGTTCTTTGGGACGTGGCCGCCCTGCCACGCTCGGCCCGCCCGGGCGTGCCCCGCTTCGGACACCAGGCCATTCACCACGTGTGTGGGGGAAGCTGCGGGAGGATAGTCGCAGACCTCAATACCTGTGGAATGATCGCCCGCCACCCCCTGTATGCGGCCGGGCTGAGAAGACTTGCGGAGTTGAACAACTCCGCAAGAGTCCTCCCTCCGCCGCAGATTTCTGGAGAGCGTCCCGAGTTCTTGAGCTTGCCCCGGTGACCCTTGGCGCACCCCGCGAGCACCCACCACGCACTCGCGCCTGGGGGACCAGGCCTCCAGAGCCCCTGGGATTTGCTGCATTCGGCCACCGGCAGCCCCTTGGGAAGCCAGCGTGCCCACCACGCTATGGGGCTGCCGGTGGCCCCAAGGCGGAGAATCCTGCGGGTGCCCGCTGCGCGGGCGCGGGGGCGAAGCCCCCGCATGCCTGCCCGCCGCGGGTTGGACCAGAACCTCAAGAACTTGGGACCTCACCAATCCATCGCTGGCGGTTACTCATGTAGGGCGGGCTGCCCAAAGGGCGGCCTCGGTCGGAGTCCCGCCTTCAGGCGGTCTTCTCCTGCCCGAATCCGCCTAAAGGGGGGACTCCGAACGAGCCTATTCCCGTGAAGGGGGCTTGGGCAACAGTCCCTGCAGGCGTGAATTGGGCAAAAGACACCCGCTGTGCTTTGTGCGCAGCACCCGAAGGGCCGTTCCGGCAAGAGACAGCTCGCGCCCACGGAGACGGTTGCGCGGGGCAGGGACGTGGCTGGGCCGTCGAGAATCGCCGTTCCGCCCACACGCGCCCTCGCGTATGGCGATGGGTCGCTCGGTGGCCCTGGCCGGCTGCCACGAAGCGGCGCGCCGTCGGGGCGCGCCCCGTGACATGAGGCGAGGGCGCCTGTGCCGTTGGGTGTTTGTGCTCTTTCGCGCGAAAGAGCACACATCGCCCAGCGCTGGGCGTGTTGCGAGGTGGTCTCTCCGGCCGCCAGAAAGCGGCTGCTGGCGGGCGCGCCGCCTGACAGGACGTATCTGGGAGGTGGGAACGGCTGGCTCTTTCGCGCGAAAGAGCCACCCCGTCCGCGCGCGCTCCACCATCCCCAATCCGCAAGCTCCGTCCCCCATTGACTTCGCCCCAACCCCGCGCTACCATCCCTCCAGGAAGGAGCGTGGCGATGAACAGGCGGGCGCTCGCACCAGTCGTCTTCCTTTCCCCGCCCACTGCCTACCGTCCACTGCCTACTCTCCACTGCCTACTGCTCGCGGGTCTGCTCTCTGCCCCCCGCGCCCTGGGCGGTGAGGTCCCCTCCGCCGCCGAGGTCTTCGCCCGCCTCCGCGAGCGCGCCCAGCGCCTCAACGGCCTCCGCTGCACCCTGGAACTCCAATCCCCGGACCCAATAAGCAGCCGCTACTACGAAGCGGAATGGGGCTTGCCCCGGCGTTGGCTCCTGGAGTTCCGCGCGCCAGGCCACCTGCGGCTGGAATCGTTGCCGGGGGATGAGTTGCCCTGGACCAAGGCCGTCTTCAAGCCGGAAATCGCTGTCGTCACGCCGAGCGAACAGTGGAGGTTCCTGCCCTGGCGCGACGAGCTCATCCTCGGCCAACCTGATTCGGCGGGAGCGCGGGGAGATGCCAGAGGATGGGAGGCCTATCCGCGGGCCTTCGCCGCGCTTCTCGCTCCCGACGCGCTCTACCGCGAGCACGACATCCGCCGGGTCTTCCCCGACGTCGTCCGCGGCCACCGATGTTACCTCATGCTCCTGGCGAAGGAGGGGTTGCCCACCGACTACCTGTGGATTGACCCCGAACGCTGGACGATTCTCAGGCTCTGCCGGGTGCGTCACGACTTGCGCGGGCCGGGCGACTTGGACCATGCCGCCGTGGTGGCAGAGCATGAAGAGGTCGCACCGGGCGCCTGGCTGCCCCGAGTCGTTCATCAGGCCTGGCGTGAGCCAGTGGCGATCCGCGCCACCGATTTCAAGCCGGGGTACACGCCGGCTCTCGAGCGTTTTGTCGCGCCGAAGCACGATCCCCTCCTCCTCCGCTCCGCCAGCATGCGCAACGCCTTGGAGGTGATGCGGCCTGTCGAGGGGCCGCCGGGAGCGATGGTGAGTCATCCCCTTCACGAGTGCTATGTGGACCCCGCGCAGCGCGAGAGTGTTGACGAGGTCGCCCACCTCAAGAGCTTCGTCGCGCGAAACCCACGGATCCGGGGAGGCTACTACGACTTGGCCAGGTCCCTCGATGACTACGCGGAAGGCATGCGGGTTATCGAGGAGGCATCGAAGCGGTGGCCTGATGACCTGGCGTTGCGAGTGAAAGTGCTCTCTTACCGGTATCATAAGGACCCGAGCCGGGAGAACGCGGCGGCACTGGCCCCCTACGCCTGGCCCCACTTCGGTCTGATGGATCGGCTTGACCGGCAAGTGCGAGCCGGCGAGCATGCCGCCGCCAGGCTCTCCGCACGCGAGCTTCTCGACGAGATCGCCAATAGCAAGGCTCTCGACAACTGGGTGTTCAGCAATGTGCCCTTCGGCAAGGTCTTGAACGCAGCCCGGAATGGTGGCTGGCTCAACGAGCTGCGCGCCGACTGCGAGCGCAGAGCCGCCGCAGACCCGCCGTCAGAGCTCCACCTCCGCCTGCTGGTCCGCATCGTTGGCGAGGAGGAGAAGACTCGGGACAGACTCGTACCGCTCCTGCGCCGCCTCGCCGATCTGCGCCGCGACTCGCCCGAGGTGCAGCTCGAGTGCTCGGGCCGGCACACGCTCGACATCCTCTCGCGGCTGCTCGACTCTCTCCCTGCCGACGATTTCCTTCACCGACAGGCCGCCTTGAGCCGACTGCGCAGCACCCGGGATACGGTGATGATCCACGAAGGCCACCCCGACCCGGTCCGTGAGTTCCTGGAAGCTGACCTCGAACAGCGGCGCGACACCCTCAGCCGCGACCAGCGCCTCTGGCGCTACCGGGAACTGGCAGCCTGCTACGACCGCGACCCGCCGCGTGCCATCGCCTGCCTGCGCCAGGCCATTGAGCTGGCGCGCGAGGATGAAACGCTGCGGCTCCGCCTCCTGGCCCACCTGGTCAAGAATGGAGAGCGAGCGGAGGCGCTTGAGGTCTTCCACCGGCTTCTCGCCGACCACCCCGGCCGCCCCGAGCTCTGGACGGCCTGGCGCCCGCAGCTCAACATCAGAGAGAACCCGGAGTTCGCCCAGCGGGTGCTTCAGGGCCTCCTCGCTTGCGCGCCGACGAATGAATCCACCTACGAATGTGGGGAGCGAGTCTGCTCGGAGCTTGGGCGTTTCGCCGAAGCGGCGCAGTGGGCACTCAAGCGCGGAGCCGGGGCCGTAGCGGCCAAGCACCTGATGCGAGCAAAGGACGCGCCGGGAGCGCTGGCGATCTGGCTTGATGAGGTGCGGCGCGCGCGACGGCGCCCTGCGCTCCACGCGCAGATGAAGGCGGGGTACGTGAATGGCGTGGTCAGAACCCTTGCCGACCCCAAGTCTGCCGCTGAACTCGATCCCGCCTGGCTTGCCGGGCAATGGCTTCCAGCTCTGACGACCGCCCTCCAGCGCCTTCCGCACACGGCATCGGCTGAGGACCGCGCAGCGCTCTGCTTTGCGCTCGGAAGCGCCTGCCGCGCGCTCCGCCAGCACGCGAAGGCCGCGCAGCACTACGCCCGCGGCCTCAAGCTCCTGCCCAAGTTCGACGAAGGCCGCAAGTGGCTCAACGAAATCGCCCCCAACTACCCCCTCGACGACTTCTGAGCACGCTGCGTTGACAGGGCCGTCCCGCGCCGGTACACTACCCGCCTGCTCGCCTCCCCGACCAAGCAACCCGAGGAGTCTGCGGATGGAACTGAGCCTGAAGGCGAACCTGTCCGAGGCCCTGGCCCGCTGGCAGGCGTTCTGGCATAAGGAGATCATCAGGCGCCCGGCTGCCGTCGTGACCGCGCCGAAGGAGGGCGTGAAGCCCGTGCCCGGGCCGCGTTACCCCACGCGGCCCGACGACGATTTGGATGCCGTGCTGGACCAGGTGGAAGCGCATCTGGCGACGGTGTACTTCGCGGGGGAGGCGATGCCACGCTACGAGCCGTGCTTCGGCCCGGACCAGCTCGCCGCCTTCGTGGGAGCACGGCTGGACTACTCGCCCGATAGCTCGGGCACGTCCTGGTCCGTCCCCTTCGTCGAGTCGTGGGAGGAGGCGTTGCCGCTTCGCCTCGAAGGCCACGCCTGGGAGCGGTTTCTGGAGTTCCACCGCAAGGCGGGCGAGCGGGCGAGGGGCAAGTGGGTCGTCTGCACCCCCGACCTGCACTCGAACTTCGACTGGCTGGTGGCCATCCGCGAGCCGGCGAAGCTGTGCATGGATCTCCTTGATACGCCGGAATTTGTGCATCGCGCGATGGGGAACGTCCGCGCCCTCTACCGCGACGTCTACAACGCGGTCTACGCCGCGGCCGGGATGCACGCCCTGGGCACGTCGTGCTGGCTGCCCTACTACTGCCAGGGGCGCTTCTGCACGGTCCAGTGCGACTTCTCGTGCCTCCTCTCGCCCCCGCAGTTCAACGAGTTCGTCCTCCCCGCGCTCACGGAGGAATGCGAGTTCCTCGACCGCTCCGTATACCATTATGACGGAAGGACTTGTCTCCAGCACTTCGACGCGATCACGGGCATCAAGGCGTTGGATGGCATTCAGTGGACGCCGACGGCGGGCGGCCCGCCGATGCTCGAGTGGCTCGACCTCCTCAAGCGCTTCCAGGCCACGGGCAAACACGTCTACGTCGGCTGCACGCCCGACGAGCTGAAGAGCGTCTACCACCGCGAGCTCAAGCCCGACCTCGTCCTCTACAACGTCGGCTGCAAGAGCGAGCGCGAGGCGGACGAGCTTCTCCTCTGGCTCGAGCGCAACACGTGAGCCACGGCCCTCCGCCGCTCGCGCCTCCTCGGTGTGCCACGGTCGGCTTGTCCGACCGTGCACGGCTGCCACGCTCAGGCGGCTCGAGTATGGCTCCTGATTCTGGTAGCGCTTCGCGGGTGCAGTAACGGATTTGCACGCCGAAGCGGGCGTTCCTGTTTGTAGTTCGGCCTTCAGGCGGTCTTCAGGGCTGCCAGGGCCGACAGAGGAA
>Ga0194111_10005924_pt1 | contig 13988 bp, 10 predicted proteins | sample TA2KigC300mmetaG_FD_146194 | JGI IMG/M metagenome (GOLD analysis project Ga0194111, IMG submission 146194) | Freshwater microbial communities from Lake Tanganyika, Tanzania - TA2015033 Kigoma Deep Cast 300m | ecosystem: Environmental > Aquatic > Freshwater > Lake | place: Tanzania: Lake... | reverse complement strand
CGGCCTGCGGCTGCCTTCGGCTATCGGGGCCCTTTCCATCGCACGACGCCCCGAGAAGGACTTACACTCACCTCCTGGATCGCTACGCTGCGAGGCGCACTGCCTGCAGCTCACCAGAGCTGCGCCGATGCCGGGACCGCCAGCACCCTTGCCGGCCACCCCCTCCGCCGTCGCCGTGGGGGCGCGGACGCCCTCGTCCGCTGCTGTGGCGAGCGCCGTTGCCCTCTTCGCAGGTCGAGCTTCCAGGCCCGACACCGTTGCACGAGGAAAAGGTCGAGCCTCTTGCGGCCTCACGCACTACTACCAGTAGAACGCGCTCGAACGGAGGACCTCAGTGTGGCCGAGACTGCGGAGCTGTCGGCGGAGCGGAGGGCCGACGCGTCAGACGCCCAGCCCCTGTATGCGCACTTGGTGGGCCGGCATTACGCCTCGGTCTACAACTACCTCCGCTGGTTGGCTCGGGACGAGGTCTTGGCGGCAGACCTGACGGACGAGGCCTTCGTGCAGCTCTGGCGATACCTGCCTCGTCCGCGCAGAGGTGGCTCGCTGCGGGCGTTCGTCTTCAAGATCGCCCTGAACCTCTACAGGCGGCATCTGCGGCACGACGGAGTCGAGCTGCTGCCGCTTGAGGAGGCCGAAAGGGCCCCTGCAGACGCCTGGCACGAGCCACCCCTGGTTCTGGAGCGCGATGAGCTACGCCGACACGTTCGCCTCGCCGTCGAGAGACTGCCGGACACGTGCCGCGCCGTCATTCCCTTGCACAATCTCGAGGGGTTCACGCTTCGCGAGGTTGCCGAGATCCTTGAGGTGCCGGTGGGTACGGCAAAGTCCCGGTTGGCCGCCGGTTTCCCGACCCTCCGGCGCCTGCCGCGCTGGACCGCGCCCGAAGGCCGAGCCGAACGGCTCGTCCGAATGGTGCGTGCAAACGGAGGGGCGGTTGGCGTGGTGGAGGCGCCGATGGCCGAGCGCCCGGTGTCCGTCAGGCGGCAGGGCGCCAGGGCGCGCCTGACCCTGAAGGAGACCCTCCTGGCGGCCGGCGTCCTGGCGATCCTGTGCGCGATCCTCCTCCCCGTGGCGGGGGTGCTGCGCGCGAAGCTGGCCGCACCAAACGCACCGCCGCTTGGCTCCAGGCGCTGGCACTATGACGAGCTTAGCCACTGCGTGCTGCACCTGCAGAACGTGGCTCCCGCCATGTTGGAGTACGCTCGCGACCATGGGGGCCGGCTGCCCGATGCGGCGAACTGGCAAACCGCCGTCCTGCCATATCTTGCGGAGGCTGCGGCGGAGTTGAACGAGCCGGCGGAGGAGCTCGTGAGGTGCCCTGCCTGGCGCGCCGACGCATACCTTCAGGGCGTTCCAGTGGGGAACGGGGGGTACAGCTACAGGATGGCCCCCGAGCTCTCCGGGCGCCTCGTGCAGACGATACCCGACCCCGCCCGGCAGCCGATGCTGTACGATGCGTCCGCCGACGGCACCTTCACCGCGCGTCACCTCCTCCAGACCGAGGTGAGACTAGGCGACGCGATGGGCCTCCACCGGCAGATCTGGGAAGAGCCGATGGCCGTCATTGCTTACTTGCACGGGCGGCTCGATATGCTGTCGGCGGGCGAGCATCGGGTCGTGAAGGAGCTGCCGTGGGAGGAGCCGGCTCCGAAAAGGCAGGTCCCCCCGGAAGCGTCCGGTGGCCACCAAATGGTGGGAGCGGGCCCTCAGGAGTTTGCGTGGAAGCCCCGGCCCACCCCGCCTCCAGGATGGCGCAAGGAAGGGCCTGCCGCCGGAGCCCGCTGAGGACCGGCCGTGACCGGGACGGTGCAGGGGCCAGGCTCCCACTTCGCACTCATCACTGCCATCAGCTCCCGAACACGGGGGGGAGTACCTGCGCCGCGAGGATGGCCCCCACGGGGAGCGGCACGAGAGCACGGCCTGACGGTCTGGCCGGTCCTTCACTCACGTGGCTAGCGGTCGTATACTAGGATTGTTGGATTTTCCAACTTTCGCACTGCCAGGAGAGAGGCAAGCACAATGGTATTGGTGAAGGTACGAGGCAAGGCCCAAGTCACATTGCCGGTGAAGGTCCGGCGGAGCCTTGGCATCGAGGAGGGGGACTACTTGCAGGTTGACGTGGAGGCCGGCAGGATCGTGATGTCGCCTCAGGCGGTGATCGACAAGCTCCCTTGGGTGGAGCTGTCCGAGGAAGGCGAGCGGATCGTACAGGAGGGGCTGGACGACATAGCGGCCGGTCGCGTAGCGAAACACGAGACGGCCGAGTCCTTGATCGCGGAGTTGCACCGTGAGGCTGGCAAGCAGGGCTGACGTCTTGGCCGTCGCCGTCCACTTCGCACTTCTCACTTCGCACTCATCACTTCCATCAGCTCCCGCCTCCCCTTCTCGTAGTTCGCGTTCCCGGCGGTGACATTGCTCTCGCCGCAGCCGTCCCACCAGCACGAGGGGCTGACGCTGCCCTCGCGCTTGCAGATGTCGGCGGTGGTCGGTATCTTCTCGAAGATCAGCCGAAACAGGTCCGTCGCGCCCATGACGCTGCCGAAGTGCAACCCCAGCTTCTGCAGCATGTCCAGGTCGCGCTTCTCGTTCGACAGGCCCCCTGAGCCCAGGACGTTGACACACGCATTCAGCTTCGGCACCCGCGCCAGGCAGGGCGAGCACATCATCCAGTCCGCGCCCCGCGCCATGCGGATGCGGAGGTCGGGCTTCCTGTTGAGGATGATCTGCAGCAGCTCCGGCAGGTTGTCCGGCGGGTAGGGAGGGCGCACGCCCCCGCCGTACTGGCACACCGCGCACATCAGGATATGCGGCCGAATGCTGACCTCCTCTGCCTCCTCCAGAGCCCGGACCGACCGCACCTTCTCCTCCTGCATCTCCTCCTCGCTCCGGGGCGGGATGATCGCCCCGATTCCCTTCGCCCGCCCCGCCTCGTAGTACCCGCTCCCCGCCTTCGCGCAGCCCTGCCAGCCCTCCCCGGTCACCGTCTCATACCCGCAGATTCCCTCCACCGTGACGATCCGCTCCATCAGCATCATGAACGCCGTCCTCGCCGGCAGCACGATCCCCGGCGGCCAGCTCATCCGCTGCAGGATGTCCAAGTCCCGCTTGCGGTTGTAATCCGCCCCCTCCGGCGTATCCTCCCCCGTCCCCGGGTCCTGATACGCATACACATCCCCCGCGTTACACACGATCCGCAGCGGCCGATCCGGCGCCTCCCCTACCGCCTCCAGCAGTTCGCCGCCCCTCCCCTCCCCGGTGCGGCAGACGGCACACAGCAGTTGGTACGGCCGGACCTGAAGAGCGTGCACGTTACCTCTCCCCTTCCGCGCGTCGGCCTGAGACGGCATCTGCCTCTCGCGGAGTCCTTGCCCACGCACCCCCTTCGCACCTGCCATTCCGGGGAAGAAGTGCATGGGGCGGGTCCCTTCGACCCGCCCCGTGCTCGTGAACGTGCTTGAGCGCCTTGCGACGCCTACCGATTGAGTCTCAGTGGCACCACCACGCGCGCCCTTGATCCATCGTCGGCGTTCGCTTCGACCTCAACCAAGTACATGCCCGCCGGCGCCCTCAACCCCATATCACTCATCGCATTCCACAGCAGTGTGTTCGGCCCCGCCTCCCGGTGGGTCGTCAGCCGCTTCACGGGCCGCCCGGTGATGTTCCTCACGGTGGCTGACACCGCCGCTGGGCGGCTCAGGCTGAAGGTGATCTCAGCGCCACATCGCGTCGGGATGGCTGCTTGCCCCGTGATCTTCACCTGGCCGTCGTCATGGGGGACGGTCACCGTGACCTGCTCTTCGGTCGCGTTGCCGGCGGCGTCCGTGGCACGCACCGTGACGGTGTAGACGCGGCCCGCCTTGTTCCCGCCTTCCCTCTTGGCCCTCAGTTTCAGGTGGGTAGCGTCGACGACCACGTAGTCACCGGGGCTGAACGAGGCCTCGTTGCAGGTGACCAAAGTGATCGCGGCTGACGGGCTGCCATCTGCGATGTCAGAAAGCGCATAGGACAGCATCACGTGCCACAGCTTGCCGTTTGGTGGCCAGAGCGTATGAGGGGTTGGCTTGAAGTCGGTGATCGCCGGTGCCGTTGTGTCCTGTACCGTTACCGTGCTGGCTCGGCTGGCGCTGTTGCCGGACGCGTCGACCGCCACCCAAGTCACGGTTGTGGTCTTGCCAACCTCGAGCAGGTCGGGCGCATCGTTCGTCAGCCCCGGCTCCGGGTCGCACACATCCGCGGCGGTTGCGGCGACGAGGAACGCGGCGATCGCGGGATCGGTCCTCGGCGCGCCTCCTGTGGCGCTGGCCTCGACGGTGATCGCCGCGGGCACGGTCAGCGAAGGTGGCGTCGTGTCTACCACGGTGATGGTCGCTGCGTCCGTCGCCGTCCCGCCTTTCTGGTCATCGGCCAGCACCGTGACCTCGTGACTGCCCAGCCCCAGGAACACGTTCGCGATCGGGCTGCCGCTCGGCCCAGCGAGCACCGTGCTTCCCTCGCTCCACGTGTATAGCAGCGCGTCGCCGTCAGGATCGCTGGACGCGGAGCCATCAAGCACCACGGTGGCGCCGCCTGAAGCGTTGGCCTCGACCGTTCGGTCAGGACCTGCGCTCGCGATAGGCCGGCGGTTCGAGCACCCGTGCGCCCAGTGTGGGTAGATGTCGTAGTAGCCGCCGGTGATCTGGGTCAGGCCGGTACCGTTCGCGTTCATCACCATCAGGGACGGCGACAGTGTGCGCGAGAACACGATCCGCGCCGCGTCCGGCGACCAGTCCGGGGTGAAGTCATCGTTGTTGCTGCCTTCGAGGACTTGCTGCCCGGTGCCGCCGGCGTTCATCAGCCAGATGTCCCGCTGGCCAGTGCGCCACTTGGCATAGACGATCCGGTTGCCGACCCACGACCAGCGCGGCGACTCCTCGTTCTCGGGGGTGCGGGTCAGCGGGACCTGGTTGCCGCCGTCAGCACCCATGACGAACACGTCGCGGTTTCCGTCACGGCTTGAGATGAAGACGATGTGGGTGCTGCCGGGCGACCAACACGGCAAGAGGCTGTCGCCCGCGCTGGAGGTCAACTGCGTCAGGTTGGACCCATCAGGTCTTATCTTGTAGATCTGATATCGCCCAGTCCGGTTCGACTCGAAGGCGATCCACGCCCCGTCCGGTGACCAGTCTGGAGACCCATCCACCGCGCCATGGTTGGTCAGGCGCGTCTGTGCCGTGCCGTCTGCGTTCATCTTGTAGACCTCGACGTTGCCGTCGCGGCTCGAGGCGAACGCGATCTGCGAGTTGTCCGGCGACCAGCACGGCTGGGTGTCGTTCGCCGGATTGTTGGCGATTCGGCTCACGAGGCCGGTACCGTCCGGCTGGATGCGGTAGATGTCCTGTTCCCCGCCCACAATGCGCATGAACACGATCCCCGGTTGGCTGTGGGCCATCGATGCCAGGGACAACAGCAGCAAGCACACTACTACACCGGCATGACGAGACATGGCACGATCCTCCCTTAGTGCAGGCGTCTGGTGTATACGACCTGGACCAATAGGCGACCGGCCTCCGCCATTTTCCGGGTCGGAGGGTGAGTTTCTTCCGGGCTCTGGTGAGCCGGGCGGTTGCAGGCACTGAGAGAGGGTCTACCCGCGCGCGGCCTGCTGCTGCAGCACGAAGTTCGCGCCGGAGAGGGTGAAGTGGTTGAAGTCGTAGCCGTGAGGACCCATGTCCATGGCCATCCGTAGCCCGCGCCCGATCAGGTCACCATTGATGCGAATCGCGAGGTGGTGAGCGGCGAGGTCCACGTCCACGCGCAGCGTGTACCAGGTCTTCGCCTCGAACCGCGCGAGGCCCACGAAGCCCTTCGGCAGCGGTTCGGAGGGCCTCAGGCTTGCCCGTGACAGGTATACCCAACCGTCGCGAAAGCAGACCAATGCCGGCTCGCTGGCGTAGATCTCGTCCAGATCCGGTGGCACGGCGTGCTTGTGGATGAGGCCCACAAGCGCGCCTTTGGCCGGGTCAGAGACGTAGACCGCCGCCTCGAAGGTCAGCCTCCCGGAGGGCACATCTCGTGGCGTCAGGGGGATGCCGTCGCAGCGGTTCGAGTTCGGGTAGGCCTCGCTGAGCCAGACGTTGGGGGGCGAGAAGGAGAACTCATCCGCCGCCGCCACGATCCCGATCCGGCCGCCCCACACGTTCACGAGGCCCGGCACCTCCGTCGTGCCCGCCGGGTAGCCGTCGAGGTCGTCCTCGAAGTACACGCGGTCGGGGCTGTAGACTCTGACGTTGTCGAAGAGGTTGATCGAGGTCCTTTCGAACCGGTCGATCTCGCGCTCCAGGTCGCGGTCCTTGTCCAGCGCCCGCAGCAGCGCGCCGAAGTACTCGTTCGGTGTAGCCAGCACTTTGGCCCCCAGATCAAGGGTGTTGGGGTACTCCCGATCATTGACAATGTGGACGAAGCCCTCGCAGTTGTCGGCCGGGCCCGTGTTCGGCGGCCCGATGATGACGGCATTCGCGCCCGGGCGCAGGTACGCTGTGCCCCCGAACCGCGTCTCCCCTCCCGCTCGACAGTGCTCCAGCTCGCACCGTACCGCCGCCCGTCCCGGCACGAACTCCAAGGCCCCCTCCAGCTCTCCCCGTGCCGACACCGGCAGGTGGATGGTTCTCGATTCCCGCCGATGAGTCTCGGCGCTTACTCCAACCAGGCTGACCGTGGCCATCGCCGCGGGCTCTGCCGCCAGGAAGCGGATGGGGTGCGCTTCCGCACGCACGAAACGCAGGTCGATCCGGGCAGCCCGTCGGTCCACCACACGCACTGAGTGCGGCGTGACGTGGAGCTCTTCCAGCGCCTCACGGCAGGCCTCGCATTGCCCTGCATGGGTCGCCGCACGCGCCTCGGTGGTGGCGTCGGCAACGCCATCCGCCAACTCCGCCAGCTCCTCGGCTGTCAGGCATTCGGCCGTCGCCGCCTCTCCGCTCAGAGCCGCCTCCAGCCTCTCGTAGCTCCGCAGGCGCTCGCGACACGGCTCGCACTCTGCCAGATGAAGCCGCAGCTCGTCACCGCGCGCTGCGGCCATTCCGCCGTCGTACAGCCGGGAGAGTTCTGCTTCGGTGGGGCAGCGCATCATCCTTGTCCCCTCTCCCCTTGGCGTCTGGCCTCTCCCGTTTTCCCCCTCATCCCTTTCCTCGCCAGACACTCGCGCATGGCCCGACGTGCACGATAGAGCATCTCGTAGACCTCATCGACCTCCATCTGCAGCCTCGCCGCGAGGTCGTCGCACTGCTTCCCCGGTTGCTCGGCACGCGCCAACAGCACGCGCCGCCACTGCTCCGGCAGCGCCTCCAGGCACTCCCACAGCGGCCCGGCCGGGTCTCCCCCGTCCCCTGCCGTTGCCGCCTCCACCTCGTCGAGCCTCACCGTGCGCGACCGTTCGCTCCGCAGCCGCCGCTTGAGGTCGAGACACTCGTGCCGTGCCAGCACGCCAGCATAGGTCCGCAGCAGACATCGGCCCTGGAACCGATGGAGCGACCCGAACAGCCGCCGCCACGTTCCCTGCACTGCCTCCTCTTGGCTCTCGGCGTCCCCCGGGAAGTAATCCCCGGCCGTTGCGCGTACGCGGGCATGGCAGAGCTGTTTGATCTCCTCTCCCGCCCGCGAATCCCCTTGCCGCCAGGCGGCGATGAGTTCGGCCTCTGCCTGCAGCTCGCGCTGGTCCGGGGGGCGCCTCATGGCTTCCGCCGGAATACGACAGCCTCATCCCCCGCGATCTCCCCCGTCCTCACTTCCATCCTCCCTCCCTCGCACTTCGCCTTCTCCTCCCGAGCCTCATTGCCGGTCTGCGTGTCGTACCACTCGACCACGTAGGGCCCGTCCTTCAGGCCCTTCAGCTCGAAGGAGGCCGGCTTGACGGGCGGTATCTCGACGGCGTGGGCGGCGTTGTACCAGTTGTGATCGGTGTTCTGGAGCCACAGGATGGCGAGGTCGTCGGTCGCCAGGCCGCGGATGGCGAGGTTGCTCGCGTACTTCGGGTCCACGCAGCCCTTGAAGGTGTAGGTGGCGATGCTGATCCAGTCCCCCTCGCGGTTATCGAGGCCAATGGTGTGCTCGCCGGGCGGGATGTCGATGGTGTAGTCCTGGTCGAAGACGCTCTGCCAGAGCTTGTACTGCTCGTACCACTTGGTCGTCTTGTACTCGCCCTCACCCTCCGGGCCGGCCTTGAACTCCTTCTCCCAGGCGGGCTGCCCGTCGATCTGCACCTGCAGCACGGCCCTCGCGCTGACCGTGTCCACGTGCAGCACGAGCTGCCCGCCCTGGGGGCAGGTCAGGCGGAAGCTCAGCGGCTGGCGCTCCTGGGGCTTGCCGGGTGAGTAGAGGAACGAACTGAACGCGCCCTCGCCGCTGATTCGTCCGTCCGTCTCCACCGTGAACTCCGTGCCGCTGGCCCTTCCCCAGCCCATCGGCGGCTGCACGGTCAGGTCGCGCCAGGGGGCGCCCGGCGCGACCTCGATGGTCGGCGCGGTCGTCTCGGCGAGGCGAAAGCTGAGCTTGTTCCAGGGGATGCCCTTCGCGAACTCCGCGAGGGCGGTGAACTCGTGGTAGAGGTTCAGCGGGTGCACGTAGCCGTCCCAGTACCAGATCATCGCCCCGCCCATCCCGCGCGAGGCCATGCTGCTCCACAGCCCGTTGTGCAGGTTTATCGCGTTGCCCTCGGGGTCGTGGTCGCGGTCCGACTTCTGCCAGTCGATCCCGAACTCCCCGACGAGATGCGGCTTGCCGAACCTCTCGGTATGCCCCCGGCACAGCCTCGCGATCTCTGCCGCGCAGTCGTGCCGCTGCTCGCCGGTCCCGTAGGTGTGGGACTGCGTGAAGTCGATGTCCGGCAGCTTCCAGACCTCGTCATATCCGTAGGTCGTCGTGACGAGGTGCTGGTATGGGTCGATGCTCTTGAGGTACGCGCTCATCTCGGCGACCCACTCCACCGGCGCCACGACCTCGTTCCAGAACTCCCACGATTGGACGTGCGTGCTGTGCGCGTACCGGGCCACGTAGTACCGCAGCTTCTGCTTGTAGAGCCGCCGGGCTTCGGGGTTCGTCCAGAAGTCCGCCGGCTTCTCACAGGGCCCGCCGTTCGCTTTGTTGTAGGGGCTGTTGACCCAGCACTGCTCGCCGAAGTAGCTCTGCGTGTCCAGCAGCTCCCCGTGATACCCCAGGCTGAGCATCAGGTAGATGCCGTGCTTCTCCGCCAGGCTCACGAGGTAGTCCAGCCGCGCCGCGTTGTCCATGCTGTAGAGCCCGGCGCCGTAGAACTTCCCGCGCGTGAACGAGTCCGACGGGTGCCATTCCAGACCCATGTTCCAGCGCACGAGCCAGATGCGCGCGAAGTTGCCGCCCGCCGCGCCCAGCGCCGGGAACCACTGGTCGTAATCGAGCGTCTGCCGTCCGCCGCCCCAGCAGACATCCTCCCCTACCGCGAAGTACGGCTCCCCGTTGTCGTACTCCAGGTAGTACGGACTCCCCGCGCTCCGCCGCACAAAGCCCCTCGCCTCGGCCTGTCTCACCCGGAACCTCGCGGTCTCGCTCTCGACTTCCCCCGTCTTGTCCCTTGCCGTCACCTTCCACCGGTACTCCCCCACCTCGCTCGGCGTGAACCTGACCCTCCACACGGGTTCCCCGTCCTTGGTCAGCCTCTCCTCGTCGTTCACCGCCTCCCTCTTGTAGGGTACATCCCAGAACCCGGCCACCTTCACTTCCTTCCCCGACGGCGCCGTGAACGTCGCCGCCACCTCAACCTCCCGCTCATCGAACGGGTTATCCCACGTCCCATCCACGTCCAGCGCCCACTCCACCGTGCCGTACTGTCTTGCCGTTGCCCTTCCCCCCTCCTGAAGGGAGGGGGGAAGGGGGGTAGGAATCCGCAAGGCCTTCCTCGACTCGAACCGCACCCTTTGCGCCTCCTCTCGCGCCTGTAGGGCCTTGATCTCCTCCTCCGCCTGCGCGGCCGTGAAGGGCCGGATCAGCAGCTCGAAGGCCACTTCCTTCCCCGCCTGAAGCGTCTGAGTCTCCGGCACGGGGAGCTGCAGCTCGAACTGGTCCGTCCCGAACTGCCGGTCATCCTGCAGCGAGGCCGCGCCGAATCCCGACTGCGCGAGGTCGAACTGGAGCCCGTTCCCCGACGGCAGCACCCAGCCGACCCAGTCCGTCGCGCCGCCGTAGAGGTGGTACGGCGTCGGCAGCTCGGCGGGGAACGTCTCCTGCCGCAGCGTCGCACCGTTGTACGCGTACCACTTGCCCGTTCCCGCGACCGCGCTCACCGGCAGCCCCACGGTGATGAACACGCCCTCGCACGCCAGCTCTACGCTCGGCGTCAGCCGATACCGCAGCCTCAGCGCGCCCTCGTTCGTCTCCACCTCCTCCTTGATCGCCAGCGTCCCACCCTCGATCTCCACCGTCGCCTCGTAGATCGGAGCGCCCGCTCCGACACCCTTCCCCTCAAGCTGGCTGTACCATCGCCCCTCCCACTTCGGCTTCACCAGTATGACCCCCAGGCGAGCCGCCACCGCTTCCCCGCCCACACGGATCTCCTGCAGCTCCCCGGACGGTCCGACAGTCGGCTCCGGGGCTGCCTGCGCAGCGACTGGTGGTGACGGCAGCGCCAGCGTGATGAACAGCCACATCGGTAGCGCCCTCCGTACGTGGTTTCTCTCTCCTCACTCCTCGCCTCTCTCTTCTCGCCACTCGATCAGCCACATCGCCTGCTTCGCCTCGGGCCAGCCGAGTTCATCGGCCTTCTTGAGGGCCTCCAGGGCCTCGTCGTAGCGCTCCAGCTCCGCCAGCGTGACCCCCATCGTGCCGTAGGCCAACGCGAACCGGTCGTCGGCGCGGATCGACCGTTTCCACAGCGCGATGGCGTCCTCCGGCCGATCCTCGTTGTACAGTTCGATCCCCCGGTTGAAGAGCGCCTCGGCCAGCGGGCTCGTATCGACCTCTCCCCCGCCTCGCTTCCACAACGCCGTCAGCCGTTCCGCGGTTTGCGGGTCGATCGCCTCGACCCCGGCCTCGAAGTCGTAGTCGCGCATGAGCCGGATGAGCTTCCCGTTCTCGGTGTCGAACTGGAAGGTGCGCGGGCCCTGGACGGTCTCGCGCATCACCGAGTCCTGCTGCGTGACGTGGAACGCGCCGAAGAGGTGCGCGACCTCGTGGACCACGGCCAGGTGCAGGTCGTAGCTCTCGTCCTCAACCATCGCCCGGATCATGCTCACCCGGCCCAGGCTCGGCGTCAGCCCCCACGGGAGCGCGACGTACTTGCTCAGCTTCCCCGCTCGCGGGTCCTGGGCCGAGAAGCCGACCACCGCATCGACGCCCTCCACCGACATGTCCGCCTCCAGCTCATCCACCAGGTCCCCCAGCCCCTGCCCCGCGTCATCCGAGTCCCACTCCACGACCTCCTCCACTCTGAACCGTATCCCGAACGTGCTCTCGAAGATCCCCGAGGCGAACGCCAGATGCTCCTGGATCTCCTCGACCCAGCCTCCCCGCGCCCGCATCTCATCATCCGCGCAGGCGCGAATCCGCAGCACCCGCAGGTCGCCGTCCTTCACGACCTCCGCCTGCGCCGCCGTTGCGCCAATCACCGCTGCCACTGCAATCAGGGAAACTCTCAACATGGGGTCAGTGCATGCCGTTGTAGGGGCGGACCCATGTGTCCGCCCAGAATGGACCGCGGACGACCTCGGCGGGCGGACACATGGGTCCGCCCCTACAACAGCACGCTGCCGGGCCGTTCCCGTTACCCATCACCCGCCACCTCAAAACTCCTCGACGCCGTTGTCGCCCCGCCATCCAGGCCTTTGCCCCGTAGCTCAACCTCGAGCTCCTTCACCCCCTCGATCTCTTGCGCCTTGACGACCTCGCGCGTTCGCCGGAACACGTCCTGCGCCTGCGCGGCGTCCACGGTTGGGTCGAAGCTCACCCTGAGCGCGACCCGCAAGCCGTCGGGGCCGGTCTGCGTTACCTCGGGCTCGGAACCCGGGAACCGCTGCGCCAGCGTCGCCTGCAGCCGCTCCGTCGGCGATTCATGCCGCAGCCTCGGCGCGTACATCACCAGCGCCGCCACTCCCAGCGCGACAACCAACCCCGCGCCGGCGAAGCCCAGCATCTTGTACACAGGTGTCCCCTGCCGTTCCTCTTCCATGACTGCCGTCGCCTTCCTGAGGAAAAGAGGGACACCATACCATTTCATCCGTCCGAAATGGTATGGTGTCCCTCTTTTCCTTCGTCACCATTCCCTCGGATCCGGCACCGCCACTGCCTCTCCACCACGCTCTGCCGACTGGTGCGCGCAGAGGCCCAGGAGACTGAAGTCCAGCCCATCATACACATCGAACGCCGGCTTGGTGTCCTCGCGGATGCAGCGCACGAAGTCGTCGACCATGTAGTACTCGCTCGTGCCGTGCCCTCCGGCGGTCGCCTCGGGCGGGGCGTCGGGATCGCTCATCGTGACGGGAATGTCGAGTGCTTCCTGCTGGCCCGGCCCGGTCGTTAGAAACACCTTCAGCTTCTCGTAGGGCGCGAAGCGATCCATCTCCAGCGAGCCCTTCGTGCCGTACAGGCTGATCCAGTGGAACCCGGGCCGCTCGACCACGAAGCCGCACAGGATCTTGATGACGTTCCCCTTGGCGGTCCTGAAGAGGCCGACCTCCATGTCGATCGCGCCGATCTCCGGGGCGATTCGCTGCCCCGTGTGCAGCCCGCTGGCCGATACCACGCGGTCCTCCATCATCATCAGGACCGGTCCCAGGTCGTGCGTGCAATAGTAGATCGGCGGCAGGGCCGCCCGCCAGCTTGGCTTGCCCTCCACGCCGCCGCCCATGCCGTCCGGCCGGTCGAGGAGGCTCCGCAGGTCGTGGATGTACTCCGCCTCCGCGTACGTCAGCTCCCCGATCTTCCCCTCCCGGACCATTCCGTGCATGATGCGCAGGTAGTGGAAGTAGCACATGTTCTCCGCGAACATGTACTTCAGCCCGGTCCTACGCACCGCTTTGACGAGCTGCTGCGCGTCCTCGATGCTCCACACCGCCGGGACCTCGCTCAGCACGTGCTTCCCGGCCTCCATCGCCTGGATGCAGTGCCTCGCGTGCAGCACCGGCGGCGTCGCGACGACGATCGCATCGACCTCCGACGCACACAGCTCCTCGAAGCTCGCATGGGCCGGCACCCCGAGCTGCCCGGCCCAGTGCTCCCTCGCCTCCTGCCGCACATCGCACACCGCCGCGATGCACGAATCAGGCCTCCCGTTGAACAGCCCGATGAACGAACTGCCTCTCCCTAGCCCGACGATCCCGACCCTTAGCATGTCGTCACTCCTTGTATGCCGTCGCCGTCTTCGCCGTTCTTCGAATCTTCAGAGCTTCCCGTTTTCGTTCCGTTGCCGTGCCGTCACCGCTCCAGCTTCACGTTATCCAGGTAGAACACGCTCTTGCCCTCCGTCGCGCTCACGAAGCCCAGCCACTCCAGCCGCTTCAGCTTCGGGTCGCCGGGGAGGTCGGTCAGCTTGAGCGGCTCCTGCCCGCGCACCGTGACCGTCAGGTCCCAGGTCCCGGTGTTCTGCTTGCCGAGGCCGAAGGTGATGTCGAAGTGCACCCACTCGTTCAGCGGGAAGTCGATGACATGCTCCCCGCTCGCGGTCAGCTCGCCGCTCGCACTGATGTTCATGCTGGGCCCGATGCGGTAGGGGTTCGCGCCGTCGCGCCACTCCATGCCGACGATGGCGCCGGGCTCGATCCTGAGGTCGTACTGCAGATGCGCCAGGCAGTTCGTCAGGTAGGGCGTGTACCAGAGGTGCGGGTTGTAGCCGAAGTCCAGGCCCGCCGCATCGGTGAACTTGAGGCTGTGTTTGCCGCTGGCGGCCTGTTCGTCGGTCACGCGGATCGTCGCCTCGCCGGCCTCGCCCCACGTCACGGCCATTGCGGCCTTCACGCCCGGCGCGGTCTTCACGAAGTAGTCCT
>Ga0194111_10005918_pt1 | contig 13994 bp, 10 predicted proteins | sample TA2KigC300mmetaG_FD_146194 | JGI IMG/M metagenome (GOLD analysis project Ga0194111, IMG submission 146194) | Freshwater microbial communities from Lake Tanganyika, Tanzania - TA2015033 Kigoma Deep Cast 300m | ecosystem: Environmental > Aquatic > Freshwater > Lake | place: Tanzania: Lake... | reverse complement strand
AATTGTGAATTTCTTTTAAGCCGAATCTTCTTGGGGATATTATTCGCATCAGCAATCATTCCAGCAGTGACACCATATCTATTGGCAATTGAAGTGAGAGTTTCACCCCTTCCAACTTTATGAACAACGAATGAACGTTTTGCTGATTCAGGAATTTGAGAATAGTTTTTCGCTAAGTTTTCTTTTGCGTTAACGTTTTTCAAGAGTTTCAATGGATAACCACCTGGATGGTTTGGCGGTGTGCTTTGCTGTATAAGTTCAGGATTCAGATCAATTAAAACTACGCTAGGAATTCCTGCGGCTGAAGCTAAAACAGTTAAATCAAATGGATCATTCACTAAGAAAGTTTCATAATCGTAAGGTTCTTCATACTTAATATTAGTGAATCCATATTTAGCGAGATCGCTAAAAATAATAGTTACTGCGATATACTGGGGTACGTAACCTCTTGTCTCTCGCGGGATTTTATTTAGTATATCCCAAAAATTATTTGAACCAGTTCGGGCAACCGCTTTACGAATTCTTCCTTCCCCTGCATTGTATGATGCTAACGCAAGATACCAGTCCCCGAGTGAGTTATATAAATCTCTAAGATGCCGAGCTGCTGCACGGGTCGATTTTTCAGGATCTCTTCGTTCATCATACCAGAAATTTCCCTCAAGTCCGTACAATTTTCCTGTTGAACGAATGAACTGCCAAAGTCCAACTGCTTTAGCCCAGGAGACTGCAGTTGGATTCAATCCACTCTCAATTACACTCAAAAATATTAATTCTTCAGGAACACTTTCTTCCTTAAAAATCTTTCTCATCATTGGGAAGTATTTTCCAGAACGTGCTATCCACTTTTCGACGTGATTTCTCCCTTTGCCTGTGAAAAAGGTTATGAAAGATTCAACATTTGAATTAACTTCAATAGGTACTTCAGCAATTGTAATCTTTTCTGGTAAGGTAACTTTGGATTTTTCGAAAGACGTTATCTTCCTGCTTAACCACTCATTCAAACTTGAGAGTGAGATTTCCGTTGGAAGTTCATCCATCTTATCTATTAGTTTTTGATAATCTTCAAGTACACTTCTTTCTAATTCAACAAAATCGGAAATATTATCTATGTCTGGATAAAAACTTATGTTATTAAGTAGTTCTACTCCGCTTTCATATTCTTTTAGCGCGGTAAGTAACTGCCCTTCTTCTTCATGCTTCAAAGCGGTTAAATAATGCTGGCGAACACGTTCAAGTAGTGTGACAACAATTCCATCTGTCTTCACCTCTGTTTTGGGAGTATCAACAACAACAATGTTCTCAACTTTGGTCGTTGAACACGAAGCAAATAATATCACAGAAGTGGAAGTTATTAATATTAAAAAAGCAGTAAATAACTTGCTCATTAGCAACTCTCTATAATTTTACGTATCCTTATGGCGTTTGAATTTAAGTCACTACTTCAATAAAGTCAAGAAAATTATTAGATAATTCCAATAATTTATTCGATTACAATACATTACACAAAGTCAAAGAGGAATATTTCCGTGTTTCTTCCTAGGATTTTTATCGACTTTTGTTCGTGAAATGTTTAGAGCAGAAATAAGTTTTTTTCTTGTTTCATTTGGGAATATCACTTCATCAATGAATCCTTTCTCTGCAGCAATATAGGGATTCGCAAACTTTTCAATGTAGCCGCTCAATTTTTTCTGCAGCTCAGCTTCGGAATCGTTTGCTTTTTGAATTTCTTTCTTGAAGATGATTTCCACAGCACCTTTCGGCCCCATTACGGCAATCTCAGCTGAAGGCCAAGCAAAATTAAAATCTCCACGGATGTGTTTTGAATTCATTACATCATATGCACCGCCATAAGCTTTCCGAGTTATGATGGTTATTTTAGGAACTGTTGCTTCACAGAATGCATACAAAAGTTTGGCTCCATTTCGAATGATTCCTCCCCATTCCTGATCCGTGCCAGGCATAAATCCAGGAACATCTTCAAAAACAATAAGAGGAATGTTAAAGGCATCACAAAATCGAACAAATCGAGCTCCTTTTATCGATGAATTGATATCGAGAACTCCTGCAAGAATTGCAGGCTGATTTGCAACTATGCCGACAGATTTTCCCCGAATCCTCCCAAAACCGACAATAATATTTTGAGCATAAGCTTCGTGAACCTCAAAAAAATCATTATAGTCCAAAACTTTAGTAATGATCTCTTTCATATCATAAGGTTTGTTTGGATTTTCTGGTACAATCGATAAAAGTTCTGGGAGATCAGTTTCATTTTCCATGTACTCAAATTGCATTGGATCGTCTTCACAATTCTGAGGTATATACGAAAATAATTTTCGGACGGACTGTAAACACTCCGCTTCGTTTTCAGCAGTGAAATGAACCACTCCAGATTTTGTTGCATGCGTATCTGCTCCGCCGAGTTCCTCAAATGTTACATCCTCATGTGTGACAGTTTTAACAACATTTGGACCCGTAACAAACATGTAGGATGTGTTCCTCACAATAAAAATAAAATCAGTTATAGCAGGAGAATAAACTGCACCTCCAGCACATGGACCCATTACACAAGAAATTTGTGGTACAACACCGGAAGCAAGTGTGTTTCTTAGAAATATATCTGCATAACCTCCAAGACTTGAAACTCCTTCCTGAATCCTCGCACCACCCGAATCATTTAATCCAATTACAGGAATTCCGAGTTTCATTGCCATGTCCATGATCTTACAAATCTTTCTCGCATGCATTTCTGATAAGGCGCCGCCAAATACTGTAAAGTCCTGACTGAAAATGGCAACATCTCTGCCATCAATTTTCCCAAACCCGGTGATTACACCATCACCGTAAAATTTTTGTTTCTCAAGACCGAAATCAGTTGACTGATGAACAACAAATTTGTCGATTTCGTTAAACGAGTTTTCATCAAGTAAAATGTTCAGTCTTTCCCTTGCTGTAAGTTTCCCTCGTTTATGCTGTTGTTCAATTTTATGAGTTCCTCCGCCTAGTTCAGCTTTTTCGATATTCTGTTTAAGTAATTCTATTTTGTCCTTCATCATAAACCTCAGTGGTGTTTGGATGCAATTAACAATGTTATTTACAAATTAGACAATGGGATTTGAATAATCAATCTGCTTAAATTATAAAAATGGATTGTGCTGCTTTTCATGTCCGACAGTCGTAAGAGGTCCATGCCCAGGCAGGATTTCGTAATCATCTGGCAGAGAGAGAATTTGGCTGCTGATTGAGTTTTTTAATTCTTGGAAATCTCCTCCGTACAAATCTGAACGACCGACACTTTCGAAAAATATTGTATCACCGGTTAATAGTTTTCTTTCTGAATGAAAAACCAAAATCGTTCCACCTGGAGAATGCCCGGGAACCTTTCTTATGTCGATTTTATAATTCCCGAGAATTAATTCCTCAAATGTGTGCAAATCAAATTTTGGTTTTTCAATTTTATTAATCGTCATTCCAACCATTTCAGATTGCTTCTCGAGATGTTCAAGTAAAGGATAATCAGGTGAGGGAAAATAAATATCGGTAGTAAAATTTTCACTCGTGTAATTTACACCGAAAACGTGATCTATATGCCCATGAGTGATTACCACCTTGGTGATAGAAATGTCATTAGTTTCAATAAAGCTCGATAAGTTACGATTTTCCTTATTCCGGCTATTTCCAGGATCAACTATTATTCCTTCGGAAGTTTCAGTATCATGGATAACATAAGTATTAACTTGAAATGGATTAAATATGAAAGTCTTAAAGTTTAGCATAGTGTAAAAAGTTGGAATAAAAAAAGTGGCAGTCAAATTAGCCTGCCACTAATGACATAAATTAGTTAGTTCTTATAAAATCATTTTGGAATTTCAAGTCCAACGAATCGAGCATTTCCCTGTCCATCGCGAACTCTTAAAAGAAGAGCAGAACCTTTTTTGTCGGATACAAGCTCATCGAATTCTTTCACTGAATCGATTTTCTTTTTATTAATTTCAGTAATTACAAGTCCGCTTCGGAGTCCAGCATCAAAAGCACTTCCGAAATTATCCACGGCAGAAATTAAAACTCCATTTTCGACTTTATAATTTTTTAAATCATTGCTTGAAAGATTTTTTACAGTTAATCCAATCTCTTTATAAGTCTTAGTTTCAAGTGCAGTATCAACTTTTCTATCTTCTTTTTTCTTCTCGACTGAAGCTAAATCTTTATCCTCTTTGCGAGGCCTGAGTGTAATAGATTTGTCAATGTTTTTTCCATCTCTCCAAAGTTTTAAATTGACTTTATCCCCTGCATGTTTACTGGCAATGTACCCCTGGAGATCGTTTGGTTGATACACCTCACGTCCGTCAATCGAAATAATAATATCACCTATCTCAATGCCTGCGTCCTTTGCTGCACCATCTTCAACGAGAGTTTCAACTATGACTCCTCTTGTTTTATCGAGTCCGACCGATTTTGCGACTGCATCATCCACAGCACGAATTTGAACTCCAATGTAACCGCGCTTTACACGACCAAATTCGATTAAGTCTTTCGCAACTGTTTTAGCAATATTGATTGGTATCGCAAAACCATAACCTTGATAGTATCCTGTTCGGGATGCAATAGCAGAGTTGATTCCGATTACTGCTCCATTTAAATCAACCAATGCGCCGCCAGAATTGCCAGGATTAATTGCTGCATCTGTCTGGATAAAATCTTCAATTCCATAACTATCTTGAATAAGCTGTAATCCCCCTCGCCCCATTGCAGAAACAATTCCTGCGGTTACAGTATAATTTAGACCAAGCGGATTTCCAATCGCTAAAACCCATTGCCCCACTTGAAGTTTATCTGAATTACCTAAAAATGCAGGAGTCAAATCCTTTGCATCAATTTTCACTACAGCTAAATCTGTCAGAGGATCTGTGCCAATAAGTTCCGCATTAAACTTCCTTTTATCGGTGAGTGTGACACTAATAGTCTTTGCTCCTTCAACAACGTGATTGTTTGTCATGATGTAACCGTCATTTGAAATTATCACACCAGAACCAGATCCGCGCTGCGGCTGATTCTTTGGTAAATCCCGGAAGAAAGGAAAATCTTTAAAGAAATCTTGATGATCTTCCGGAACATTAACTTTAGATTCACCAGAAACAACAATCGCAACTACTGTTGGAGTAACTGCTTTTGAAACTTCGATAAATGCTTCACTTAATTTTTGGGCTTCTGCATTAACATTAACGAGAGGATTATTTGCTCCAATTTGTGCTACGGTGTGTCCACTTTTTACATATCCAAATCCTGACACTAAAACAATTCCAAAAACAACTCCAATTAAAACTAAAGCGATTGAAGCAAAAAGTTTATGTTTATTCATTTTTTCTCCTAATTTTTTACACTTTAACTCAATAATTATTTCTGAGTTTCAAAAAATTTATTAATTCTATTTTAGTATAAATGTTTGATTCAACAAATAAGACTATTATTAAACAAATGACTTAAAACCTTTGAACTCACTCACGTGCTGAGCGATGTAATTCTCTAAAAGTCCAAGTGTTTCATTCAAAATTACATCATCAAACATGTTTTTATCAAGTTCAGAAATTCTCCCCAAACTTGAATTCGTTATGGTCTCGAATTGAAGTTTAGTTAATTTATAATATTCTTGATTTGATTTACCGCATTTTGTACACACGATCCCAAAATGCCTTGAAAAATAATTTTCTAAGTTTTGATCGAATAAAGTCTTATTACAAGCTGGACAAAAGCTATGCAATACTGGGTAACCTCCAGAATCAAGTAAATGAACTATATAATAAATCAACATTAACTTTGGCTTGATCGAACCATTATTGAGTGTAGTCAACGATTCAACCAATTTTTGAAAAAGAACTGGATTAGATTCATTCTCATGAACAAAGAGATTTGTCAGTTCTAACATTGCGAATGCAGATTGAATTTTATTAAAATCCGATTTAATATGTGTAAAGTCATCAAGGAAGTCTGCGGCTGATAAAAATTGCAAATCCCGCGCAGCTTTTTTGTAATAAACAAATTCAATGAAATTCATCGGTTCGAGCACTGCACTGAGTTTGCTTTTTAGTGTCCTCACTCCCTTGGCAATCAAATTAATTTTGCCATTATTCTCAGAAAAGATTGATACAAGTTTACTCGTTTCGCGAAAGTTACGTTTCTTGAGAACAACACCTTTGTCTTTAATGATTTCTGACATTACTTAAAATTATAGGGGGGATAGAAAATATTTTCTTCTGTAATTATTGCCGTAATGAGATTTGATGGAGTTACATCGAAGGCTGGATTGTAAACCTGAATTCCATCATGACCAATTTGTACATTTTTAATTTTAGTTATCTCTTCGCTAGATCTCTCTTCTATTTCAATTTGTTCGCCGGAAGCTAGATTTGCATCTATTGTAGAACTTGGTGCCGCCACATAAAATGGGATATTATGATGAGCGGCATTAACAGCTAATGAATAAGTACCAATTTTATTTGCAGTATCACCGTTTCGTACAATTCTATCTGCGCCAAGTATAACTGCATCTACTGATTTTCTCTGCATCAAAAACGCCGCAGTAGAATCAATAATTATTTTATAGGAAATACCAACTCTACTTAATTCGAATGATGTAAGTCTTAAACCTTGAAAAAGCGGACGAGCTTCACATGCATAAACAAAATCCAGTTTATTTTGTTTGTACATTTCGTGGATAATCCCAAGTGCCGTCCCGATTCCGCCGGTAGCTAGCAAACCAGTATTGCAATGGGTAAGTATCTTTGAGCCTGAATTAAATAATTTCGCTCCATTGCGGGCAATTGCTTCACATTGGCTTATGTCATCATTATGGATTTCAATTGCCTTATTTAAAAGTGAAGAATAATTTTGATTACCCTTGCTGGTTTCAAAATAATTTTTTAAGAAATTCAATACAAAGAACAGATTGACTGCTGTTGGTCTTGTTCTCAGCAATCTATTATATGCATTGTTGAAGTCATTTATATTATTTTTTATAGATAATGCGAGAGCGTACCCAGCTGCGATACCAATTGCCGGTGCACCTCTGATTTCTAATTTTTCAATCGCCTCTGCGATTCGTTCATAGCTTTCAGTTGTCACATATTCTTCAACAATGGGAAGTTTTGTCTGGTTAATAAATGTAAGTTTCCCGTTATCGAATTTAAGATTAAAGTAATCCAATCAAGACTCTTCGAAATGAGTTAATGTGAAGAATTGTAAAAATCTGTCATGAATCTTCAAGTAATTCAAATCCAATAATCCTTCGACGCTGAATTTCTCCACGCAAAATGATGCCATTACACTTCCATAAATCACCGCTCTTCTTAATGCATTATTATCTATCAAATCGTTTTTTAACAAATAACCAATGAAACCTCCAGCGAAACAATCACCAGCCCCCGTCGGATCAAAGATGTTTTCAAGTGGATATGCTGGCGCTGCAAAAATAATCTCATCAGTAATTAAAAGACATCCATGTTCCCCCTTTTTGATTACTAATTTTGAAGGACCCATTTCTAAAATTTTTCTGCCCGCATGTATTAAGTTTGGCTCTCCAGCAAGCATCCTCGCTTCAGAATCATTTATTATGAGAATATCGACATGCTTTAACGTCTCCTTTAATTCTTTATTCATTCTCTCAATCCAATAATTCATTGTATCACATACAACGAGCTTTTCACCATCGAGTTGATTCAAAACCCCTAATTGTAAAACTGGATCTATATTTCCCAGCATTACATATCTGGTTGAAAGATAATTTTGCGGGATTATCGGATTGAAATCTTTGAACACATTTAAATCGGTAAAGAGCGAATCACGATGATTCATATCGTATGAGTATTTACAGCCATATCTAAAAGTCTTTCCATTCTCGATGATTTGAAGTCCGTCAAGATCGATATTCCTTTCTCGCATCATCTGAAGATAATCTTGTGGGAAATCATCTCCCACGACACCAACAAGATTTGTTATTGGAGAGAAGTAACTTGCTGCTAGTGAAATGTAAACTGCGGAACCACCGACAGCGTTTTCAACTTTTGCGAATGGTGTTTCGATATCATCGAGACCGAGAGAACCTACAACTAATAAAGACAAAATAAACCTCTTAAGTTTTTATATTTTCAAGTGATACAAATTTAATCGATTCCTTTTCTTTATTCCAATAATCTGCTATTAACTTCGCGGCTTTTTTCTGTCCGGGCCAAGCAAGCATTCTTTTAGCTAACTTTAGATTGACCCATTTGAACTCACTATGCTCTGCTGAAATAATTACTTTTAATTTTTTTGAAACCACGCAGCTTAAAACCGGAACGATTATTATTTCATCCTTTTCCGGTAAGAATATTGAATTTACAAGTGGTACAACAAAAAGTTTTTCAGCGATTAAACCAGTTTCTTCCAGCACCTCACGCATTCCCGCTTGCACTGCAGACTCTCCTTTTCTGATCTGACCACTCACCATCTGCCAGATATTTGGGTATGAATCATGTTTCGCACGTTTTAATAATAAAAATTCGATATCATTTTTCACAACTCGAAAAATGTGAACTTCAACTAAGTTTGATTTTATTTTTGGCATAATGATAATATTATATTGTACCACATCATTTTTATTAAGCGAATTTTTAGGGAACTCTCTAAATCTCTCTTAAAAAGAGAGAGAATTTATTATCAATCATAACTTGGCATAAAATGTTCTGATAGAATATAAAATGTAAAGATATGAATGCCAACAAGTCCTTCATTTGTTATGAGAAAGAATGGGGCTGCCACGAACTTGTTTCGGGAATGTGCTCGTTAACACACGCGGTAATAAAAAATATTTTTATGTGGATGATATTTTTTAAAAATAGTAAAAAGAATTTGTTGGTAAGAGTATGTTGTGTAAGAAAAAATTTGTTTAAATATCCTTAACAAGATAATCACTCAATCTTTTTAATAATATTTTATGACGAGCTTCAGAAATTCTGCCAATCTTTCCTGCGATCAAATTGATTGGAGCAACTGCCAGAAAGCTTAACCGAATAACAGATTCTTTAATTATTCCACTATCATTAAAATCATTATCTTTTTCTAAAATAAGTTCGTCGAAGTCCTTAATTAATTGATGGATTTGAGTACTTATGCCACAAACAAGAAAATCATTGTATGGTTGAGGAAGCTGCCGAAGAAGTAATATCGGTCTTAATTTTGATTTTCCATCTGCCTGAGGAAGAGCAGCTAGAACTACATCTTCTTCTTTCATTTATTGTATTCTGGATTAGGTTCTTTGACCATTGTAAGAGTGTATTCTGGTTCGTCTTTAGAGTATGCAATGTTTAATTGAGATAAAGATGAATCAATCCACTCTTTTCTTTCATCTGACTCCGATTCAGATTTAAGAATAGTAACAAGTAATCTGTCCTGTGGATGTAGCTCAACTGGTGCGTCAATTATTATTGATTTACCATCAAAATGCGCCGGTAAAGTAACAAGTGGTTTTTTCATTTTCATTCCGAAATTTTATTTAAAGATAGCAACATTGTGACAGAATAAAAATCCAAAGTTATAACTTCAAACGAGTCCCACACTTTTTCAGAGAAAGACCGAGTATGCCCGTACTTGTTTCGGCTAGGAGTACGTTTACAAAAACGGTAATAAAAATTATGTTTATTCGGAGTGAATTTTTTCAAATCAGTTTGCCATTTAATCGAACTTTCTCTAAATATCTCTCTTAAGTTGACAACATTGCTAATTACGAGGGGGGTAGAGGTGAGTTAAATATAAATCATTTTCTAACCTTAAAAAGTGTAAAATCTGTATAATTAAAAATACGCCCTCAACTCTGCTCTCGCCGAATGAATAGCATGGGTTGAACCATGTATACGTCCATCGTAACTGACATTTGATTGGAGATTCGTCGAAAAACGATAATCGAAATTGATTCTCCAAAGGAAGTTTTTACCGGTTGTATTTCCCTTTGTTAACTCAAATGGCAGCTGGTTAGATGAGTTATTAACTATTAGTTCGCTTCTTTCTATTTCGAAATTCAATCGGCTCAGATTAGAAAATAAAAAAATTAAACTAACCTGTTGAGAATTTATGTCCAACTGAGTTGCGCTAAATGGATAATAATCGAATGCCCTGGAGATCTCAAACTTAAATCCAACTTCAACTTGACGATAAGGAAAATATGAAAACTTTGTCACAAGTGTATTTGACAATATATCATAATTCCTAAATCCGCCTGCGAAAGATTTTAGCTCATCATTTAAATTTATGTATTCAGTCTGATTTGCAAATTCTTTGATCAATCTTAACCTAACTCGAATTGATTTTTCCTGTTGAAATCTACGCTCATCAGAGATATTGTACTTATTAAATGCGCGCCTCTCAAGAAATCTGAACAATGTATTGAACTCAGAACTGTTTTGAAATAAATAAATATCCTGCTGAATCAGATTGTTCCCTTTTATAGTTGTATTTGGATTTCTAAATGTACTCAATTTCAGCAGGTAAACATTCTTTGCAATTTCGTCTCGACTATTTTCTTCGACTCGTAGATATGTTTCCGTGCTTAGTGGTTTCAAAAAGTCATATAAAAAACCAGAGAATTGTAAATTTTCAAATTCAAATTTGATACGTGAACTTGCTTTTACATCAGTTACAGGGAATAACTCATCTGTCGGAAATGTTGTAAGAATAAAATCGCCATCAAACTTGGTAGGTTCAAATTCGAATTCATCCGCGACACCATTGCTATTTAAGTCCCCTTTGTAGATATAATTTCCCGTTCCTTTTGAAACTCTAAGAAAAACTTTTTCAAGTTTGGCGGATCGTTGAGATGAAGTTTCATAATATAGTTCAAGTCCAGCAAAGCGGTCAAATAAACTTGCTTTACCTAAATATTTTACTACAAGCGAATTGTTGTCGAGAAAACCTTTTGATTTAAATTCATCAGAGAATTTCTTTTGTCTGAATGCTACAGCAAGATTAGAACTCAAATTTCTCAACTGTTTAGTGAAAATGTTTATCTGGAATATATCTGATCTCGATTCTCTAATTAACTTTCCACCCAAAGGGAGGTAATCATTCCTAAAGTTATATTCGCCCGAAATCGAGAGCCAACTTATTTTCTGTATTGTCAACCGTGATATGACATCCACAAATCTAAAACTTCCAAAAGAGACCGAATCAGCGTTATTAATTCTATCATTTTTATTTTCTGCTTCGATACGAACTTCAGGAATAATCCCATCGTAATCGTAATTGATTATTCCAAAATGTCTTTGCCAAATAGAATTAAGGGATTCAGTCTTCGTAGAAGTATGGGTGAAAGAATAATTTGCTTTTAGCTTCTCGATAGGTTCAAGATAAAAATTCATAACAGCTCGATCCGTGGCAAATTTATTTCCCCTTCTTAAGAATCCCAATGATGAATTGAATAAAAATCTTTCACGATTAAAATTCACACTGATTTCTCTCAAACGTTCATCTTCAACTGAAGCAGAAGGTTCCAAATTCCAATTTCTGTTATATTCAACTTCAAAAATCCGATTGATCGAATTATAGGTTTTTTCTGTGAACCTTTCATAGTATGAAAGTCCGGCTGAACCAATTAATTCGTTAAACAGATTTATTCCAAGTGAGTCAAATCCAATTTTAAATCTATATGCTTTGCCAAGATTATTCTGATCGTCAATCGAAGAAAAACGATTTTGATCTTTAGAAGAAACTGACAATTCTAAATCCGTATAAAATCTTTCGAATATCCTTGTTGAAAGAAAAATATTGCCAACTTGACTTAATTCCGGCAGCGGAAGAAGTGCTATAGGTAAATACGAACCACTTCCAATTCCAACAAACTTAAATTGTCCAATCCCAGTTTTTATATAATCCCCCTTTCCAATTCCTACAAACGAAAAGCTTACATTATACAGAGCTTGAACATCGCCGGGAGAATAAAAATATATTTTAACTGACTGTGAATTAATTACAGTATCTTTTTCAACATATAAACCTTGCGGCTGACCGAGCGAGTCATAGCCGACAAATTTAACTCCAGATTTTGAAGCTCTGAGCCGATCACTTCCGCTTAATTCCAAAATATTTTTATCACTTTCAGACAGAATTATATCTATTGGTGCATTTTGATCATCTCCTTCACGAAAATAACTTGCTGCTATTTGTAAATTTCCCTTCAGAATGCTTGAAGTAATTGTGGAACCGAAGAAGCTTCTTTCATATTTTCTGTCAGAATATTCAAAATCAACGGAGATGCGGCTTGCCGATTTGATAATTTTTTTCGGCGTGAAAAATAGCTCACCGGTACTGTAATCAACTGTGTAATCATAATTTTCGCCGCGAGCAAGCTGTTCACCATTAATAAAAACTTTTTCTGTACCTGCCAATACAATTATTTCTCTTTCTCCATTTATTCCGTTAAGACGGTATGGTCCTTGGACACCATCTAAACCGAGAATTGTTTGACTGTTAAATTTTCCTCTAGACGAAGCAAAAGATACACTTCCGCCAAGTTCGCCACCAAGTAAAAACTCTGATCGCAATCCTTGAAGTTTTCTATTTATTACTCCAAACTCACCAATTCTTTTTTCAATTTGAAAATCACCGAACGTCCCTTGAATATTTTTATGACGCAATTCAATAAAAACCTTATCCAATTCTTGAATTGTCTGAGTGTTACCCTCTGGCTGAATAGGAGAATTCTCATCAGTCAATGCTGCAACAATTTCAATATCATCACTCAGTTTGCCAGCAAGCTGCAATCGCAAACCGGAGTTCAGTGACAAATCTTTATTGCTTCCGACAGTAAATCCTCTTGCTAATGTTCCGCTTTTTTGAAGTCGCGAACCGAATAAATCTGAAGGTGAGAGTGGTCTGGATTTTGTTTCAATAGTTTTAATCTCACCCTTTACTGAAGTATCTTTTTTAACGATGAGAATATTTTTAAAGTGAATAACATCCTTTCTTAGATTTAAAATTCGATAAGTCACGATTAAAATGTTTTCAACCGAAGAATCCGCTTGAATATTTAATTTTAATTGCTGAGTCTGTGGATAAAAATCAAATTCCTTATTAGATAATGATTTCCCATTTAACGAGACAGAAATAATCGATTCGATAAAAAATACCGAATCAATTAAAAATTCTTTTTGATTCTTGAAATAAATCGTGTCAGATTTTGTTTCGAATGCTGAAGAAGATTTTGCTTCCGCTGCAGGATGAACAAACATCATGAACAAAATGAAAAATAGATATTTAATGTAGTCTCGCGCCAATTTTAATGAAACTAATTCAATAAAATAAGTTTAAAATAATTTAGTTGAATTCCTTAGAATCTTGGTGGCAGAAGTATCTTCCTAATCAACAGAAAATAGTTGCCACGAAGACACAAAAAATAAATTGTAATCAACTAGTGTGCGAAATAATATGTCCTGAATTCCAATGATTACACTGCTTATGGCAGATAAGATTTCAAATTTACGACTTAGTAAAAAAATATTTCGCTAAGCAAAGATAATATTATTCATATCTAAGTGCTTCGATGGGATCGAGATTTGCGGCTTTATATGCGGGATAAACTCCAAACAATATTCCAACAAACGAACAGACAACTAGACCGATGACTATCCAATCAACAGGAAGGATAGCGGATATTTTTAAATACGATGAAATCACAGCTCCTCCAATTATACCGAGAACGATTCCAACGATACCGCCGACTTGACAGATCACAATTGCTTCCATTAGAAATTGAGATAAAATGTTTTTCCTGGTTGCACCGATGGATTTTCTAATTCCAATTTCCTTCGTGCGTTCTGTCACAGAAACAAGCATAATGTTCATTATTCCAACACCGGCTGCAAGAAGTGCAATGAACGCCACAACTGCTGCCCCGATCTTGAAATATTTTGTAATTTCATTTACTTGCGTGAGCATTGATTCGTTTGAAATAATTTCGAAATCATTTTCTTTTT
>Ga0194111_10005915_pt1 | contig 13998 bp, 9 predicted proteins | sample TA2KigC300mmetaG_FD_146194 | JGI IMG/M metagenome (GOLD analysis project Ga0194111, IMG submission 146194) | Freshwater microbial communities from Lake Tanganyika, Tanzania - TA2015033 Kigoma Deep Cast 300m | ecosystem: Environmental > Aquatic > Freshwater > Lake | place: Tanzania: Lake... | reverse complement strand
AGTGCGCCAACCGCGCCATCACCGGCAAGTAGGGCGCGGCCAGCCCCAGGCGCTCCGCGCCACGGCCGCTCGCCAGCGTCAGCGCGATGAACTTGAGCGAGATCGTCTTGCCCGCGCCCGGATCGCCCAGGACCACCAGGCGTTGTGAGCGCGCCAGCGCGCCCGACACGCGCTCTCCTACGCGACGCTCGACCTCGGCCATGCGCTCGGTTTCGTCCAGCGTCAACATCCGCTCGCGTGTCCGCCGGTGCTCTTCCGCGCCGCCGATCTTCAGCAGCCCCAACTCCTGGTAGATGTCGGCCAGAGGCAGGCGGGGGTTCTGCTCGAACTGATACATGCCGCGGAAGTCGTGCCACGTCAGGTCGCTGACGAGCTGGTCGCGATAGCTGCGCTCAGCCCTGGCTGCATCCGCGGCCTGGCTGGTTCTGCGCAGATCGTGGCTCAGCCCCAGGGTGGTCGCGGTTGCGCTGGCGTCTGGCGGCCGGCGCACCCCGCGGATGGCGTCGAGCAGTCTGGCGAACTCGGCCTCGGTATCAGCCTGGCCGGTCAGGTCGGCGTAGGTCAACATGCCGATGCGCCGCGAGGGCGCGCACGGCTGGCGCAACACGGGCAGGGTGCGCTGGAACAGGCCGGCCGGGTCGTCGCTCTGCGCCAGCAGCGCCTCGTACTGCGGCTACTGGCTGCGCACCCACGCTTCGGTCAACACCAGCAGCGTGTGCCGGCTGGCAGTCACCGCGTTCTCCATGTTGATCAGGCTGGGCACGCCGATGTCGAACGATTCCCGGTCGGTGCAGACCTTGAGATGGGCGGCCTTCAAGCGGGGAACCAGCCACTCTCCAACCCAGACCTGGTCGGCGTGGCTGTAGGAGATGAAGACATCGTAGGCGGCGGTTGGCGTTTCTGGCATATGTCACCCCCTTGTCCCAGACTGCAAGGATATGGCCGCGTCTGTTGGGTCATTGTATCCTAAACAGCTTCCCGCCCGACCGTCGAACGGATCGGGCTACCAGGTGCAAGGCCCATGCGGGCCTGACGCCCAGCCCCGGCAGGGGCTTCCATTTTGTAGCCGGACGGCTTTTAGCCTCCGGCGCGCCTTCAGCCGGCCAGTCTCACCCGCTGTTCACCCTCATCAACAGACGCCGCAGCGCGGCCTGGTCTGCCTGGCTCAAGAAATCGGAACTGAGGTCATCCTCGGCGTTGCGGCCCAGCAGCGCCTGGCCCAGCCGGCTCTGCGCCAGCGTGCGCAGGTCCTCTTCCAGGGGGTCGGTCAGCCGGTGGTCGCTGACGATGCGGCCATCGCTCATGCGCACGATGCGGCCGGTGGCCTGCGCCACGCGGCGGTCGTGGGTGACGACCAGGATCGTAGTCCCCTGATTCCGGTTGAGATCTGCCAGCAGCGCCAGTATCTCTGCGCCGGCCTGGCTGTCCAGGCTGCCGGTCGGTTCATCCGTCAGGAGCAACGAGGGGCGGTTGGCCAGGGCGCGGGCCACAGCCACCCGCTGGCGCTGACCGCCCGAGAGCTGGCTGGGCAGGGAATGGAGCCTGTCCCCCAGCCCCACCAGCTCCAACAGCTCGCGCGCCCGGCCGCGCTGCTTCCCCGCGGAGAGGCCCTGGCCCTGCATCGGCACCTCGACGTTCTCCTGTGCGGTCAGGGTGGGCAGGAGGTTGTGCAGTTGAAACACGAACCCGACCGTGCGTGCGCGGAACGCGTCCACATCGCGCAGCCGCGCCAGGTTCTCGGCCGCCACCCACACCTCGCCCGCGGTCGGCTGGTCGAGCGCGCCCAGCATGTTGAGCAGGGTGCTCTTGCCGCAGCCGCTCGGCCCCATCACCGCCAGCAGTTCCCCGCGCTGCACGGTCAGGTTGACCCCATCCAACGCGCGCACGGCCGCCTCGCCGGCGCCGTAGACCTTGGTCAGGTCCCTGGTAACGATCAGTTCGTCAGACATGGCTGTCACTTGTCTACCCGTTCCTTGCCTACTTGTCTACCCGGATATTCACGAACGCGGTCATGCCCCACCGCAGGCTGGGATCAATGACGTCTCCTGAGCCGGCCGCGGGAGCAGCCACCTCGACCACCGCGGTGTAGTTGGTGCTGCCTTTTTCGACGGTGCTCATCGGCGCGATGCGGGCAATCTTGCCCTGGAACGTGCGGCCGGGCAGCGCGTCGAAGGTCACTTCCGCGGGCATGCCAATCCGCAGCCTGGCGACATCGGTCTCGCGCAGGTCGGTGGTCTCCACTCGCATCCGGTTCGTATCGCCCAGGATCAGCGCCGCCTGGCCAGGCAATGCGGTCTCGCCAGGCCGCACGAAAATCGCGCCGATCTGGCCGGCGAAGGGCGCGCTCACCTGGGTTTGTTTGAGCTGGGCCTGGGCCGCGGTCTGCGCAGCCTGCGCCGACTTCACGCGCGCTGCGGCTACCGCCCGGTCCTCGGCTGTGGCGCCGGCCTGCACCCGATCGAGCGTCGCCTGGCCGCGCGCCAGCCCGGCCTGTGCGGCCTGCACGCCGGCTTCGGCCGCAGGGATTTGCGCCCGGCTGATCTGCACCTGGGTTGCGGCCGCGTTAATCTGCGCCTGCGCGACCGCCAACTGCTCGGCCGTGGCGCCCTGCGTCGCAACGGCGTAGGCCGCCTTTGCGTTTTGCAGCGCCAGCGTCGCCTGTTCCAGCGCCAACGCCTCGGGACGCGCGCCGATGTGCGGATCGCCGCGCACCATGTCATAGGCGCTTTGGGCGTGTCTGACGGCCGCCTGCGCCTGGTCAACCTGGCGCTGCGCCGCGATGCGTTCCGCGGCCGTGGGCAGGCTGGCGAGCTGGTCGTATTGCGCCTGGGCGATGGCCACCTGGGCCGTGGCGGCCGCGACCGCTTCTCGCGCCTGCTGGAGCGCGGCCTGCGCCTGCGCGACCGCGGCTTGCGCCGCAGCCACATCGGCTTTCGCCGCGGCCAACTCGGCCGGCGTAGCGCCCGCCAGCAGCCTGTCGCGGCTCGCCTCCGCCTCGGTCACCGCGGCGGCCGCCACCTGCACCTGACTTTGGAGGATGTCGTTGTCCAGCTCGACCAGCAGCTTGCCCGTCTCCACCCTCTCCCCCTCGGCAACCAACACGCGGCGCACAGTCCCAGAGGCGGCCGGGCTGATCTCTGCCCACCGCGCGGGCAACAGCTTGCCCGAGGCCCAAATGACATCCTCTTGCGATGCGGCCCCGGCGGTAGCGGTCGCTGCATCGCCGGCCGACTTCCCCGACGTCTGGCTGCACCCCACCAGGCTGCCGACGAGCACCAAAGCAATGCTCACGATGCTCAAGATCCTACGCTTCATGTTAGCCTCCTGCCTCATTCATAGCGCAGCGCCTCGACCGGTTGCAGACGGCTCGCGCGCCAGGCCGGATAGAGCGCGGCGATTACGCCGACCAATAGGGCGATGCCCACCGAGCGGATGAAGATCGGCGCGTCCCACTCGACCACCAGGAACGCGTCCATGAGGGGCAGCCGGGCCAGCAGGCTCAGCCCGCCCATGCCGATCAGCGCGCCGAGCGCGCCGGCGATCAGGCAGAGCCACAGGCTCTCCTGGAGCACCTGGGCCAGGATACGGCGTTTGCGCCAACCCACCGCGCGCAACGTGCCGATCTCTCGCGTGCGTTCGTAGATGGACATCATCATGGTGTTCGCCACGACCACGCCGCCCACCAGCATGGCCAGCAGCCCGATGGCCGCGGTCATGGCGTTCATCTGCTCGATGGCGTCGGTGTCTTGCGCGAACTGGCTGCTCAGGCTCACCTGCGCTTCGGGGAAGCGCCGCTCGATCAGGCCGCGCACCGCGGCGACGTGCGCCGGGTTCGTCACATCCACGAAGATGAAGCTCACCGACCGGGGCCGGTTCAGCAGCCGCTGCGCCTCACGCAGGGCGATGGCGCACGACCCATCTTCATACGCCACGCCCGTCTCGTAGATGCCCACCACCCGATAGCGGTTGCCGTACAGCGTGAACAGGTCGCCGATGCTCTTCTTGTAGTTCTTGGCCGCCAGCTTGCCGATGATGACCTCGTTTGGTCGCGCCACGTGGCGTCCCTCGATCAATTGGTAGTGCGCCATCGCCGCGCTGTTCGGATCAAGCCCTGCGATCATCAAGAACGGCATGTCGGCGGTCATCACGAAGCCCATCAGCATCGGACTGACCGCCTTGACCCCTGGCATGGCCTGAATCTGGCTCACCATGCGCTCATCGAGCGCGCTCAGGCTCAGGTCGGCGACCTTGGCCTGCATGACCGTGATGTGGCCAGCCCCGCCGCTGCCCGCCATGGTGTTGAGCTGGCCGATCAGCCCTTTGGTCAGCCCGCCCAGCGTCACCAGCGTCGCCACCCCGATGCCGATGCCGGCCGCGGAGAGGAGAGTGCGCGTCCGCCGGCGCCAGAGGTTGCGAAAGCTCTGGCTGCCCACGGTGATCGGCCGGCGGCCATCGGCCGTGGCGCCCCCCTCGTAGCGCAGCGCCTCGACCGGCAGCAGGTTGGCGGCCCGCCAGGCGGGATACGCGCCGCCGACCAACCCCAGGCAGATGGCGGTGGCCAGGCCCTGGATGAAAAGGGCCGGCGAATAGACCCCCTCCATGAACGCGCCCACGCCGGGCGTGCTCGCCGCGAGTTCCGTCAGCCCGACTCCCAGCAAGATGCCGACAACACCGCCAATGGCGCTCAACACGGTCGCCTCGCCCAGGATCATGCGCACCACCTGCCACTTGCGCCAACCAAGCGCGCGCAGTGCGCCGATCTCGCGCGTGCGCTCCAACACGCTCATCACCATGGCGTTCATCATGCCCAACCCGCCGACGATGACGGCGATGGCCGCAATGCTCCAGGCAAAGCCGTACAGCCAGGCCGCCCACTGTTCAGAAGCGTTATACTCACTGGCCTTCGAGACGGTCAGTCCCTTGTCGGTCGCCTCGATGCGCTTTGTGACTTGGTCAATGTCGGCGCCGCGGGCCAGACCCACCTGGAACAGGCTGACCTTGCGCGGCTTCTGCGCGATCTCCTGGCCGTCGGCCAGCGTCACCACGCCGCCCGACTCCTCCATCCCCTGGCCCGTTTGATAGATGCCGACGATGTGATACGGCACGCCGTAGAGTCGCACCGTGTCATCCACGCGCTTTTTCAGCGAGTCGGCCGCGCGGCGGCCCAGGACGATTTGCTTCGGCCCGGTGACCGGCTTGCCCTCGACGATCCGGTAGTGTGCGGCGGCCGGGCTGCCCGGTTCGTAGCCGAAAATCAGAAAGAAGGGCATCTCCTCGGTGGCGATCCAGGAATAGACCCCGGCATCCACGTTCGCCACCCCTGGGATCGCGCGCACGCGCAGACCCAGCTCCTCATCCAGGCTGCTGAAGATCGGATCGAGCGCATTCGCCTGCATCACCAGCAGGTCGTTGCTCAGGCCGATGGCGGTTCCGTAGTTGACGATCATGCCCTGCGCCATCGCACCGAGCGCCACCACAGCCGCCACGCCGATGGCGATGCCGAGAATCGTCAGGGCGCTGCGCATCTTGCGCCGCCAGAGATTACGTGAGACCATAGGATGAGACTCCCCCCCGTCAAGAGTCTGACAACGGTGTGGCCAACGGCTCCAGGATCTCGATGCGGCCAGCCGAGCCATCCACGCGGACGCGCTGGCCCGTCTGCAGGCGTTGGGTGGCCCGCGTCACGCCGACCACGGCCGGGATGCCGTATTCGCGCGCCACCACCGAGCCGTGCGTCATCAGCCCGCCCACCTCCATCACCAACCCGCCGGCGGCCAGAAAGAGAGGTGTCCAGGCCGGATCAGTGCCAGGGCAGACGAGGATCTCGCCAGGCCGCAGTCCTGCAGCGTGAGGGTCGAGCACCACACGAACCAGCCCTTCCACCACGCCCGGCGAAACCGGGCTGCCGGCGATGACATTCTCGCCCGCGCCAGCCGCCGCGCGCACCCCTTCGTAGAATGCGCGGCCATCGCTGAGCAAGATGCGCGGCGTCTGGCGGCGCATCTTCTCGGCGGCGTAGAGCGCCCGGCGCTCCGCGATGAGCTGTTGCAGCGCAGGATGAGCGTCGCCGCGTCCTTGTTCCCCGGCCGCCAGCGCGTGGAGTTCAGCCAGGCGCAGAAAGAACACGTCATCCGCCTGCGCCAGCACCCCGGCCGCAACCAGTTCACGGCCGCTGGCGAGCAGCGCCTCGCGCGCCACTCCGAGCAGGCGAATGATGGTGAACTTCGGGCTTTCACGCAGCCCGGCCAACGCGCGCACGCGCCGGCCCGCGAAGCGCGCCAGCCGCGACCGCAACCAGCCCCCTCTCGACCGCGCGAGCGCGTCGGCAAGGCGCTCGATGGTCGCCTCGGCGGCCAGGGCGCTGCGCGCAAAGACCGCGTCGGGCGCCTGGGCCGAATCCTGAATGCCGAGATAGCTCTGCAGCGCCTGCATCACCGGCGTCGGGTCATCGCGCCAGCGCGGCCGGCCCAGGTCAATCTCACCGACCCCGCGGCGGCCATAGCGGGCCAGAAACGCGTCGATCGCAGCTTGCGCGGCCGGCGGCAAAGCGCCGCGGCTGGCCGCAGCAGCCAGCGCGACCGCATCATCAGTCGCGAAGCGGGCCGCGGCCGCCGGGTCGGCCTGAATACGCCGTGCAGTCTCCCACAGCGCCAGGTCCATCTCGGTGGTGACGTTGTGCGGCAGACCGCGCGTGATCTCCAGCGCGCTGCGCCGGCCATCGGGCAGCTCGGCGGCCAGGTGCATCAGCGCGTTGAGCATCGCCATGGCGGGCGCAAAGGTCGGCAGCCAGCCCCGCAGCAAGGCGACCGGGAGCACGTCTAACAACTCCGGCAGCAGCGCCAGGCGCGCGGCCAGGGTGACGTCCTGACGGCTGCGCGCCTCGATACTGGTCACGAGGGCTTCGATCCGGCGCTGGATGCGATGGCGGCTGGCATCAGGCCGCAGCAGAGTCGCCAGAAAGCGGACTGCAACCGGCAGGAAGGCCGAAACGACGCGGCGCAGCACAGTGAAACCCGGCCGCGCGGCCGTGGGCGCCAGCTCTGGCTCATCCCAAATCTCTGTCAGCGCCTGCCCGATGCCCGGCTCCACAAATCCGGTCACTGCGCGCGCCATCCGCCGGCCGAAACCATTGCGCAACGCGCCGGTGATGTCGATGAAGAGCCGCTCGCCCGCCTCGACCAGGGTCGGCAGCGATTCGTATGAGAAACGATAGCCGAACAAGCCCGCCATGCCGGCGATGAAGCTGCGCATGACATCGCGGCCCAGGGGCGTGAAGGGATCGAGCATCCCCTGCACCGCGCCGAAAGAGATCCATACGGAAAGCGGCGATGAGGGAGCCATCTCGCCGTCTGGCAACGGATAGAGCGATGTGATCGGCCGCGCCTGAAGCAGCCACAGCCGTTCGTCGGCCCAGGCCCACTCGATGTCTTGCGGGGTCCCGAAGAGCGTCTCCACGCGACGGCCCAGCCGCGCCAGCTCGACGATGGCGTCATCGGGCAGCGCCTGGCGATCCGCAGCGTCCTCTGCGGCGAACGCCGATGGGCCGGCGTCCTGGCTGACAAGGATCTGTTTGCGCCCCAGTCGTTTGCCGACGATGCGATCGTCTGCGGCGATGACGTAGTGGTCTGGCTCCACCCGGCCCGCCACCAGCGCCTCGCCCAGGCCAAAGGCCGCATCCACCACCGCCTCTCTACGCCTGCCGGTCAGTGGGTTGGCTGTGAATAGCACGCCGGCGACTTCGCTCTGCACCATCGCCTGCACGACCACCGCCAACGACGCGTCGGCGTGAGAGATGCCGTTGCGCGCTCGATAGCCGATCGCCCGCGCCGTCCACAGGCTGCTCCAGCAGTTCACCACCGCGCGCAAGAGCGCCTCTTCTCCCACGACGTTGAGGAACGTGTCCTGCTGACCGGCGAACGACAGGCCGGGCAGATCCTCCGCGGTCGCGGACGAGCGCACCGCAACGACAACCGCCGTCGCGTCTAGCCCCAGATAGGCCGTGCGTATGATTTCAGCCAGACCCGGCGGCAATACGCCGGCCGCGAAACGTGCGCGGATCGCAGCCGAGGCATTCTCCAGCGCTGCCGGAGCATCGGCGGCCGCTGCGCCCGCCGTCAGCAAGAGCCAGGCGCGCAGGCCGTTGGCTGCGACGAACGCGTCGTAGGCCGCTGTGGTGACGATAAATCCGCTGGGCGCGGGGAAGCCGCCGCGGATCAGGCGCGACAGGTTGGCGCCTTTGCCCCCGGCGACCGCCAGAGTCGCTTCTTGAGAGTCGAGTGGGAGGATCAGGGTGTCAGGCATTTTGTCTGCATCAATTCAGAGCATAGAAGACCGCTGCATCCATGTTACCTGACGAACGACCGCTTGTCAAAGGGGCGACAAGAAGCGGACACGCATGAGTTTGAGGTTTCAGACCAACGTGCTAAAATTGGGCGCTTGCCAGATTATCATCACACCACCCTGAAGAGGTCTTCGCCATGACGATTCAGTTCGGCACCGACGGCTGGCGAGCCGTCATCAGCGACGAGTTCACCTTCGCCAATGTTCGCTGCGTCGCGCAAGCCATCGCCGAGGTCCTGCTGGAGAACACGACTGGGCAGACCGCGCCCCTGGCGGTAGTCGGCTTCGACACGCGCTTCCTCTCGGATCGCTATGCGGTCGCGGTAAGCGAGGTGCTGGCCGCCAATGGCCTGCGCGTGGCGCTGACCAGGTCCGACGCGCCCACGCCGGTCGTCTCTTTTGCCATTCCGCATTTGGGCGCCAGCGGCGGCGTGATGATCACCGCCAGCCACAACCCCCCGCGCTACAACGGCATCAAGCTCAAGGCGGCCTATGGCGGCAGCGCGACCAACGGCGATACCCGCCGCGTCGAACGCAAGATCGCGGCCAACGTCGCGGCTGGCCGGCCGGCGCAGCGCATGGAATGGTCGGCGGCGACGGCCGAGGGTCGCGCGACCCGGTTCGACCCCCTTCCGGCCTATCGCGACCATCTGCGCCGGTTGATAGATCTGCCGGCGATCGGCCGGGCCAGGCTGCGCGTGGTGGTGGATGCCATGCACGGTTCTGGCCGCGGCTATCTGCGCGACCTCCTGATCGAAGCCGGCGCGGAGGTGATCGAAATCCGCGGGGATATGAACCCCGGCTTCGGCGGCATTCACCCCGAGCCGATCGCCCGCTATCTGAAGCCGTTGATGGAGCGGGTAACGGCTGGCGGCTACGACTTAGGCCTGGCCACCGATGGCGACGCCGATCGCATCGGCGCAGTGGGGCCGACCGGTCGCTTCATTGATCCGCACTGCATCATGACGATGGCGCTGCGCTACCTGGTGCGCGAACGCGGGCAGCGCGGCGCGGTCGCCAAGACGGTCTCCACCACGCAGATGTTGAATCGTCTGGCGCGCAGCTACGGTCTGCCGCTGCACGAGACGCCGGTGGGCTTCAACTACATCGGCGATCTGATGTTGAACGACGATGTCTTGATCGGCGGCGAGGAGTCGGGCGGCATCAGCATCAAGGGCCACATCCCGGAAGGAGACGGCGTGCTGATGGGGCTGTTGCTGGCCGAGATGGTCGCGGTCTATGGCAAGTCGCCGGAGCAGTTGATGGCCGACATCATGGCAGAGATCGGCCACTTCGACTACGCGCGCAATGATTTCCAGGTGCGGCCGTTCGATAAAAAAGCACTGGTCGCCAGGCTCACCGACCCGGCGCCGGCTTCGCTGGCGGGCGTTCCGGTGGCGTCTGTCAACATGCGTGACGGGGTCAAATATCTCCTGGCCGACGACAGTTGGCTGCTGATTCGACCTTCGGGCACCGAGCCGGTGCTGCGGGTGTATGCCGAGGCGCACAGCGCCGAAGCGGTGCATGACCTCCTGGCCGCCGGTCGCAGCCTGGCCGATGCGGCCGGGGTATGACCTCTGCGGCCGACAGGCCCTACTCCTGCATCGCCAACACCACCACCGAGTTGAAAGAGCATTTCCGATTAGCGCCGAGTCACTCCTGACCGACTCCGAAAAAATCCGCCGGCTGCCGTGGGCGCTGGCGCACATCGCAGCGAACGCGGTGTTTGCCCAATTGGTCTTCACGGGGCCTGTGTTCGTGCTGTTCCTGACCGAGCTAGGCCTCGACAAGGCGCAGGTCGGCTTGTTGCTGGCGTTGTTTCCACTGGCGGGCGTGGTCGCGCCCTTCATAGCGCCGCTCGTCGCCAGGGTCGGCTACAAACGCGTCTTTATGAGCCTGTGGGGCATGCGCAAGCTCGTGGCGGCGTGCCTGATCCTGACCCCCTGGGTGGCCGGCCGGGTTGGGCCAGAGGGCACGCTGCGCTTCGTCGCCGCGGTGCTGGCGGTCTTTGCCCTCTGTCGCGCCATCGCCGAGACCGCCCTCTTCCCCTGGCTGCGCGAGTTCGTGCCGGACCGGGTGCGCGGCCGCTTCGTGGCGGTGGACAGCATTCTCTCCACCTTGTTCGGCTTCGCCGCGGTCAGCCTGGCCGGCTATGTGATCGCGCGGACGCCAGGGCTGACCGGCTTCACGCGTCTCATCGGCGTCGGCGTGGTTTTCGGGTTGCTGTGCGTGGTTGCGGCCGCGTTCATCCCTGGCGGCGCGCCGATCCCCCGGGAGCGAACCGCCGGCCTCGCGGCGCGGGCGGTCTTCGCCACCTTGCGCGACCGGAGCTTCGGCCGCTTCCTGGCCGGTCTCGGTCTGATGGCGTTGGGGGCAGTGCCGCTCACTTCCTTTCTGCCGCTGTTTGCCCGCGAACGGATCGGGCTGGCGCAGGCCAATGTCATCCTGCTCCAGAACGCGCTGCTGGCCGGCGGGCTGCTCTTCGGCTATCTGTGGGGGTTGGCCGCCGATCGGCGGGGCAGCAAGCCAGTGATGCTCGCTGGTGTGGCCGGCGCGGCGCTGCTGCCCGCGTTGTGGCTGGCTGTGCCTGGCCAGAGCGCCTGGAGCTTTCCGCTCGCCCTGGCAATAGCGTTCCTGACGGGCATCGTGGCGCCCGCCTGGGCCATCGGCTCCACCCGTTTCCTCTTCATTGACGTGGCGCCGGCCGATGGCGCCGAACGCTACATGGCGGCCTACTATGCCTGGGCCGGGCTGACGGGCGCGTTTGGCGCGATGCTCGCCGGCCGCGTGTTGGAGAGCCTGCAAAGCCTCTCGCAAATGGGCGGGCCGGCTCTGGACCCCTACGGATTGCTCTTCGCCGCGGGCGTGGTCTTCTCGCTGGCGAGCCTGGCGCTTCTCGCCCAAATCAGGTCACGCGCGGCGTGATCAAATCCCTTTCTCACTGCAATCTGCAATTTGCAGCTTGCAGTTTCCTCCTATACGTGTATCGCCTGCCCGCTCACTACGTGCGCGGCTTCCATCAGCGCCTCGGATAGCGTCGGGTGCGCATGGACCGTGCGACTGATCTCCTCAGCGGTCAGCTCCCACGTGCGGGCCACCAGACGTTTGACCTGTTGCCGCCATGCCTGGCGGGCTTGCGCTTGCGCCGTGCGCTCGGGGGCCGGAATCTCGCAGTGACACTCGGCACACCGCCAGCGCTGGATGCGGCGCCATTGCACGCCGCACCAGCCCAAGCACAACGTGGCCAGCCAATGCAGCACGAGATAGGCGCCGTTCTTCCAGATGTGCTGGCTCTGACAGACCGGACACTGCGTGGGGCGGCCCGCCTCTTGGGCCGGCGCCGGCGGCGCCGTCACCACGACCGCCGGCTTGGGGCCCGGTCGCCGATTCTCGAGCACCTGGGACAGCGCCGCCAGCACCTTGGCGCGATCATAGCGCAGGGTGCTTTCGGCGACCCCGATCCGGCGGGCAATTTCGGCCAGGTTGGCGTGTTCCAGAATATGCTGGAACGGCTTGACTTTTTCTACGTGCGGCGACGCGGCCGACGTTTACGCTGTGTATCTTCTCAATAATCCGGGGTAGGGGCACGGCCTTGCGCCTGCCCACCGGGGCGACCGCGAGGGTGCGCCCCTACAAATTGAGAAGATACTACGCTGTCACAACAGAAGCGACTCAGTGAGTTGAACGACGCCGTGGACGAGCGGCCATTGACCGAGAGCGAACAGGCCGAACGCGCCCACCTGCTGGCTGAATACGAACGCTCGGTCTTGCGGCGGACGCAGGCGTTTGCGGTCTTGACCCAACGCGGTCATCGGACGCCCATGTACGCCGAGTTGGCGAACAAGAGTCAGCCCCTCGATCGCCTTGACAATACGGGGCGATGGATATATCCTGCTACTGCACGTCGAGAACGGTGTGTTTACACGGAGAAGACCTATGACGATCAGCATGGAAATGAGGGTCCCCCCCCTACGTTCAGCGTCTCTCGCAAGTCCTCCGCCGGCTGACGCCGGTGGAGCTGAGCCAACTGGTGCGCCTGGCGCCTGAGCTGCAGCGGGCCAGCTCAACTGAAACACTGGAAGCAGAACAAGAGGCCATCGCTTACTATCGCCGCGCGGCAGTGGATCTGACCGGGGGCAAGCCGCCTTCACTTCAGGACGAGTTCCTCGAGGGGCTGACGTACCAGGCGTATTTCGCGCTGCCGGAAGCCAGCCAGGATGCGCTTTGGGAGCGGATCTTTGCCGAGGATGATGAGAGGAGCTGACCGATGGACACAGCGACACTAGCAGCCTGTCGGAGAGCGCCGTTTCCGGCTAGCTCCAACATGTGGTAAAGTATACACCCGATACTACAACACATCCACTTTCACCCCAGGAGGCGATCCTATGGCTCGCAAGTTCATCACCGTGGACCCCGAAGCGTCTCTCAAACAAACCATTACTATCGAAGAGTGTCTGCCGCCCGACCATCTGGCCCGCTTCATCGTCGGGATCATTGCGCTGTTGGATCTGGGCGCCATCTATGCCCGCTATGCCGAGGTGGGCGGGGCGGCCTGGGCGCCCGAGGTGCTGTTGGGGCTGCTGTTCTACGGCTATGCCACCGGCGTGTTCAGTTCGCGCAAGTTGGAGCAGGCCACGTACGACTCGATCCCCTTTCGCTTCATCGCGGGCGGGCAGCATCCAGACCACGACACGCTTGCCCATTTTCGCAAGACTTTTTTGCCCCAGATCAGCGCCCTGTTTGTGCAAGTTCTGGTCGTGGCCCGCGACCTGGGCGCCCTGAAGGTGGGTAACATCAATGTCAGTTTCGATGGCAGCAAGGTGCACGCCGACGCCTCCAAGAGCCATGCGGTCAGCTATGGCCGCCTCGTGGAGTTAGAAGAGCAACTGCGGGCCGAAGTCGCCGAGTTGTTGGCCTTGGGTGAAAAAGCCGATCAGGAAGCCTTGCCGGCTGGGCTGGATCCCGCCCACGAGGTGGCCCTGCGCCAGCAGCGGCTGGCCAACCTGGCCGAGGCCAAGCGCATACTGGAAGCGCGGGCCCAGGAACGCTCCGCTGCCGAACAGACCGAGTACGAAGCCAAAATGGCAGCGCGTGCGGCCAAGACCGCGGAGACCGGGCGCAAGCCCGGCGGTCGGGCGCCCCAGCCGCCCACGCTGGGGCCGCGCCCCGACGACCAGTACAACTTCACCGATCCCGAGTCGCGGATCATGAAGAACAGCAGCGACCAGGGTTTCGACCAGGCCTACAACGTCCAGACGGTCGTGGATCAGGAAACCCTGCTGATCGTAGGCAACCGGGTGACCAACCATCCCAACGATAAGCAGGAGGCTATCCCCACCCTGGAGGCCGTGCCCGCCGCGGTGGGCACCCCGCAGGCGGCGGCTGGGGACAACGGTTTCTTCAGTGCCGAGAACGTCGCCCAGTTGGAAGCCCGCGGCATTGACCCCTACCTGGCCACCGGCCGCGAACCCCACCACCAGAGCTGGCGGGAGTACTTCGCCGGGCAGCCCGAACCGCCCCCCGCCGACGCCAGCCCGATCGTCAAGATGGCCTACAAGCTGCGTACCGAGCTCGGCCAAACCATCTACCGCCTGCGCAAGTGCACGGTCGAGCCGGTGATCGGCATCATCAAGGAAGTGTTGGGCTTCCGGCAGTTCT
>Ga0194111_10005898_pt1 | contig 14022 bp, 22 predicted proteins | sample TA2KigC300mmetaG_FD_146194 | JGI IMG/M metagenome (GOLD analysis project Ga0194111, IMG submission 146194) | Freshwater microbial communities from Lake Tanganyika, Tanzania - TA2015033 Kigoma Deep Cast 300m | ecosystem: Environmental > Aquatic > Freshwater > Lake | place: Tanzania: Lake... | reverse complement strand
TCTATTTTTGCTTTTATTTTCAATCCCTTTTTGGTTTTTGTTCCTTCAATCAAATTAAGAATCATCTCATAACTTCTCAAAGGCTTTCCTTTCCAATTCATACTGATAAATGAAAACATTTTATGCTCAATCTTGTTCCATTTGCTTGTTCCGGGTGGAAAATGGCAAACGGTAATTTTCAGTTTTGTTTTAATTGCAAATTTCTGCAAATAAAACTTCCATAGCTTGCTACGGTTTGCATTGCTTCCACCGCTATCTGCACAAATTAGTAACTCTTTAGCATTTTTGTAATTTCTCTTTCCGATATTCTTCCACCATTGCCTGATGCTTTCAACTGCGAATTCTGAAGTATCATGGCTTATACCAACATTAACAAAACCATTATTCCGAAATAGTTCATAAATCCCATAGGGGATTGCTCTTCCTTTTCCCAAATATGCGAAATCATATATATTCACGATTTCTGCTTTGCCTTTCTTCTGCCATCTTCTCCCAGAATTCTTAAAATTACCGACGAGCTCCTTCTTTTTTGTATCAACCGAGATTACAGGACAGTTTTTCTTCTCAAAAACCTTTACCTGCTTATTTATGTATCTGAATTGCGAATCTCTTTCTTCTGAACTTCCACTTTCTTTTGATTTAACATTCGTCTGAAGGCTGTACCCTAATTGTTTTATAATTCTCCCAACAGTTACCTCTGAAATATTCTGATTTTTATTTCTCAATTCATCTGCAATCGTATAAGTGGACTTATTAGTCCACTTTAATTTGCTCATAGGATCACCAGCAGTATTTTCCTCTAAGATATTTTCAATATCCTTTTTCACTTCAGGGTTTTTGTCTATAATCCTTTTCCTTCCGCCACCTTCTTTCCGAAGCCTTGCAGTATGCTTTCTTTTCGTGTTCCTAACCTCTCTCATCCCTTTTATAACGGTATGATGCGACATCCCAGTCAATCTGCAAACATGCAGAAGCCCACCCCTCCCGATTTCAATAGCCTTTACCCCAGCCAACCTTCTACGCTGAACTTCATTGCATTCCAATAGAGCCATTAACCAAAGCTGGTCAGCATCCTCCTTTTCCATCCAATAATATAGGACTCAGGGGTTTATAAAACATGGCATTTTATTTTGGGTTAATCTCTTAAGTAAGGGTATTTTCTACTCACCATTTGCCAAAACTCTTCTAAGATATACTTTTCGTCTTTGTCTATCAGTGCGTCTTCGCCGAAGCCATTCTTCACTCCTATAGCAGTTATCCTGTTATTTATCGGATTTAATCCGTCTGTCTCGATATCAAAAATTACATCTTCCATTTATTTCTCCTCCTCTAGCCTTTTTATTATCTCATCATATTCTTTAAGCATGATTTCGCCGTTTGCAAGCCTTTTTTTCAGCACAACCCTTATGTTAATCGGATTAACTTCCACCTCTTTCTCTTTCTTGTCCATTATCTGGTTAAAAGCCACGTTAACAGCGTTAATCTTGCCCTGCATAGTCACATGAGTATAGATCATGGTGGACATTATATCTGAATGCCCCAAAAGCTCCTGAACCTCTCTTATATTAGCACCATGCTCCAAAAGATAAGTAGCATAACTATGCCTTAGGCTATGGACGTAATAGCGGTGCATGCTCCTTCCTTTAGCATCACGATAGACAACTTCGTTAATCCCTGCATCGTAAGAATATTCATTGAACTTTCTCCTGAGCCCATTCCTTTGTATATGCGCATTCTCCTTCTTGGCGTAAGAATTAGTCCTGGACGGGAAAAGATAGGCTGAATTTCCAGAATGCTTCATCCACATGCCCAAAGGCCTTATTATCGTCAAAGGTATAGGCACGAAGCGGTCCTTGCCGTTCTTTCCATTGACAACTTTCAGCCTATTATGCGTCAAATCTACGTCTGATTTTTTAAGGCTGCATGCTTCTGAGGCCCTTAATCCGCAGAAAAAGCATAATGCATAAGCTACAGCATATAAAGGATGGTCTATCACTCTGAACAGCTTTCTCAGCTTAGGCACGTCTAGGTAATCAGGCAGTGTTTTGCGCTTCATTAATATCATCCAGCTCCTCAAATGCTTCTCTTATCTCTTCCACTATCTTCTCTCTTGTAAGCCTTGACTTGAAGACTAACTCATTATTGACCTTTATCGCAGCTTTCAGCGGATGCCTTTCATGCTTTACCTTTTCTTGTAATCCTGGTCTTAGGCATAAGGCTTTGAACCAGTCCCTTGCCTGCCTTATAGAGATATCATACTGGCTTATCGCTTCGAAGACTCTCTGCTCCCTTTTTGTCAGGTCGCTTTTTACATAGCCTCTTTTTACGTTGTCTATCCTTGCCGTTATTCTCGTTAATTCTTCCGGCTCGTAGCCTTGCAGCTGGCAGAGCTCTATGAGTTTTGTCGCTTTTGTTATAGCGTCTACTTTTTCCTTGTTCTTGAAATCAAGCTTTTCCATTTTTCAAGACTTCTTCGCAGTATTTCTTTATGGCAATCCTTGCTACGCCTGTCTTCGTCCTGCAGTCTATCCTGCAAGCCTCTTCTATCAGCGGCACGATTTCTATTGGCAGGTCAAAAATCATTTTCAAGTTCTTCACCTCGCTTATATCGTTTATGTATCATATATGATACTTATTAGATATAGATAGTATATAAATATTACTGAAGTGTAACATATAAGACATATTGGAGAATGATAAACTATATAAATACGCAAAGAGTAATAAAAAGCATGAAACGAGTACTAGTTAGTTTGCCAGATGGGATATGGAAGATTATTGAATCTGAACTTAAAGATAAAATTGGTGACAAGGATTCTGAGATTATAAGAAATATAGTTATCGCCTATATGTCCGAGAAAGGATACTTGAAGGAACATAAAGAGAAGAAATAACCGAATATTATTGAAGACACTTTTCTACAATAGACGTGATCCAATTTTCTAACAAAAAAGTATGAATATAAACACTTCGGACAGATAGCTGTCGACTACTATTTTTGTTACTACTTTAAAGTGGCTAACTTGCGAAAGGTTTATAAATATCTGACTTCATAAATAAACACATGAAATTCCCTACTGACATCCATTTTGAGCTAACCTACGCATGCAACCTTTTCTGTAAACACTGCTATAACCATTATAGGCATAATAACCCAGAACCAACCCAACTTGAAAATTTAAGCAGAGAACACTTCCTTTCCTTAACCCAGAAAATCGTAGACTCTCAAGTGTTTAAAACAATCTTAACCGGAGGTGAACCATTCTTAAGAAGAGACGTGCTTTATGACGTGATAAACGCATTAAACAAAGGCAACGTCCACGTGTCTATAAATTCAAACTTAACCTCAATTAATGATGAAGATGTACAAGAACTAAAGAATCATAATATTCACGGGATATTAACATCTTTGCACTCCTACGACCCGGAGAAGCATGATAAAATCACATGCGTTCAAGGCTCGCATATCCGGACTGTAAAGAATATTAAGAAGTTAAAAGAGAATACGCCTATATGCGTGTCTTCTAACATGGTAGTATCAAAAGAGAACCTTCATGATGTTTACAAAACAGGCTTATTTTTAAAAGAGCAAGGCATAGAATACTTCACCTTAACACCGATGGCTACATGCTCAAGCGCAAAGATTAAACATCAAGATTTGAAGCTTTCAAAAAAAGACTTAACAACTTGCCTAGACCAAATGCTCGAACTGGAAGAAAAATCAATCATAACACCCTCACTTAACATAACCCTCTCAAAATGTTTCTACCTAATAAATGAAAAATACACCCAATTCGTAAACAAAAACTGTAGCGGTGGCTTAACATCCTTAGCAGTTAACCCTTATGGCTCTGTTAAGACGTGTATAATGGCAGAAAAAGGAATCCTGCTCAGAGAAGGAAACATCATTGACGCGTTTAAAAAGATAAAGGAAGAAAGGTGCAACGTCCCAAAATTTTGCAGCAACTGCGCAGAGGCGGATTTTTGTAGGGGTGGATGCAAAGGGTATATGACAAGACCTGACGCTAAAAGCGACTACACGATAAAAGTTTTAGATAAAAAAATCAGCAATCCCTCTTCTCATAACCCCGCTTCTGAATACAGGATAATGAGCAACCTCACATATAGAAAAGAAGAGGGATTGGTGTACAGCATTTTTAATTTCCGAGCACCCGTCTTCTTTTTCGAGAGTGAACTAAGCCTGATAAAGAAGTTGTCTAAACTAAACAAGTTCAATATTCACTTTTTAGAGGAAATATTAAAGCCTTTAAAAGAAGATGACAAGAGATTACTAATCAAAAAAATAGTTGCTATAAGCAAAAAAGTTCGGGAGGACAAAATGGTTGAAAAACTAGAAAGCCTAACTGAAAAAGAGAACGATACGAAAGAGACTATTAAAAAAATTGGAAAAACATACGAAAACGAAACTTTAAAAGAAGATATGGTAAAAGTTACCGAAGGGTTACCATTCGCAAAAGCATACGAAAAGAAAAAAAGTAACGGCGAAGAAATAATAGACTACAGCCCATGCGTTAATGAGCCCCCTTGTTTCGGCGGTTAAACCACGCACAATAATAAATGGTAAAAGTTATCTTTAAGATAGATAAAGAAGAAGAAATAAAGAATTTAATACTTTTTTCTTCCAAATACGACCTTGCTCTTCTTGGCGGAAAAACACTTTTTCAAAGGATGATGATCGGAAGGAAGGAGGCACTCATCAGAATAAGGAGTTTAGAATCAAATGAAAGAAAAGCGTTTATCAGGAGTTACATAAACAAGGAGTACAAGAAGCTAAACTTAGAAAAGAACAAGAAAAGAATAGAAAAGGATTGGTCAAAAATTGAAAAACAATTTTTTAGGGATGCAGAAAAATTATTTGATAATCATAAATGGCCTTCTAAAAAATATTTTGCATACCTATCTATTCTAAGCGCATTTCCGAGGTATTTAGAACAAAACAAGTTTTTTATCCCAAAAGATAATAAAAGAAGAAATGTTCGGTATATTGCGATACATGAGCTTCTCCATTTCCTTTTTTATGATTTTTTCAATACTCATTTTAAGGGAGAGCTTAAACATATGCCGTTATGGCATTTCTCTGAAATAATTAACTCCTTATTGATGGACGAAAAAGTGTTATTGAAATACTACAAAAAAAACTATAAACCCTATCCCCTCCATCGAATACATTACCATCACTTAAAAAAAGATTTTAAAAATAGGAAGAGTATGGAAGATTTTTTCAATAAATCAATAGGATATATCAAAAAGAATTTTTAATGGAATGAGTAAAGCTTTTCAGGTATTGACGACCATTTATGAATTTTTGTCGACCATAAAACATGGTAATCTAAGATTAAATCCGAGTATTTCTCACACAAACTATACACTATCTCTTGGAATTTCGTGTTGTCTTTTACTAAAAAAGTGAACACGTATGACCATTTTCCGATATAATGGTTAAAATACTCGGTTCTCTTGTCTTTTTTTAGAGTGTTTAAAAATAAATCTTTTTTAGGATTATCCTCTTTCAAGTCTAAGAAAAGAATAGCCCGAGTATAACCTAGTTTTTGAAAATCTATGACTGGGCTGAAATAAGCAATCAATCCTTCGTTAATCATCCTTTTGATACGATAATTCACGCCATTAGGGGATATGTCCAATTGTTTTGCTAAATCAGTAAGATGCGCCCGAGAGTTCTCTTTTAAAAGAAGAACCAGTTTTTTATCAGTCTTATCTAAGCTTAATGGTTCGCAAGGGGGCTTATCTTCAAAATGAGTTTCGGTTATCCTTCTCCTTACATTGACCATAGTCCTGTACATTATAACATCTGAATTTTTTCCTTCTACAAGGGGAATGTTAATGTCTTCCAAGAAAAACAGCCTTTCTGTGAACATTTTGATAGCAGCTGGAAAAACAGCAATGTCTGAAAGGTGGTAATCGCATAATAGATGTATATCCCGCAGAACAGATGTTAATTTAGGCATATTATCGGATATCACACCGATGTAGATATTCCATTTTCCTTCGCACTCTTCAATTTTAAGGGTTGCTGGATTTTCCGCTAATTTTTTTATAATATCGTTTTTTTTCTCAATCCCGATTTTTTCAACTTTTAAGAAAATGTCATAAAGATGCGTATGCATCAGTTTATTCAAATACAGATTGATTGTAAAACTTTTTATAACTTCTTCGCGTATCATCCTCCTAAGCCGGTAGTCAACGTTCTCTCTAGAAAGTTGCACATTTTTTGCTATTGTTGACAGGCTAAACCTGGAAAAATGAATAAGCAATGCTAATATTTTTTTATCTTTTATGTCTAATTTTATCATTTCAGCTTACAAAACATAAAAATAAGTATATAAATATTTCGTTTTTGTAAATTTTTTGATGAAACAGTATATAAACATGAACTGATTCGTTGTGATTTATCCGGAAAAAAGAAAATATCTCCGGTACAACCAGAATGAAACGAAAACTAATCCAGATGGCTGGTAAGACGCTGGTAGTTTCATTACCTAGCGATGTTGTTAGAAAGTATAGCCTAAAGAAAGGTCAGGAGCTGGATGTTTGTGAAGAGAACGGCAAGGTGTCTATACTTATAGAAAAACCATTGTATAAACAGCCCTACGAATTTAAAGCAAACGAGGAATTTATTGAACAGCAACTTGAAATATTATACGCCCAAGGATATGATGAAATAAAAGTTTACTACGACAAAGTATATCTTTTGAAGAGAGTCATCCGAAGCGTAAGCAAGAAGTTTGCCGGATTTGAAGTGTTGGAAACTAATGGGAAATATTGCATCATAAAAAGCGTATCTGTAGAGGATGAAGCCAAGCTTCAAAGCATCGTAAGACGACTCTTCCTGATGCTATTAAGCCTGCTTGACGATTACGAAGATGAAATTGCTGAAAGCTTAACAAAGCTAGCGAACATTTGCAAAAGGATGCTGCATCAAAAGAGCCGCAACATGCCTGAATTCCTTGCGTTGCACAACTTAATAACCGCAATACAAGAAATAAGCACCCTAAAATATAAGAATGCGGATCTGGCAAAAAGCCTGATTGAACAAGTGTACAATCTTTACTACAATTTTAATGACTTGGGGCTGATAAAATTAAAAGACAAAATAAGAAAAGAGCTTGCAGTAACAAAAAAAGATATGGATACAACATTGCTGATTTATAATACTAGCAAAATGCTTGACACGATTCTGTCAAGAAATGTGCAGTTGAACCAGCCAGTTATAGGATGCTAAGCTCGTCATTCAAAACTGTTGTTTTAACCTTTTCCTCAATGCTTCACCCTCAAAATCGCTGGTAAAAAACAGGTAGTTTTTGGGTAAAAATCAGGTAATTTCTTTATAAAGAAAACGTTTTAAGAAATTCATCTTCCATGAAATGAAGCTTTCCAGGCACTACTAGGCATTGCGGAAACTCATCAAACGTCTCTTTCAACAGATCTTTTGCTCTTCCAGACTTGATAACCTGCCCTTTGCTACCCAAGCCCGCGCATACGACACATAAAGTAGATTCTGTGAACACTTTTTCCTTTCTTTTCCCTTCTACTCTCAACAAATAAGCTATAGCCTCGACAGCTTTCATGAACCTCTTCTCTTTAGGTCTAAGGTCAAGCAAGCATAATGTATGCAATCCGTTATTCTGTTTTATCACATCATAAGGCGTTTCAACCTTGTCATTATCAAACGGGATTGAAGTCGTCTTCCCGAAGTTATACAGGAACAAGCCTGTCTCAGCAACAGCGGTTAATACAGAAGAGCCATGGATTATTCCAACTTTTACCCCTTGTTTCTTAGCATCTAGCAGCAAGGACGAGTGCGTCGTAGCGCTTAAGCAATCTCCCCCAATGAGGATACCAACATCGGATATTTTAGCTTCTTCCAACAGCTTGTCCGCTTTGTTTTCGACATCTTCCCGCCCAAGTTCAGCTATATCTTTCCCTACGAACTTGCTAAGTGATTTAGCATCATCTTTGAAGAGATGCGTATAGCCCTCTAAGTATAGTTTATCACACTTCTTGGCTGTTTCAAGAGCTTTCAAGCTCATGTCTTCCTTCTCGTATAACCCTAGGCTTATGAGGTATAACATAGGATAAAGGACTGGAGGAAAGATTTATATAGATTTCTAAACAATCCCAAGACCGGATATGAAAATACCAGACATATTCACAAAGGATTCGAAAGAAGGCTTAGAGAAACTATTGCAAAAGAAGCCTAAGAAGAAAGAAATAACTGAGAAACCCAGAATAGGTGATTGCATTTACGTCCAAATCGGTTACTATAAGAACAGTCAAGAAAAAGATTGCTTGGTGGGTATTGGCAGGATATCACATGTTAAACAAACAAAAGTGCTCGGAAAGAAAAAGTACCAAGTATCCATTGAGAATAATGAACCTTGTGTATGGTACGACTGGGATTTTATTAAAGAATACCAAGAAATGTGGTCGTTAAAATATGAAGAACTTAAAAGGAAACATTCCGGAAAACTCGGTCCTGTCCCAGAGTTCAACTGCTAGTTAATTGGGAATATCCAGAACTTCTTCAAGCTTATAGCGCTCGCTAACAGAGCCCCAGCGCAGAACATCAGCAAAGCCAGATATCCAAAAAAGTAAGACACTAACAGCCCGATTATGAAAAGCGCAGCAGATATCAAGATCTCTTTCTTTACCTGTTTAAGCTTAAGCCTTTCAGCTAGCAAAGTCCCGTGAGGCAGGCCGAACATGAAAACTAAAGACCCTAAAAGCACAAGGAAAGTTTCAGAAGCTAAAGGCAAAGCCAAGCCGAAGTACAAGTAATACTTCCTAACCAATAAGCCAAAAAAGAATCCAAAGACGATAAGCACCGAAAAAGTCTCAGAATAAAATATCAATAAGAATCCTATAGCTAACAGCAAGGCTTTCTCAAGAAGCAGGAAATACTTCCTCCCGGGCTTAAGCTCCTCCTTAGTGAAAGAAGATACTATCACTCCGGCTAACAGACCTATGAACGCTAAGGTGAAAACTATGATGTCCAGCATACTTAAGATTAGTTCAGAAAGTTATAAAAAGGTTTCCAACCCATAACAAGTGAAGATGCAACTGCCTTCTTTATTCAAAGAAAAGATAAACCTCAACCGCAAGAAATATAGGCTTATCAACAGCGCAGAATGCGCCGGCCTAAGCGATAATTGCGTGAAGAAGCTGAAAGAGCTACTGAAGGACGAGCAGAAAATCAACAAAGAGCTAAGCCATGAGATAAAAGGCCTGTCTAAGCTTTTGCGCATAAAATCTATCGAAAAACATATCAAGAGCATAAACAACATTACTAAGAAGCAGCTGCAATCCTTAGGCAGAGTAAAGGTCAAGATTTTCAAGAAGACTAGCTATGCTGTCTTTAAGCGTGAGTGCGAAAAAGAGGCTGAGCAGAACAAGAGCTTCTCGAAACTGTTGATGCAGATGGCTAAAGGCTTCGATGGCGTAGAGCTGCCCAAAGCGGAAATAAGAAGGAGCGAGGCTTTGCTCAACCAGCTGCAGCACAAGTACAATGAGCTGATAAGGTCCTTGGGCAACGTCAGCAAGGCGCATCAGAAAGCCAAGGAGATGCTGCTCATACATAAGCAGCTGAAAAAAAAACTAGGCTTTATGGATATGTCAGGCAGGATGTCGAGTTCATAATCGGTAAATCGATGTACATGATGAAGCATCCTAAAGAGTCAAAGATTAAATGCGCACTCGCCGGCGCGTATATAATCGCGCCATTAACATTCGAGCTCACAGGAGTCTACTTATTCTTCAGGTATCTGAACAAGTACGCTAAAGAGCTAAGGGCTGATAAGAAATCGAAAGCGGCTTAATCAGAGAAGACGTGGTCTAGCTGTTCATAAAACTCTTTTCGCTTGTGCCCATCATATTCTTTGCAAAGTTTATTATAAAAATTAGATATCTTCTCCTCTTCTACGCTGCCTTTTTTTGCATTGCAATACCTCAAGCAGAATGTTTCATCACAGTTGCTGAGTGCGATCTTATGGTACTCCCCCCATTTGTATACGGCAACTTTAAAAGGGCCTGTCCTTGCTATGAGCCACCGGCCATACTCGCCGGACTTTTGACTCCATTCACGAATATCCAGAGATTCTAACTTTTTAAGTACGCTGTCCAATGAAGGGGATTTAAAGTCTGCCATTTTAGTCTGATAACAAAGCGTCTAGTTTTTCTTTGAAACTTTTTTCCTTGTGTTCTAGCTCTTTGTATAGTTTCTCGTAAAGATGTTTTATGCCTTCGAATAAGGCGTAAGTCTGCTTAGCATCCCCTTCAGGGCCTTTTATCTCGAGCACGTATGATCCTAGGAGCTTTCTTTTTAAAACAAGCCTTAGCCCGTATAACTTTAATATAAAATCTGGGTATTTGGGTTTGTGGTTTTTTTCTTTAAAGTTTAAGTCTGCTTCCCATTCTTTAGAATCTATGGTTTCTAGTTTTTCTATTATTCTTTCTATGTCCTTCTTCTCAGGATCGGAACCGCAGATGAAGTCTTGAGTTCTTCTGATAAGCTCGTCCTCATTGAATTTTTCAAAGTTTTTGCACAGATTTTCGTAAAACTTCCCCATCTTTCCTTTTTTTGTGTCCTCTTCCTCGTATTCTATGAATACTTTCTGGTTTTCATCCTGAATAATGATGGAATAGCATATTTTATTAAAGGGTATCTCGAATTTATCGTATATTTTTGTATAAAACATTAATTCGTTAGTTTTTGCAGTTAAGATAGGTTTTTTAAAGCTATAGCCTGATATGCCCCATTCTCTTATGTCTAGCTTTTCCAATTTTTCTATTACTTTTTCTAATTCTGGCTTTTCCATTTTGTTAGTCTAATAAAATGTTGTTTAGTTTCTCTTCTAATTCTTTTTTCTGATATTCTTTTAATCTGGTGCAGATTGTATCATAAAGCTGGTTTAACTTTTCTTTAAGGTGTTTGTTTTTTACGCTGCTCGGGGGATGGTATTCAGAGTAAGGGCCCCCGGTTATGTTTTCTATCTCTAAACCTTGGTACTTTCTTAGTATGAACCTTAAACCGCCTGTTTCTGCTGTTAATGGATAAGGAACTTCTTGCATGTCGCGCCTAAACGTCCATTCCCTTATATCTAATTTTTCCAATCTTTCTATTACCTTTTCCAATAGGGGTTTTTCCATTTTTAGTCCGATAAAAACTGTTGTAAATTTTCTCCGAATTCAGTTTCTTTTAAATTGTCGTGCTCTCGGCATATCTTTTCGTAAAGCTTTTTCACAGCGTGTAGTTCAGGACTGCTTCTCTTATGGCATTCATAAATATGTGCTTGGTTGCCCTCTTCATTGCCTATCGTAAGCTTGAAAGCCTTGACACCAAGTTGTATCCTGTCTACGAACAAGTATACAAGTAGCCCATTAACTCGTGTTGTGAAAGAAGGACCATAGCCGCTTTCTATATAGTTCCATTCTCTCGTATCAAGCTTCTCCAGCTTTTCTGTTATCTTCTCAAGCGGAGGTTTGCCTGTTAGTTGTTCTGATAGCCAGCGGTTAACCTTTTCGTTGAAGTCTTCTTCCTCAATCTTGTTTCGTTTGTCACTGACTGTCTCGTAAAATTTCTTCACGCCACCCTCAGATTTCTTGTTAGACTTGTAAGAGACCTTCTTGCTCTGGCATTCGTTCATGATGTCCAAATAGTAAACGCTAGTTATGTCCTTGACCCTATACAGATAAAAAGTTAAGCCGCTAGATTTTGTTTTTAATCGCTTACCATAGCCTGAGTCCTCGTATTGCCATTCGTGGATATCTAACTCTTCTAATCTTTTTATTAGTTTTTCTAGTGGCGGTTTTTCCATTTTTTTATTCTGATAAAAACTCATTAAGTCTTTCTAGTATTTCTGCATCATGGCTTTCTTGTAAAGCTGATAAAACTTTTGTGTACAGCCTTTCTAATTTAGCCCTTGAAGCTTTATCATTTTTGTTGTAATAATACTTTATGTAACCAGCGTTTTTGTCAATCTTCCTGATTATTAATTCATAATAGACCCCGTCACCCTCTAACAGGTCTCCTTTGAAGCCTCCTTTCGTTAAATAAAATCTTAAGCCCCCTGTTTTTGCGCTTAATATACTACCATGCCTTAGTATATTGTCAGATTCTAAATCCCATTCTCTCAAATCCAGTTTTTCGAGCTTTTCTATTACTCTTTCTAGTGGCGGCTTTTCCATTTTTTAGTCTAATAAAAAGTGTTCTAGTCTTTCTTTGAATTGTTTTCTGTGTTCCTCAAGATTTTTCTTCACGAAGTCTTTCAGTTTTTTATGAAGGTCTTCGTAAAAATTGCTTAGAACTTTTTGTTCAACTTTATCTTTGTAATTTTCGTATTCAATGTTTATGTCTTTTTCTTGATTGGTGATTGTTAAGAAATAACGCCATCTGTGTTTTTCTCTTAGAGCAGGGACGGATTCTATTCTTAAGTAGAATTCAAGCCCATGGGTTTTGGCGCGGAAAGCAGGTTTTTTATAAGGTTCTTTTTCATCAAAATTATACGGTTTTGATACTCCCCATAGTTCAAGATCTATATTTTCCATTTTTTTTATAATTTTGTCTAATTCTGGTTTTTCCATTTTTATTCTTTTAAAAACTCGTCCAGTTTTTCTTCCAGCATTTGTGTCTTATACACTCTTAATTGGATTTGTATCTTTTTATAAAAGTCCCCTATCATTTTTCCTAAAGTCGTGTTTTTATCATTACAGGGATATTGATATTCTATGAGTCCAACATCATCTTCTATATTTTTGATCGATAACGAATAAGAATCATGATAATTATGAAATGTTCCGGAAATTTCTTTTTTTAAGCAGAACTCTATCCCGTTAGCTTTTACACTCATACCATTCCTGTACATAGTCCATTCGCGGATGTCAAAAGTTTCTAGTTTTTTTATTATCTTCTCTACCTTGAGTGTTTCGTCTGTGTCTTGTTCGTTTTTTTCCATTTTAGTCTGATAAAAAGCGGTCAAGCCTCTCTTGCAGTTCTTTTTCTCTAAGCTCTTCGTATGATTTTGCGATTTTTTCACAAAACTTTTTCAACATATCCTTTTCTGTTTTGCTTACATGTTTGTAGGATACTTCTTTATGTCCGTAATCACTCATGATTTTTATTTGGTAATCACCTTTATCATATAATTGGATTATTAAGCCATTAGTTCTTGCAACAAGCTGCATCCCATAGTCATAATACTCACGTTTCCATTCTCTAATATCCAATCTTTCTAATCTTTTGATTATTTTTTCTAGTTTTGGCTTTTCCATTTTAGTCAGATGTTAAGGCGTCTAATTTTTCTTTAAGTTCGTGATTATAACGGGCGTGTAGTGTCCTGTCAAGGTTGTTGTACAGCCTACATAGCTCTTTTTCTTCTACGCTTTTCGGGTCAGGATTTTTATAGTTCATCAAAAAATCATCTTCATAGTTGCATACGTTCAGGTAATGGTACTTTCGATCTTTTACAAGCTTGTGGTCAAGACCTGTGCCTACTGTGAATATCAGCCCATGCGACTGGGTAGTGAAATTAGTTCCAATGTCAAGGTAAGAATTTTTTCCCCACATGGAATGTTCTAAGCCTGATAACTTGTCTACAACTTCTTTAAACTGCGGCATAGAAGGCTGAGGGTCGTCTTTTGCTAAGAAACTGTTGATTCGCCCTATGAACTCTTCCTGCCTGAGGCTTTTGAAGCCATCATATACATAGTTGTAAAGGCAGCCTATTGGTATGTCCTCGCCTGCTTTGTCGCTGCTTTCTCCCTGGCTGTCTATCACGAAATGCTCTATCGCTACTGATAAGAAATAGTCGCTTACCCTCCGTATAGCGTTGCCTCGGACATTCTTTGACAGCTGGAAAGCAAGGCCGCCGAGTTTTATGCTTAGGTACGGCCACCATTCCGGGTCGTTGAGGTTGCCCCTGCAAGACCATTCCTTAACTTCTCTGGATTTTAGCTTCTCTATTACCTTTTCACGTTGTAACTTGTCCA
>Ga0194111_10005890_pt1 | contig 14036 bp, 13 predicted proteins | sample TA2KigC300mmetaG_FD_146194 | JGI IMG/M metagenome (GOLD analysis project Ga0194111, IMG submission 146194) | Freshwater microbial communities from Lake Tanganyika, Tanzania - TA2015033 Kigoma Deep Cast 300m | ecosystem: Environmental > Aquatic > Freshwater > Lake | place: Tanzania: Lake... | reverse complement strand
CATCCCCAAGGTTTTATTTAAAATCTATATTTTCCGCGTCCAATCTTTTGAGCTGTTTTTGTAAGATGTCTTTCGAGAGTTCGTCTAATCAGAAAGGAGCCAAATTCTTCCTCATAATCGGCGAGTATCTGTTTGGGTGTCACTGTTTGCCCTTGATAGCGCTTTATTAGCCAACTATCAAGTCCATCTTCCGTTGGAATCTCCCATGAATTGGGAACTTTCAGATGTTTATCTAAAGTTCGAATGAACTCAAATTTCCTTCTAAGCAATCTAAAAGTATGGTCTACATCAGTTTTAATCGGCTTATCTCGGTTCCCGATTCTGGCAAAAGCGATAACGTATTTATGGATAGAGTTAGTTAAGCGAGTTTGGAAGTCTCCAAAATATGGCATCTTGTCTATATGTTCTTGGTTTTCAGTTATAATCTCCTCGTGCTTCTGCCGCATATAATCTCTTATTTTTTGGGGAAATCGAATATCAGCATGCTTCGTTCTCAAATAAGCCACAATGAGTTTTAATTCTCTGCGCCATTCTTCTTGTCTAATGCTCCTGTTGCCATTGGAAATGGTTACTCTATTGTCGTACATATCCAAAGCTATCTTGATTTGTCGCTCTGTATCCCTTGGAATATCGACGATATAGTCAAATCGGGACAATATATTCATTGGAATCTTTATATCGTCTAATCTATTAACGATGATGTCTTCTCCGCTGGGGATGCTCTTTGGGAATAAATCACTCATCTTATTCATGTCTATATGAATCGAGGTTAATGCCTCATGTTCTTTTCGGGCAGCCGTGGCATCAATCGCTTTTCCATCCTCCATAACCATAGAGAAAATCCCTAATAGTTTTTCCTTCTCCCTATTCTTAACTGTATGAAAATCCTGAATTACAAAGACCCCCCTATGAGCCAATGGGATGTATCCTGGTTCCGATGCCCAGCCACCGTTTACCTTCTTCGCAGTAGAACATACTCCAGCCACCGTTACTTTGCTGGGATGAGCTTCCTGATATACAGGGTTTAAGGCTCTGGCAACTTCAACTAACAGCTTTTTTCCCACAGCAGGCGCACCGATTACCAGCGTACCAATTTTGGCTGAGTCTCTGTTCGACAAAAAGCCATCGCTGAAGCTTTGGACAATCATTGCGTCGATACTGTCATTCAACAATTCTGCATCTTCCAATCCCTTTATTCCTATGTTTTCAACCAGTTTGCTTTTGAGAAAGCTAAATATTGAGATGCCTTTTCTTTTCAGGCTCTCAAGCTTTCTCTCAACCCTTAAAACCTCATTTTCATTGGCTCTTACCATCTGTAATACATCTTCTGATGACCTGATGTCATGTATTAACAATCGAAGCGGACTGTAGCGTGCTTTATCCTGGTCTATTGCTACTAAAGTTGCCAGGATATCGAAGTTAGCATATTTATCCCGCAGCGTAATCAGTTCCTTAATCAGTCCGGTGTTTATGGTTTCGCAGCTTTGCATTTCATCATCGTAGGCATCTTGAAAAATCAAAAATGTAACGAGTCTCTGCTCCAGGTTGCCTTTTTCATCTTCAGTATTAAACACAAAAGGTTCAGCCATATATTTAATGGATGCCCTTATCTTTACTGTATGACCAATTAAATCAATGTCGTACAGTTCTTTTATATTAAAGTAATCAGTGGCTTCCCAGCCCAGTCTTTGGCTTCTCATCTTATTCAAGAATATCTGGGCTTTCCTTTCCAGTTCTGCTACTTCTGGTGTTTTTAGTTTTTTTTCTTGAGCTATCTTCCTAATTGTGAACAATAGGTCTTTTTCAGCTTGTTTCAAATACTCAGCTTGCATCCTTGAAATTCTCCTTTACTGAAATTGCGACAAATGCGACAATGCGACAGGTAATTTACACTATGGATGATATGAAGCAAAAATTGTGCCAAACAGAGTGGGAAGGCTATTTCTACTGTATGCTGGTGGGTATAAAAAGAGTATTAGAAAATATTGACTCCAAAGTTCCCGTACAAAAAGTTAAGAGATGTATCAAAATCGTACATGATGTAAGAATTTAATACATATTTGGTAAACCACAAGATATGCAGGATGCAGTAGCAACTGCTTTCTGAAAATGCCCAAGTAGTTTTTACAAGTCGAATCCAGTAACATAGAAGGATGGTGGGAAAGCGAATATTATATGAAATCAATAAGTATGAAAGTGGCATATTAATTGCTAATAGTTTTGGAGAGTTTAAATTAACAGCGCCCAATGAAAGGAGTTTAATATGAAACCATTTAAACCCAGGATAACGGCAATTTGTTTAATTATTGCGATTATTGTTGTAGGGCTGAGCAGTTGTCATCGGGAAAAACTCGGAAAAGTGAATATCGCATATTTCCCGTATATCATCTGCCTACCTATATTTGTCGCTCAAGAGAAAGGCTTTTTTGATGAAAGTCAGATTGGTTTTAAGGTTAACCTGACTAAAGTAATTGACCCTGTCGTTATGGACCAAACGCTGGTTTCTGGCTCGGCTGAAGCAGGCTGGGCGGGGATGTATGATATTTTTCTGATGGAACTTCGTTCCCCTGGCAAGTTTAAACTTGCTATCAGCAACTATACGACAATGGAAAAACCTTTAGATTACATGCTTGTCCATGAGAAACCGGGTGAGAAAATCGAAAAACTATCCGACTTGAATGGAAAGGTGATAGGACGAACTGTGGGTGCTTATTCCAAGTTAGTTATGGAGATGATTCTAAAAGATGAGGTTGACCTTGCCAAAACAACCTTGCAGGAAGTGCCTGGAACAGCTATGGTGCAAGCTTTGATTTCGGGACAATTGGATGGGCTTTTTGCCTATGAACCTCTTGTATCTATTGCTTTATCTCAAAGCGATAAAATAAAAGCTATAGATAAAGCTCTACTAAACAAAAAGATTCTAGACCCTTTTCCAAATGCTGCGTTTGTTCTTTCGGGCAAGTTCCTAAATGATTATCCCCAAAGCGCTAATAAAATTATCAAAGCCCTTGAGGATGCTATTGATTACATACGAACTAACGAAGAGGAAGCCAGGTTAGTTATATCCAAACACACGCCTATTCCTGAAGAGTTAGCGAAGAAATTGGTTTTGGTGCAATGCTGGAAGAATGATGAAGTTGATTTGCCAGTAATACAAAGTTTAGCAGACAAGCTTCGTTCACCAGAAGGCTTAACTAAAAAAGTTGATGTCTCAAAGATTTATTATAAGGTAAGGTAAAGAAAATGAGACTTGCTTGGATTGGTATACTGCTGATAGTGGCTTTTTGGCTAACAGCAGTTTATATTTTCCATATAGACCCTATTATTTTGCCAACGCCGAGAACATTCGGTGAATCTCTCATAGAGACGATTACTTCTATCACTCTACTCAAGGATTTAGCAGCTACTCTGTACAGGTTGTTTCTCGGCTTTGGCATTAGTCTAATTGCCGTGCCTATTGGCCTTATAATGGGCTACTACCCCAAAATCTATAATGCCTTTGAAGTAGTTATAGATTTTTTTCGTTCTATTCCATCAGTAGCCCTATATCCCGTGTTTATATGGCTCTATGGCATATCGGGTAGTAAGGCAAAGATAGCTGTGGTCGTTTTTGGTTGCTCTCTCATTATCTTGATAAACACCTTAAGCGGGGTAATGAACTGCCATAAGGATAGGATAATGGTTGCCAAGACCATGCGGTTCAGCAATTTTCAAATATTTACTAAAGTTATTTTTTTAGAAGCGCTGCCTCAGATTTTTGTGGGTTTTCGGGTATCTATTTCCTTAGCGCTGATAGTGGTAGTAGTAACGGAAATGTTTATTGGCAGCACATCAGGGCTTGGAAAAAGCATATACGATGCCCAACAGATATTGCACTCAGCCAGGATGTGGACAAGTATATTAGTTACTGGCTTACTTGGCTATTCTCTGAATAAAGGTCTGATGTGGTTTGAGAAGAGATATATTCATTGGGCAGGGAAATAGAATTATCCGCTTATAAGGATGATGTTAGTTTATGAGCTACATCCGGATATCCAATTTGCACAAAACATATTTTTCCGATAGCAGAAATCATAATGCACCTGTTCGAGTTTTCGATAACTTTGACTTGGAGATAGACGAGGGGGAATTCGTTGCCCTTTTTGGCCCCAATGGTTGTGGAAAGTCAACGCTGCTTAAAATATTAGCTGGTGTAGAGGATTTTCAAGAAGGTGACATCTCAATTGACGGTAAATCAATCCTCTCGGCTCAAGTTGGCTATGTCTTTCAAGATTACAAAGCTTCGCTTTTTCCTTGGCGGACAGTGCTACAGAATATCGTTGCCCCATTGGAATCCCGCATCAATGCAAATGATGAAGAGGGGTATCAACGCTTTGGGGGGAATAAAATTGTAGACGATATTGACTCTAAACCACTGAAGGGTATTGCTAAGACCTCTTTCAAAATGGCTTCCTGGATTTCATGCAAGATACTAAGAAGAAAAGCAAAAGAACGAAAAGCCAAAGTAATCTCCTTCCTACAAGATATGGGTCTTAGTCTACCCTTAGAGGCTTACCCATACCAATTAAGCGGAGGACAGCAGCAGATGGTAGCCACCGCACGCGCTTTAATCTCTGAACCTGATGTAATGCTCATGGACGAACCACTGAGTTCTTTGGACTATCAAAATGCGCTTCTTATGCGTGACAAAATCCAACAACTATGGGAGATAACGCATACCACCACACTTTTTGTTTCCCATAACATTGATGATGCCATATACTTAGCTGACCACTTGGTTATCCTAAGTGATAAACCCGCTATAATCAAAGATACAATCAAAATCAACTTGCCTCGACCACGAAATTTGGGTATATTAAAAAGCAAAGAATTTTTTGATTTGAAAAATAATGCCTTAGAGGTTTTTAGTTCAGAAGTCCCGATTTCGGAGGAATTTGAGATAGTAAAATGAAGGTTCTTTTAATTAGCCATGATTTCGACAGAGAAATACCTAACAGAAAAGCTTTTCTATATGATGCATACCCAATGTATGGGCTTAATCTACTGGCAACCGTTCTGAGAGGACACGGACATGAAGTAATCGTCCTTGATAGATTTTATCACGAATTATGTAATGAAAAAGAAGAAGAGATGTCCTTTGAAAAGCGAATAAGAACTATTATTGAAACAAAAGGGATAGATGTGGTAGGGATTACAGTAATGTCCGATTTTCGGCATCAGTGTTTTGGATACGCTGGATTAGTCAAAAAGTTGGGCGTAAAGTTGGGGAAAGACATTAAGGTTGTTGTTGGCGGCCCGCATGTCACAGCCTTAGCAGAGCAAGTTATAAAATACTATCATGCAGATATTGATGCAGCAGTAATCGGGGAAGGTGAAGAGACATTGCCGGAGCTAATTTCAGCATGGCAAGAACAGCGTAATCTTAAAGAGGTAAAAGGAATCGTCTTTTGGGACATGAATATAAATCAGCCTGTTCATACGGAACCACGTCCTCCGTTAAAGCTCAATAAGTTACCACACCCAGATTATGACCAATATGGTAAATTTAAAGCAGCAATGCTACATGGAGGAAGAGGTTGTTCCTATGGCAAATGCGAATTTTGTTTCCCAAATTCAGTATTGTGGGGCAAACCTCGCTTTCGGTCAACAAAGCATATTCTTGCAGAGATAGACCACTTGGTTCATGAACACGAAGTAGCCACTCTACGCATTTGGGACGATGATTTTCTTGCTTTTGGGAAACGGGCCTTAGAGGTTTTTAATGGAATTCAAGAACGGGGATATAAACTAAAGCTTTATTTAGAGGCGCGCTTTGATTCTGTAACCAAAGAACTTTTGGAAGAATTTAAAAAAGCAGGCGGACAAGCAATATATTTAGGCTTGGAAAGCGGCTCAGAGAACTTGAGAGAAAAAATGAACAAGAGGTTACCACAGCAAACTGTTTATGAGGTTTCAAGATTGGTAAAAGATGTTGGATTAAACTTGGGATATTACCTGATGTTGGGATACCCCGGAGAAACTGATAAAGATATTGAAGAAACATGGAGGGTGTTGCGTGAGACCCAGCCGGACGAGATTTCTTGCAGTCTCATACGACATTACCCCGGAACGCCCTTATACAATAAAGCTGTTGCTGAAGAGACGATAAGTGATGATAACTGGGTATTTGAAAGTAAACCCACATTCTTTTGTACTCCAGACGATAGAGTGGAAGTCCTAAAAGAAATTCAAAAAGCAATGGTGCAGTTCTCTACAAAAATAATACGACCCAGTTATGAGTGGGATGACAAAGCTTTTGCTTACATATATGGTGAGGGGGACAAAGAAGAAAGTGACTTACTAATACTCAACGAGCTTCCAACCTGGGACTTCATCCTTGGAACTATACTCAGTATAGTAGAACGTCATTTTGGTTTCAAGTACGATGCTGAATCGTTTGACACCACTGATGGGGAAAACTTAATGGGGGTGCTGTGGATTGTGGATCCAACTATTGACTTAAGCAACCCCGAAGAACATGGTGTTAATGCCTATTTCAGTTTCGGGTGGAAGGGCGATAGAATGGAAAAGAATATAAACCGTATAATGAGACAAGAAAAAGTTGAAACACGCAAGGGTGAAGGGTATATCACCCAAGTTAATCTTTTTTTTGGAGAAGCTGTAAAAGTCGGTTCGCCATTGATAATTAGATTAGTTAAAAGCCTCTGTAGGGGTAATAATTATGACTTAACGGTGGTGAGCTTACACTCAAAAGCTGAAAAGTCTGATTTGTCAATCCGAAAGAAAATAATTTCAGACGCCTTAAAGAGGGCCTATACCGATATTGTCAATGAAGACGTGGGTATAGTTCAAAATGCTTCAACAAATGGGAGTCAAATTGAAGAGGGGATGCACAAACGTTTGGAGAATTTCTGTGATGAGAATCAACTCGAAGCGATTACTGGAGCTATTGATAGGATTAAAAGTTTTGCAGTTGTAACCGGTGATCTCTCGAACTTGCGAAAGATTTATGACATATGTCAGCGTAGTAAGTTGCCCCTGAAGGACAAATTACCCCTTTTATCTTTTTTCAAGCGTGCTGCAAGTTTAGCAGAAAATGTATTACTGTTGAAATATGTTTACGGTAAAGAAGGAGAGGAAATCTTCGGGAAGATAATTAATGTTATCACTGGAACTCCTTTCTATTTTGATTCCTTCTCCAAACCTCATCTTGTTGAAGGAGTTTTGGGTATTTCATATCGTCCTTTCCTCTTCTATGATTTAACTGAAGTTGAAGACAATTGGGAATTAAAATATCGGGATGAGATATTTTCCAGTAAGGAGAGTGTAAAGAATGTTCCCTCTAAATACATGATTATATCTACTCTCAATTATTGTGGAGAAAATATCGGATTTATATCCATAGGATTTGGTAAAAAAGAGGATTCAAACAAAGTTAGTATTTTTAACCGCCAAGATGAATGTACCATCGAGAAAATCAACAAATTTATTCTTGAGGTTTCCAAACTGGCTTCAGGAATAGTATCAAGTGCAACGAGAGAGGAGGCTGCTAAAAAAGAAAGGCTCCGATTTCTGTATAAGCAAGCTAAGGATATAGCTCATGATATAAGAATGCCTCAAAAAATAAAGAATATCTTCGATGAATTGATTAAAGGCGTTGCAGATACCAATATGAAAAATATGCTTATGGAAATACAAAATTATTGGACAAGAGAAGTGGGTGAAAGAATTAATCGCATAATTAGGATTAGTAGAACCGTAGGAGAAGAGATGCTCTTATTCCCTCTGAATATTAACGCGTCTATAAAAGAAGCTATAGAAAAGATATTAGATAGCCCCGACTTTGATAGAGATTTTCTAGAGAGAATAGAATTTAAATGTGATTTAGCAGAAAACCTTCCGGAGGTTATGGTGGATAGAGAGATATTAAAAGTCTTTCGCCATATATTTACCAACTCGCTACAACAATTCCAATCTAAAGAAGGATTTACACGCGGCAGAATTGAGGTAAAAACCGACTTAGGCACAGGGTCTGTGATAATAAGGATTAAAGATGATGGAGGCGGAATACCCGATGAAAAAATGTTCGAACCGGGTTATAGCACTAAAGGTTCTCCGGGAAATGGATTGCCAACATGCCGAGAAACTATAAAGCGATATGGGGGGCACATAGGCTTTGACTCTGACGGCGACGATAAGGGTATTGCCTTTCGCATAGTGCTAAAGCCCATATTAAGGAGTGATAATGATGGAAAAGAAAATCATTCTCTTAGTAGAAGATGAAGAGCTTAATGAATTTACGAAAATGCTTAAAGATGATTACGAAGTTATCGGTAAAGAGAGTGCTGACGCGGCTCTTGAGGTATTACAAGAAAAAGACATAGATCTTATTCTCTGTAATCTTCGTATGAAACCAAATGATGGAATGTGGCTTTTAGATAAGGTAAAAAAACAAGGCATAGACATTCCATTTGTAATGATAACTAGGTATGGAACAAGCGCTGAAGAAGCTGCAGTAGTTTTTAAGGCGGGAGCTGTTGATTATATAACCAAGCCTATTTTAGAAGATGACCTTATCCTCAGATTATCTCATGCTTTGGAACATGACCGTACAATCAGATACTTCGTACAGTCAGAAGAGGAAAGGTATAAGATAGCAGATGGGACTATACAAGATATTATCCAAGAGATTATGAAGGTTGCGCCATATAATACAACAGTTTTGATAACTGGCGAGAGTGGCACAGGGAAGGAATCTGTGGCAAGAGGTATTCACAAAAATAGCCCACGCCGCAAGAAACTTTTCGTGCCTGTGAACTGTGCAGGCATTCCCTCAGAAATCATTGAATCTGAGTTGTTTGGACATGAGAAAGGGGCATTTACAGGTGCGGTAGCAAGGAGGATAGGCAAATTTGAACAGGCTAATGGTGGCACCATCTTCTTAGACGAGGTTGGCGATATGAGTTTAGCAGTACAGGCAAAGGTTCTGCGATTTCTGGAAGAGCGTGAATTCGAGCGTATAGGGGGCAAAGAAACGATTCGGGTTGATGTAAGAATCATCTCCGCAACGAATAAAACACTTCAGGAAGAAATCAGTGCAGGCAACTTTCGAGAAGACCTCTTCTACAGATTGAAAGGATATCCAATTCGCGTTCCGCCGCTGAGAGAGCGAACATGGGAGATTCCGCTTTTGGCAAGGCATTTCATCGACAAGTTTTGTTATGAGCAAAAGAAGCCGAAAAAAGAAATTACTCCAGAAGCAATGAAATTTCTTATATTGTATAGCTGGCCGGGTAATGTACGAGAATTGAGAAATTATATGGAACGATTGGTTATTCAAACAGAAGATTATCCAACGATACAAGAATATGATATATGGCCTATTATCATAAGCGAAAGTAATACAAATTCATCTGATGAACAATCTGATAGCTTGGACGAAGCTGAAAAAGGATCTATTAACCAGATAGAACTGGGCAAACGTCTTAAGTATGCAAGAGATGATTTTGGCTTAACTCAAGAAGAAGTTGCTAAAGCGCTCAATCTCCATCGTCCTGCTATATCCCAAATTGAGTCTGGGAAGAGAAAAGTTAATAGCTTAGAGCTAGCGAGGCTCGCTCGTTTATATAAAAAGCAAATCTCTGACCTGCTACAACCCTAATCCAGAGAGTGAGGAGTTTGTATTTTGGTGAACATGCTAAAAAGCATTCAATCTTCATTAACTAATCCTATCGAATGATATTAGAAAAAGTTAAATGGCCTTAGTCATAGTTGAGACTAAGGCCATCTTTTACCCTAATAGTTCCTCCCGTACTCAATTATAAGGAAGAAATGAGGCAGCGTAGTGTCTTATCACAGTGTAAAGTTTTGTTCCATGTTCGTTGAAAGGACAAGGTTGAGTATATACTGTAAGGAGTTCCTTGGCAGTCGGGATTTTCCCCTTCTGAGCATCCTTGAAAATCCCTTCTATGAACTCAACTTCCTTATAGGCTCTCTGCTGAAGTTGTTTAGCCTTTTCTTCCGCCTCTTCTTTGCTTATATTCTGACTATCATGTTTTGCGCCAAGCAGATAAGACTCAGTCCAAACTCGGAAGGTCTTTGGACTTTTAATCCGCTTCTTCTCGGCCCTAATGTACTTCAAGCTATTTTCCACTATCTCTGGATGGCTTAGCCAAACCATTACTGGTGCTACCTTTTCTAACATTGTCCATTCCTCCACTGTCATTTGTCCTCCGCTACTACCAATACCAAGTTGGCATTTGAAACCCTAACACTACATTTTCGCCGTAAGAAAAGAGATTAAGTCTATGAAAGGCCGTTTCTATCCGTATTTATCCATGTCCCATTTCTGAAATATTTGCAGTATTTAGGATTTGAAATGGGATACATCTGACCCTAGGCAGCAGCCGCTTGAGAACAATGAAGCTACCGTCTTACCAGGCAAAACCAGCATGGCTTGCGCTGTCTACATTGCTACCTAATCTACATATTCTTTTTGCAGAATGACACACTATATTCATATTCTGCGCCCCAAAAAAGAGAGCAGTACCAGAAATAGTTTAGCGAAGAAAATTTCTTGAACATTCGGGAGATACTTACACAAACTCAAAGAGCCTGAAATAACCCTCTTTCCATTGTTAGCAAGATACTACTGCCTAAGATTATTGATTCCCTCCTTTGTTTCAAAGAACAGTGATTTTAGTTAATGCCTTAAACGTAGTCACTTAAAACTTTCATTTTACAGGCTACTCCCAGTATAATCAAACATCGGCAAAAGTCAAGAGCCACAAGGGTTTGCAACCATTGTACGATAACATTACACCTTGTCTTATTTTCAAACAATGAAAATCCAAATCTTTTCTCTGTGGTCCCAATAATCTCTGTGATTACCTTGTTATTTAAAATTTTATGCAAGAAGCCAGAAACCGTTTTCACACGGTTCTAATGGTCTTTGAGGAAACCATTTTTCTATCTTTTGCTACTCTGAAACGCGATGGCATGAATTTTGCTAAATTCTGAACCCGACAGTAAAAACTGTCGGGCTTTTTTGTTATCCAAGAACTGACAAAGGGGGTGTGGAAAGTGAAAAAGTTTTTTGGCTTTCTCGCACTTGCTGTTTTTACAGCTTTTGTTTTAGCAACAGCACAAGCCGCGGTTAAACCGGAGGGGAAGAAGGCAAGCTCATGGGGACAAATTAAATTTGAATTGGTAAAATCCCCAAACAAGGCTTCGGAAAATGTTCTCGCTGCTCCAAAGTGACTTTGGCGATTTCATCATCGACCAATTTATTTGTGGTAAATGATTAAATTCAAAACAAATCCAGGCTATGATTGGGTTCTTAATCGAGCTTATACAAAGTTCTTGACGTTCCACAATAGGAGATTCCTTCGGTGATAGTAGGAGTGTGGCAGTCAGCTTTAGCGATTCAGACGTGGTGGTCGCAAATCTCTAATAGCTGACAGCCATACTCTATTATAAAATCAATATATTGTCTTACATAGTAGGATAAAATGCAAGGAAATTTTACAATAAGAGGTGACAAATGTGGAGGCTATTGGTCACTGTGACCTACATGATAAGCCTGTAGGTGAATCTGAGTTCGAATGGAAAGGTTGCTGGACGTGTTGGCACTTCTCTTACCGAAATTGGCCATACATAAGCGTGAGGGAAGCCGCTGAAAGGTATAATGTGACCGAAAGAACGATTTACAGATGGATAAAGCAAGGAAATCTTGAAGCAAAATTATTTGTAATGGGAAGACGGAACACCAACTTCCCAAAAAGGTTCTACGGAATAATAACAGACGAAAAAGAAGAAATTAGTCGCTCTTAAAATGTTGTGGGATTGGTTGTCAGTATTACTTGATAACCAATCCTACAGCTTAATTACTAATGACGGAGGTGAAAAAGGTGTCAAATGTAACATCCCAAGATACCAATAATCGTCCACCGCTCTGCGCGCCGACACTGCATGAAGATTATTTGGGCGCGATAATGGGAGAAAATCCACTTTTTCTTTCTAACTTTGTTAATGATGTTTTACTGGACGAGATATCGCATGGCAATCGAGTGCTTATAATCATTAACCCAAATGACGAAATAGTGAAACAATTCGAAGAAAAGAGTGCAAAAACCATGCTGATTACAGATATAGACGATATTCTCCCTTTTTAGTTAAGGTATGGCTTAGAAGCAGTTAATTCCTTGACTGCTTTCCAAGATTATAAAAAAATTTGAAGGAGGGAAAGGTCATGAAAGTTAGACTGCCACTTCTTATAATCCTTACTTTGATAGGAGTGGTTTCTGTATCAGGGTTGCTAATACAGCACTACAACTTATTTACGGCTAAAGACATCCCTGCTCTGTCTGATACAGCGGATAGCACAACCGTAGTTGATGTTAAACAATCGGATAATAATATTCAGCATCGCTCCCAACCAACTTCTACTTTTCGGCTTCGTCCACAAAAATCGGAACAAACAAAGACAATTAATAAGCCCACATCGGCGCGCAGAGATAAGATGGTGAAGGCAGAAGCGAATTCTAAATTGGTAGACTTTACAAAGCCTGCGGCAGATTATTCTCAAAGCATCGAAAAATTCAGGCTGGCAGTGAAAGAAGCGGAATCCGCGATTGAAGATTTGGAAAAAATAAATTACTAAGGGAGGGAAAAATACAAATGAAAACATTGGTTTTGACGGGCATTATTGCTCTTCTAATATGTAACAGCAGTAGCAATTCTGTTGTTGCTGTTGAGGAGAATGAGGCAATCCAACAGAGGATGTCAGCGGTGGAACAGGCGTTGCAACAAATGGCGGAAATCTCTACACAAAGTGCGCAAACAATCAAAAGACTTAGCGAAAATGTTGAAAAACTTGCGAACGATTACGCTAATTTCAAAAAAGATATTTCACAACGCCTCACATTGCTTGAGCAGGGAGTTAACGAATTGAAACTTCAGCAACAGCGTTCACTTTTGAGTACGTCCCCACAAGAACAGAACAAGAAGGCGCCAGAGAGAAAATATCCTCCATATCCTTGGGAAGCATACTCGCCAAATCAGCAGAAAGTAACTGAGAGAACGCACCCTGTTGAGGATATTATTTATGTTCGAGAGGTTTATCCGTCTTCTGTTGACGCGGAACCACCGCTTTCAAATGAACAGATGAATCGCCGACCTTATGCTGTATACTGGATCCTTGGTTTGCTTGGATTCGCTTCATTCTTCATAGTGCATACTGCATCCTTTTGAACAATAAAGCGAGGAAGTCATAGGATTGTAACATTAGAGGAGGAGAGAAATACTTATGAAAACATCAGTCTTGCTGAACATCCTTATCATCCTTTTGATGTTCAGTAGTTTTTCTGTTGAGGCAGAAAAGGATAGCGAAGCAATCCAACAAAGGATGGCGGCTGTGGAGCGGGCATTACAACAAATGGCAGAGATCTCCACACAGGGTGCGCAAACAGTGCAACGTCTGGGAGAGAATGTCGAAAAGCTGACGAACGATTATGCGGTTTTTAAATCGGGCGTTTCACAACGTCTTGCCTTAATCGAAGAGGAGTTGGAAAAGTTAAAACTACTTCAACAGAAGCCGCTTGCAATCGTGCCCTCTCAAAAGAATGAGAATGCGATGGAACAAAGACATCTGAAAGCAGAAGATTTGTACACCCCACAACAGTTGGAGTCGATTAGAAACCCCGTTCAGATTCCATCTGTTCATCGTCGGCGGGTGGAGGTGTATTTCACGCCAGATTATTATTATCGCATCTCTAACACCCCCAATGGGCAACGAATCGAACAAAGAAATTACATTCCGCCAGTTCACCGCGTTGTCTACTGCACTCCGGATGAGATTGTTTACTACGCACAAGATGGCCGACAGGTGATACACGGAAATTATTATGCTCTACAACGGAGATTAAAAAATGAAGGTGGTGTCTTCATCAAAGAATGAATGAGGAGGTGTATCATCATGCAACAATCAAGGCAAGCAAGAGGCTATCCGCCAATCCAGATTCCACAACAAAGCCAGC
>Ga0194111_10005888_pt1 | contig 14042 bp, 7 predicted proteins | sample TA2KigC300mmetaG_FD_146194 | JGI IMG/M metagenome (GOLD analysis project Ga0194111, IMG submission 146194) | Freshwater microbial communities from Lake Tanganyika, Tanzania - TA2015033 Kigoma Deep Cast 300m | ecosystem: Environmental > Aquatic > Freshwater > Lake | place: Tanzania: Lake... | reverse complement strand
TCGGGACGACGAACGGTCTGCAGGTAGGGCGCGCACTCCGCTGCGCGCCGCAAACCATGGTCCACAGAGCAGACCTCGCCGCCCAGCGGACCGTTCGCCCCACCGCGGCCCCATCGACCCCAGAACCGCTCTACCGACCCCGATTGCCCACCTCGATGCTATGGACCAGACCTCGGGACGACGAACGGCCTGCAGGTAGGGCGCGCAGTCCTCTGCGCGCCGCAAACCATGGTCCACAGAGCAGACCTCGCCGCCCAGCGGACTGCCCGCCCCACCGCGGCCCCATCGACCCCAGAACCGCCCTGCCGCCCCGATTGCCCACCTCGATGCTATGGACCAGACCTCGGGACGACGAACGGTCTGCAGGTAGGGCGCGCAGTCCTCTGCGCGCCGCAAACCATGGTCCACAGAGCAGACCTCGCCGCCCAGCGGACTGCCCGCCCCACCGCGGCCCCATCGACCCCAGAACCGCTCTACCGACCCCGATTGCCCACCTCGATGCTATGGACCAGACCTCGGGACGATGAACGGCCTGCAGGTAGGGCGCGCACTCCGCTGCGCGCCGCAAACCATGGGGGACAGAGCAGACCCCGGCGCGCAGAGGACTGCCCGCCCTACCGCAGACTGGTGGTCCATCTCGGCAACTCATGACGTCCGCGGGTCTCACCGCCCGTGGTCAGCTAGCCCAGCTCATTCGGACGTATGTAAGACCGAAGTTCGCCTCAGGCGCAAGCTCGCTAAAAGTTCAGCTTGAGACTCAGGGTGAAGGTGCGTTCGCGCGGCAGCTCGACGTAGTAGTTGAGCGGGTCCAACCGATAGTCTTGGTCCGTCAGATTCAGCACCCCCAGCCGCACCTCCGCTAACCGCCGGGCAAAACGATAGCCCACAAAAAAGTGGTGCTGCCAGAAATCGTCGCCCGGCCGGTCCGGGACACGGCCCAGGTTGTTCTGCTGCGTCCACGACGACCGGAACTCGCTGAAGAATCCACACCGATGCTGGAAAATCGCCATGAGGTTCAAGTGCTGCAGCAGCCCCTCTTCATCCCGCGGCAGCACCGCCACCACCGCCGGCACCGCGTTCACGTCCGGAAACCGCGTGTCCAACTCGGCGTGGCTCAGCCGGTAGCTCGCCCCCACCGACCATTCGCGCCCCACCAGTTGATTCACCGCCACCGCCAAAGTCCGCTCCTCGAAGTCAAGCGTCTCGCGCGCGCCCGAGGCCCGATCCGGCACCGGGAAGAATGTGGCGTTGGTCACCACGCCCACCACGCGATCGCCCTCGCTCCGCAACAGTTCCGCTTGCACATCCACATAGGTGCCACTCTTGAAGCTCTGGCTCAATCCCGCCCCCCAAGTCTCGAACTCCGCCCCCGGCACCAACCCCGCCGCCGACTCCGGCGCCAGGCTGCGGTACGATTGCACAAACCCAGCTACCTGGCTCGGCTCGAGCCGGTAGTCCACCTCGTGAAACACTCCCCCCAACGACCGCGTGTACGCCCCGCGCAACGTCCCGCCCGCCCAGGGTGTCAGCTCTAATCCCGCCTTGGGCGAGACCTTGTCACGCTCGCGCTCCAGGCTGCTGGTGGGAGGCGTGTCCGCGTTGAGCGGGTACCGCAAGTGATCGAACACCACCCCAGCCGTCAGCTTCAGCGGCCGCACCGGCCGCCACGTGTCGTAAGCGTACACGCTCACCCGATCGAGATCGTGCGCCTGGGTCGACCCGAAGGGCCGCGGTGGTAACCCCGCCCCGCTGAGCGTCTGATTGAGCGTGGTCGCGGCTTCGATCGTGCCGCCTTCATAGTGCGCCCCAGCCACCAGCGTGTTCGCCTCGGTTTGATACATCTGCTGTGCCTCGAAACCGTAGAACTCCGTCTCCCGCAGATAATCCAGCGTGAAGTTCGCAGCCGGCATGCTCGTGACCGTGGCACCGCTATACTTCAAGAAACGGATCGAGCGCGCCAAGGGATCGGTCAAGGCCAACTCGTTCGCCATCCAGTGCGCCAGAAACAACGTCCGCACACCCGGCTGCCATTCCCGGGTGTACCCCGCCAACGCCACCGGCTCGAACGTGTCCTTCGCCCGCAACGTGGCACTCGCCCTCCCCTGATCGTAGTACTGCGCCACGTCGCCGCTCTCGAGCCGCCGGTAGAAGGCATCGAAATAGACCGCATCCTTGCCCGTCAACTGCTGCTTCATCCGTGCCCCGACGCTCAACCGCTCGAGATCGTTGTTCGGACGTTGGCCCACCATGCTGTCGTACAGGCTGTCGACCAGGTAACTGCCGCCGCCGAGCATCCCATAGAGCGAACCTTCATGCGCCCAATCCCCGCTGCTGAAGTACTGTGTGTGCGTCGCCAACTTGAGCCGGTTCTGCTCGAACAACGCCCCATAGTCTTGTTGCGACACGCTCGCCGATAGCACCCCCACCCCAGCCGGCGCCAATAAGTTCGCCAACAACTCCTCCCGGGTCCAAGGCGCTTCGTAGCGCAGGTTGAAAAACCGCGTCGGGCCCCGCAACGCATTGTAGCTGTTAGCCAAAAACCTGTGGGCGTCGAAATTGGCGTAATCGTACCCCACGGCCGCCGTCGCCTCCCGCATCGACCAGTCCACCAGCCCCGCATCCCGATACGCCAACGCTAAGTTGGCACTGCGCACCGCCTGGTCCCGGTCCAAAAGCAACCGCGACCGAAAGAGCATCCGGTGATCGTTCAGTTCCTGGGACCGTTCGAGGTCATGGATGGCCTCGTTGATGCGGTTGTCGCTCTGCGCCAGCAGCGCCGAGTACAACCAAGGCGTCGGATCGTTCGGATCCAACTTCTGCCCCAACCCCAACTCCTTCCGCGCCAGCTCGTCCTGACCCGCTTGCGCAAAGGCTTTCCCCAGGTAACTGCGCAAGATGGAGCGTTGCGCCTCGAGCGCCGCCGCCGCCTGCAAATCCTGGCGCCCCTCCTCGACGCGTCGCTGGCGGATCTTGCACAAGCCGCGCCCCAACCAAGCGTTGCCCAACGCGCCGTCCACCGCAATCGCCTCGTCGAAACTCGCCATCGCCTCCGCCAACCGATTCCGCGCCGCCCACATGAACCCCCGCAGAGCCAAACCCTGAGCGTTGCGCGGCGACTCCGCCAACCCTCGCTCCAACGCCGCTAGCGCCCGATCCGTCCGCCCCATCCCAAACTCCAGCTCCGCCACCCGGATCCAGCCAAACCCGAATCGCGGCGATTTGGCCACCGCCGCGCGCGCCGCCTCGAGGGCCGGCCCCAACCGGTAATGCGACTGCTGGTAATACGATTCTGCCAGCCACGCCGTGGCCAACTCCGGCGCCGCCGGTCGCGTCCACGACTGGAACTGCACCGCGGCAATCATCTGCCGGAGGGCCTCAGCCAAAGGCGAACTCGTCGCCACGTCGCCCAACTGGGCCTGAGCCTGGTCGACCTGCCCCACCGCCAACAGCAACGCCGCCAAGAATACGCGTTCTTCGTCCGTCGCCGGCCGGCGCTCGGCCGGGTAGCTACGCACCGCCTGGGGCAGATCCCCGCTTCGATACGCAGCCAGTGCCGCGCCCAGCGCCGTCTGCGCTTCCGCGCTGAGGCTCAGCTCCTCCAGATCCAATACCCCCGGATAGTAGAACGCCCACTGAATGATCCGCGTGGCCTCGATCAGGGCGGTCTTGCTCGGCGCACGCCCGGGCAACACCGTCGCCAATTCGCCACCGGTCATCTCCAGACTGCCCTGCTCGTTGCTCAGCTCGACCGCCCCCTCCAGCAAGGCCAGTTGCGTCTCGCCGTCCTCCTTCACCAACAGATGAAACTCCGTCCCGCGAATGGCCCCCGTCGCCACCGGCGTGCTGAATTGGATCTCGCGCGGTCGCTCCCGACTGAAGAAGCTGGCTGAACCGCCGCGCAGATCCAACCACGGCTTGCGCTGTTCCTGCTGGCGCGGCGGCTGAACCTGGATGGTGGTCAATTCGTTGACCCGAATCACGCTCTGATCCGAGAGCTGCAGCAGCGCGCGACAACCCGGTCCCGTCTTGAGCCGGTCCCCCAGCCGTAGTTCCTCTCCCGCCTGCGCCCGCCGCCATTGGTTGGTCGTGGCGCCCATGACCCAGACCTCCGCGTTATCGGCGCTCAACAGGCGTGTCAGCCCGCCCGCCCCCGTAACTGCCACCGCCGGTTCCGCCCCGCGCAGCCCCAGCGGCAGAAGTCCACAAGCCAAAACCAGGAGCCCCACCCACCACGAGCGCTTCGCCCGCAGCTTGACACCTCGCCCAGCGCACCAGAAATGCACCATAGTCTTTCCTCCGGCAGGCCACTCACTCGCCCGGGGCCCCTGCCCATGCAAACATAGCGGCAGCTCCCTGCGGGACCTTAAGCCTTTTGACACCGATGTCGTCCGAACCGCGGCCAGAGTAAGCTGCCGGCGTGCCAAATGCCAAGGCCAACCTCGACCCAACCTGCCGCAGCCCCTACCGCGGCGCCTCCGGCGGTCGTAGCTCCCGCCAGCGCTCCAACCGCCGCAGCAGCGTCTGATGGCTGATCCCCAACCGGCTCGCCGCGCGCCGAATCACCCCGCCTTCCTCCGCCAACACCCGCTGAATGAGCTCGCGCTCGACCGTCTCGAGCGGACTCAATCCGCCCCCGCCCCCGGTCTCACTCACCGCAACCCCCTCCCCTTTCGGAGCAACCCGCGCCCCAGCCTTCCCGCTCAGCCAACCCCGATCGAACTCCAGCCAGGACGACTCGACCGCCGTCCGCAGCAGCGCACGCTCCAACAGGTTGCGTAACTCCCGCACGTTCCCCGGAAAATCATAACCCTGCAGCGCCGCCGCATCCTCCGGGCGCACGTTCGGCCGGCGGCGTTCGTACCGCTCGCAAAGCGCCACCAACAACATCTCGATCAGCCCGCTCAGGTCCGCCCGCCTTTCACGCAGCGGCGGCACGCAGATCGAAAAGACGTCCAACCGATACCACAGATCCGCCCGAAACCGCCCCGCCTCGACCTCCTCGGCCAATACCCGGTTCGTGGCCGCAATAATCCGACCGCCAAACCGCCGTACCTGAGCGCTCCCCAGCCGCCGATGCTCCCGCGTCTCGAGGAATTGCAGCAACTTCGCCTGCAAACCCAGCGGCACCTCGGCAATCTCGTCCAAAAACAACGTCCCTTCGCTCGCCGCCTCCACTAACCCCAACCGCACCTGGTGCGCCCCCGTGTAAGCGCCCTTCTCCGCCCCAAACAGCTCCGCCTCGAACATCTCGCCAGGCAACGCCGAACAATTGATCGCCAGGAACGCCGGCGCAGGTTGGACCGCCGGAAAGCTCAATCGATGAATGCTGCGCGCCACCAGGTCCTTGCCCGAGCCGGTCTCGCCCGTCAGCAACACGGTGGCCCCGCGGTTCTGCGCCGCCTGCTGCACCAATCGCCGCACATCCCGCATCGCCACCGACTGCGCCACCAAGTCCGAAAGCGCATCCTCGACATCCAAATGCGGTAACGAACCTAACACCCGCCGCAACCGCTGCGTGAACTCGCTCACCTCGACCGGCTTGGCCAGGTAATCGAATAAACCGCCCCGCGTCAGCTCGACCGCCCCCTCCAAATTCGGCATCCCCGTCAACATAATCGCCCGCGGCGTGCCCCCCCGCTCCTGCAGCGCGCGAAAAAAGTCCGCCCCTGTCCCATCCGGAAGCATGTTGTCCAGGATCAGGACATCGAAGCACAGCCGCTCGACCGCCTCCTCCGCCGCTCGCACCGTGGCGCAAACCACCGCCTCGCCCCCCTCCGCCCGCACCACCTCGCGCAAGATCTCCGCGCACAACGGGTCGTCCTCCAAAACCAGGCTGAGGAACTTCGGCTTCACCGCCTGCGAACCTTACCCCTCCACAACACCGCGCAGCGGTTCCAACCTCCTCGTTGCCAAACCGTCAACCCCGCCATACCCATCCCGCCACCCCACAGATGCCCGCACGCCCACTGGTCCATCCTGGACCAAGCGGTCCACTCCGTGGTCCAAGCCTGGACCACGCCACGCCGGCTTGCTAGGCCCAGCGCGCAGGCATCCAGCTCACGACGCATCCAGCGGCATGGTTATCCCGAGGTTCACTGATCCGCAAACTAAATCGGCACGCCGGTTGCTCTACTTAAAGCCCGCGGGCAAAGGAAGGCCAGCAAAGATGCCACTGGAAAAGCGGCAGCGGGTGTGCCACCTTGAGCGGCGTGACGGGTAAGACCCCTCGAGGAGGCTGATCCGCAAAGGAGCTCCAGCGAGGCCATCACGCTGGCCGGCAGTTAACCCGGCAGGCCAACCGCCGCATAGTGGCGGTCGCCCAAAGCGACGTAGGTTGCCCCGGTTGCGCCGCAGTAGTCAGTGAAAGTGAAGGTCAAGAGGACATGAACGGCCTGCCAAAACCGTTGATGAGTATGAAGAACAAGCAGTGGGGAAGCTGGATCGTGGGAGTTGGCCTGGGGATCGGCCTGACCGCAACTGACACCGTCTATGCCAAGGGCGGCGTCGATGTCGTGGCTAACGTCTCACTTGGCGCGGGGGTGGTCCCATTCGCGAAACAAATCGCCAACGTGGGTGCCGACGTGAAACTCAAAGTGCAGATCGTCAACCTCGGCTCCGCCCAACCCAAGTACACCTGGAAACTCAACGGCGAACCCATCCCGGGCGCCAGCGGCGAAGTCCTCCAGCTTCGATCCGTCGGCCCCGCCGACGGCGGCCTCTTCTCCGCCGCGGTCAAAAGCGGCACGGCGACCACTGAAGTCGTCTTCCCCATCGAAATCGCCGCCGATCTACTCCCCTTCGCCGACTCCTTCATTGGTCGCGGCACGGTCACGGGGTCATCCGGCTACGGCATCGCAAACAACGTGACCGCCACGCGCGAGTCCGGTGAACCCACCCACGGCCGCAAAGGCAAAGGCAAGTCCATCTGGTTGTCCTGGCGCGCCCCGGCCGATGGCCCGGTGACCTTTACGACCGCAGGCTCCGCCATCGACACCGTGTTAGCCGTCTACACCGGCAGCGCAGTCAACAAACTCGCGCGCGTGGCCGATGACGACGACAGCAGCGGCTACGCCACCAGCGAGGTCACCTTCAACGCCAAAAAGAACGCCACCTACGCTATCGCCGTAGACGGCGTCAGCGCTGCCACCGTCACCAGCCTCAATACCGCCGGCATGGCCGGCAGCGTCATGGTCGTCTGGGAACAACAAACCACCGGCGCTGTGCCCAAAATCAACACGGCCCTTCTGCCTCAGCTCATCGTCGCCAACGTCGGGCAGGCCGTCCAGATCCCTCTCCCCATCGCCGTCGCCGCCGACACCACCGTCCAGTGGTTCCGCCTCGTGCGCAACTCGAACCGGCTGCTTTCAAACTCGGCCGCGCCCTTCTCCATCCCCCGCATCTCCGCCGAGGACGTGGGCCAATACTACTTCGAGGCCCGCAACCCCTTCGGCGTGTCGCGCAGCCCGCTGGTCGACGTCCAAATCAATACCAAGGGCGACTCGACCGTGGCCGCCTACGCCAAACTCGCCGATTCCCAACTCAACGCCCCTGCCGGTACCACCGCCGCCGTCACTCTGAAGAGCCCCTCTCTGAAGAGCCCCTCCGTCCAGACCGCGGGCCTGGGCGGGCGCGTGCGCCGCCTGGCTGGCGACCCCAACCCAGGCTACAGCGGCGCCCAGATCTTCCAGAATCTCCCCGGCAAAGACATCGGTGAACCCGACCATTGCGGTGAACTGGGCGGCTCCTCATTCTGGTTCGCCTACAACGCACCTGCCGCTGGCCGAGTCAACCTCGATACCATCGGCAGCAACTTCCCCACCATCCTCTCCGTCTACTACGACGACGGCCTCGGCAACGGCTATGCCAGCCTCGTCCCCGTCACCTGCGGTGTGGTCAACTACGACGGTTTCGAAGCCTCCGCCGTCAATTTTATCCCGAACCTGACCAAGACCTACTACATCGTCGTGGACGGGTTCGACGGCCTCAACGGCACCGCCTGGCTTAATTACAAGTTGACTCAGTAACCCGAAGCGCCTGGGCGGTCCAAACCGCCTAGGCGTTTCTCGCTCATAACCCAGCCGCAGCGGTTGTTCCCCCCGCTGCGGCTTTTTGCGTTTTCACAGTCCCCTACTATCCACCCCCTCCCTTCACACTCACACTCACACCCACACACGCGCGCGCCGCTCACCCCACCCCACCCCGGTCATACCCTGCCCCCCAAGCCCGACCCCAACTCCGTCTCCGACACGTTCCTCCCCTCCCGAGGATTCGGCATCGAAAGCGGTTTCTCCAGGTAGCAGGGCGCGCGCGCCGCTGCGCGCCGTCCAGTCCACCGCGGCCACCTCACGAAGCCGCGCTCCCATCCCGAGACGGAGAGCGGGCGTCTCGCCCGCTACCCCGCAGCCACCGCAGCCACTCTTGCCACTGCCTTATTCTGCCGTCTTTTTAGTCATTGACAGTCCAACCCCGCGGCCAAGATGGCAGCGCCCCCACCCGCCAAAACCCACCCAATCCCCAATCCCGCCCATCCCGCCCAGTGCGGGCCACCCCCCCCCAACCCAAGACGGAGAGCGGGCGTCTCGCCCGCTACCTTGCGTCCGTCTGCTCATATTTGCCGTGTTTATAATCGTTGACAGTCGCGGGTCCATCCCAGCCGCCAGGTGTCGGATGGTTCTGGACCCGTCCCTGCGGGTGCGGCGACAAGCCGAAAACGCCTTGTCAACTTCCCGCGGAGCGATCTACTGTGGCGCAACGTCACGAACCTGAAGCCAACAATCGATCTCTAGCCCTGCCCTGCCATGCCGATAACCGATGAGCCTCGCTATGATGCCCAGAAACTCAGACCGTGGAGAGTTGGCCTGCTGATGGCGGCTCTGGCGGGCGTGCCCCTCCCTGCCCTACCGGGCCACGCCGACGACGACCGGCCCCCAGCACACGGCTACGCCCGAACGGCAACCTTCCCGACTCGCCTGGTGGCCGTGGGCAGTGACGTGACGCTCCAAATCGAAACGCTCCCCCCCCCACAGGTCCAATATGCCTGGAAACTCAACGGTCAGTTGATCCCCGGCGCCCGTAAACCTCAGCTCGAACTCAAGCAGATCGGCCCCGCCGACGGCGGGCTGTTCTCGCTCGTCATCCAGAGCAAGGGCAACGTCACCGAGACCTTCTTTCCCGTCATCGTCGCCGTGGACGAACTGCCCTTCGCGGACGATTTCAACCGGCGTGGCCGCGTTAGCGGTTCGTGGGGTTACGGCGCCTCGAGTAATGCGGACGCCACGCGGGAGAAGTCCGAACCCACGCACGCCGGCAAGGGCAAGGGCAAGTCCATCTGGCTGGCCTGGGTCGCCCCGGCGGATGGACCGGTGAGCTTCAGTACGGCGGGTTCTTCTTTCGACACAGTGCTAGCCGTCTACACGGGCAAGCAGGTCAAGAAGTTGGCCTTGGTTGCCTCCGACGACGACGGCAGCGGTTATGCCACCAGCGCCGTCACCTTCAACGCCCGCGCGGGCGTCGAATACGCTATCGCCGTAGACGGCACCGGCGCCGCTCGCGCGGACAGACCTCCCGGCCAAGACGAAGGGATCACCGGCAGCGTCTCCTTGGTCTGGGACCAAGCTCCCCGCACGGCTCTGCCCGAGATCCGTACCGCCCTGCTTCCCGAGGTCATCGTGGCCAACGTCGGCGACACGGTCCGCATCCCGTTGCCCGCCGAGCTCAGCGGCGCGCCAGCCGTCACCTGGTACCGCATCGTACACAACACTCACGTCCAGCTCTCGACCGTTCCCCGGCCCTACCCGATCCCCCGGCTCTCAGCCGACGACGTGGGGCCGTACTACTTCGAGCTCAGGACGGCCGCGGGCACGGTCCGCAGCCCTTGGGTCGATCTCCAGCTCAACACCCAGGGGGACACTACCGCCGCGGTCTACGGCAAACTCGCTGACGCACAGGCTCGAGGGGGTAACGGGCTGACCCGCCGGATCTCGTTGGTCCGCGCGGCCGCGCCGGAACTGAGCGCCTTGGGGCGGCGCGTTCGACCGCTCGCTGGCGACCCCAATAGCGGCTACACAGGCAACCAGGTCTTTCAGAACCTCCCCGGCAAGGACATTGGCGAACCCAACCACTGCGGCGAGCTCGGAGGTTCGTCCTACTGGTTCGCCTATACGGCGCCAGCCGCGGGCACGGTCACCCTGGACACCATCGGGAGCAATTTCCCCACCGTCCTGGCGGTCTACTACGACGACGGCCTGGGCAAGGGCTACGCCAGCCTGGTCCCGGTGGTCTGTGGCGTGGTCAACTACGATGGCCACACCGCTTGCCGCGTCTCCTTCGTGCCGGACCTCGCCAAGACCTACTACATCGTGGTTGACGGCTTCGACGGCCTCAACGGCACCGCCTGGCTCAATTACCAGTTGACGCCCTAAACGAAAAGCGCCGTGGCACGCTCATGCCACGGCGGACTGCGTAGATGAGGTTGACCGATTTGCAGATCCTCGAATCACGGAAAATTCGGGCCGACCGTGGTGACCTTCGACCACCATTTCGCATCAATCAAGGAATCGCCGGCCGGCACATTCAGTCCCGTGTTGCCGGCTTTGCCGAAGGTCTTGATCTTACTGCCAACCCAACGGTGAATCTCCGAATGGCCATCGGCGAAGGATAGGCCCGCCGCACCGTTATGATACGAAGCCGGGAAGTCGATGATATTCCCCGACCGGGCGTCTGGCAGCACAATCTGAACCGCACAGGCAGCATCGTTGATGCTCTCGGGATGCTCGTCGACCATCACCCAAGTCTGGGTCGGGACCACAATGTGGTCCAGACGCCCGTAGGTCTTGTAAGGCGGCGAGGGCAACCAGCCGCCAAAATCGAACACCTGACTCATCGACTGACTCCGAACCCGGGGCAGTCGCCTGCCAGCCTCGATCCGAGTCGTCTGATCGGCCGGGCATTTCCACACCTGGCGACTGTTTCCCATGTATTTCATCAGCGGACTCCGGTCGACCGTGTTGGTCGGGTTGTCGCTGGCACTGCCCGTGACCAGTAGGACGCGCTTGCTCGCTTCTGGCCCGCCGTCCAGAGACTTGACCAGCAAGCCGTCGAAATCGTCGGCGTAAAGCCTCCAGGCCAGCATCATTTGCTTGCCGTTGTTCATGCACATGATGCCCTGCGCCTTGGTCTTCGACTTGGCCAACGCCGGGAGCAACATGCCCGCCAAAATCGCGATAATCGCGATCACCACCAGCAACTCGATCAGGGTGAAACCCAGGCGACCTGCCGGCCCACTGCGAGGAACGAGTGTCTTCATGTGAGGCTTTATCGTTGATCTAATCGGATCGGCTGATTCATATCCACGCACAGTCCGCCTGTCAATCTGAGTTGGCGGGCCCGATCCGCCCTCCTGGGAACCGCTTTCATCCCAGCCATCTAAACGAGCGAGGCTTCGCCTCAGACCAATTCGTCTTCTGTAGAAGCGTAGGTGAACTTGACTTGTTTACAACGTGATTTGGGATTCAAGGACTCTAATACGGCAGCGGAGCGCCGTCCGTCCGTGAGGAGGTCCGCTTCGCGACCCAGAGGACGTCGGGGTTGCTCGGGACACTTAGGAGCCCGGACAGCCCCACGTACGTAACATTCGGGATGGCAGCAGGTCTCAGCCACTTGTGAACCTCCGAATGCCCGTCTGCAAACGAAAACCCGCACCCATTGTTGTGGTACTTGGTCGGGACGTCCACCCACCGTGTGGCGGACACAGTGGCGGGCATCTGGATCGCAAAGCCCCCATCGTTAATGCTGTCGGGATGCTCGTCGATCATAACCCAAAGCATGCTCGGCGAAGGCTCATTAATGTCCGCCTCCTTGACGAAGACCTGGTAGGTCGGATTGGGCAGCCATTGCCCGCGAGGCGGATTCTTGGTCCCCTGCAAGTCAGGGCCAATCGCTTGACTCATGGCAATGCTCCGCACTCGTGGCGGCCCAGTTCTCCCACCGCTGCGGCTGCGGTCGGTGGGGCATTTGTAGATGCCAGGGCTCCGCGTGTAAGGGCCCAGTTTGGCAAATTGGGGGTCCAGTAAAAAGGCAATGTTTGTGTTGTCGGAGGAATTGTTATAATTCAGCCAGCCTCGCACCCACCCTCCGTTTTGATTGTCTTCGTTTGGCGGGAAAACGCCCCGGTGGTCGTCGGTGTACATTTTCCAGCAGATCATCACCTGATGCAGGTTGTTCATGCACAACACCCCTTGCGTCTTAGCCTTCGCCTTGGCCAACGCCGGCAGCAACATGCCCGCCAAGATCGCGATGATCGCGATTACCACCAACAGCTCGATGAGAGTGAAAGCCAACCGGCCCGCCGGTCCGCCGCGAGGAGGGAGTGTCTTCATATCGGACTTTATCAATTATCGGTTCGGTTTACCCGCTTAATATGCTCTCAGACTGCGCCTGTCAATCTAAGTCGGCCCTCCCCGACCCGACAATGTGCGTTTGCCAGCACACACTTCGCCATTGCCCCGCCGCCCTAACCGGCTTACAACACCCGCCATGAAATCCAATCTACGCCTCACTCGCCGCTCGTTCCTCAAGGGCCTGACAGCCGCCACCGCCACCTTGGCCGCCCCCTCCTACACCAGAAACCTGCTCTCCGCCGCGCCCAACACCCTCCTCGGCCACGCCAGCTTCGGCGCCAGTGGCATGGCCGCCGCCGATCTCGAGGCCATTACCCGCCAACCGGGCGTCCGCCTCCTGGCCGTCGCCGAAGTCGACCTCAACCGCACCGCCGAACTGAAAAAGCGCTTCCCCGAAGCCAAGATCTACCAGGACTGGCGCACCCTGCTCGAAAAGGAGAAGGCCATCGACACGGTCAATGTCTCGACCCCCGACCACATGCACGGCCCCATCGGCATGTCCGCCCTGCAACTGGGCAAACATGTCTACGGCGAAAAACCCCTCACCCACGACATCTACGAGACCCGCCAGCTCACCCTGGTTGCCCGCGAAAAACGGCTCGTCACCCAGATGGGCATCCAGATCCATTCCGCCTCCGAATACCGCACCGCCGTCCGCCTCATCCAAGACCTCGCCATCGGCAAGGTCAAAGAGGTCCACACCTGGAGCGGCAAAAAGTGGGGCGACGCCAGCCCGCTCCCCGACCGCTCGGACCCGATCCCGGCCGGCTTCAACTGGGACCTCTGGCTCGGCGTAGCCGCGGAGCGGCCCTTCATCGGCGGCGGCTACTACCACCCGGGTAACTGGCGCAAACGGCTCGACTTCGGCACGGGCACCTTCGGCGACATGGGCTGCCACATTTACGATCCCGTCTTCAAAGCCCTCGCCCTCACCGCCCCCCTCTCCGTCCGCTCCGAAGGGCCTGCGCCCAACCGTTGGAACTGGTCCGTTAACGCCATCATCCACTACGTCTTCCCCGGCACACCCTACACCGAGGGCAACACCGTCAAGGTCACCTGGTACGACGGCGACGAGCGGCCGGCCAAGGACATCCTGGCCTTGCTCGGCGAACTCTCCGCCCCCGACCAGGGCTCGATCTTCATTGGCACCAAAGGCGTCCTGCTCCTGCCCCATATCGGCCCGCCGCAACTGCTCCCGGAAAAACAATTCGAAACCTACCCCGTCCCCCGCCAGCCCAGCGACGATCATTGGCGCCAGTGGGTCAACGCCTGTCGCGGCCAAGGCCAAGCCTCCGCCAGCTTCGATTACTCCGGGCCACTGACCGAAAGCGTGCTCCTGGGCGGCGTCGCCACCCACTTCCCCAAAACCACCCTCGAGTGGGATGTCCGCGCCGTGAAATTCTCCAACGTCGCCGAAGCCAACCAGTACGTGCGCCGGCCTTATCGCCGGGGTTGGGAGGTCAAGGGACTATCGTCCTGATGAGACCTTGGTATAGACGACAGTCTGGCGTTAGGGCGCGCAGTCCTCTGCGCGCCCTAAGCACCTGTGCAAAAATTAATTCCGATTCTCTCTCGGAAGAAGTGTATAGTTCCACTGTGGTAGGACCGGAGACTTCAGGGCGTCAAGTTCATCCAGTTGCTGGG
>Ga0194111_10005877_pt1 | contig 14052 bp, 10 predicted proteins | sample TA2KigC300mmetaG_FD_146194 | JGI IMG/M metagenome (GOLD analysis project Ga0194111, IMG submission 146194) | Freshwater microbial communities from Lake Tanganyika, Tanzania - TA2015033 Kigoma Deep Cast 300m | ecosystem: Environmental > Aquatic > Freshwater > Lake | place: Tanzania: Lake... | reverse complement strand
ATCGTTTCATCCGCCATCGTGCTTGCTGAGTAACACGAGGGCCAGCACCCGATACTCTCGGGATGTCTACTCGTGGCGGACGAGGAGTCTTAAACGTACTCGTCCCCATTTGTAGCCATAACATCTTAATATAACTCAACCACTCATCGAAACTCATCTCAGTCCCGGAAGCTTCCCAAATAGTCTTGAGATGAGTACGAGTTGCGGCTGAGAGTTGTTTATGACCCGACCAATACTCGAACAATTCAGCCATTGCAAGAGGCCCAGCTGACGCCACAAATGCCTTCCAGGATATTCCAGAAGCGGGCGTCCCCCTTACCATTCGACTACCGGCACCGCCACCACCACCGGCAGCTGCGCCACCAGCCTGAACACTGTCACGAGGCACCCAATCCGGGTCGTAGTATTTCCTGAAGATTGGATGCGTCGCCTTGAATTCGTTTTGAGCGTTGAACAACCCCAACAACTGCGGATACTGTTCCAGGAACGCCCTGCGCTGACCCTTCGGAAGCGAGAAGTAAATCTCCCGGAGATGCTCTAACTCCGGTGTGACTAGAGCATAATACTGTTCCGCTTCTGCCCGAGCCTGGGCATATTCTCGTGGGTCTCCGATGTCATGTTTTGGAAGTTCTTCTATCAACAACACCAATGCATCTCGATAGGCATCTTCTATCACGTAACTTCGGGACACCTTGTCTAGTATCGCAGAAACCAAAGGATGGTCTTTCGCCCACGCTCCGAGTTGTCCAGGTGGAACGTTAGCATACCAGAATTGCCAGAACCGGCGCGAAGGGGAGTTAGGCGGAAACCACTTCTCCACGAGCGGGTGATTCCAAAGGTCGGTCTCTCCTTCAAATGCACGTTGAACCATCGCGTAAGCCGTCTGATATTCCAGTTCCTCCCCAGGGGTGGGAAGTTCTATCTTATCAATCGGCTCCCCTGCACGCAACTTCTTCCGGGCATCTTCGAGAGCCTCTTGCGCTGAGGCTCGAACATCTGCCTCAGTCGTCTCCCTAACTTCTCGTGCTGCGGGCGCAAACTCGTATCGCTCCTTCTCTTCTGGCTCAGGTGGTATCCACTCTATCCCACCCATCCTCTCATCCCACTCTTCTTGAGTAAACCGTCTGGCTGCCCACAACATCTCCGATTCAGACATCGGCGTTGGGCCTGTACCGAAGGGTTCGCGTCGCCCCTCGGGAACAAGACTGTGCCAGTCCTCTGGCAACAGGTTGAACCATAACGCCAGCTCGTAGTCAGAGATTTCGTGGTAATTACCAGCCAGAAATATCTCGGAAAAGCGGGGGCCAAGAATTTCCTTGGCCCGTGTGCGGGCCAAACTTCTTTCAGGAAGGGTCGTCCAGAATCGCCAAAGCTCGCTCACCACCATCTCACGGTCAGTTCCCTTGATATACACGAATTCAGAAACTGTAAACTTGCCGATACTCTTAGCAATGTCCATCACCTCAAACATCTTTTCGTTGTCCCAATCCGGGTGAAGAACCCGGATGTTAGCGAGGAACAATTCTGACGTTGGGTCTAACTCGGTATTCAAGATTCCATCCCGCCAGGTAGTGTAATCATCAAGAGCCTTATCCAGCTCTGGATGAACCTTCCTGTAATTTACGTTAGCGGGGAACTCCATTTCCAGGTAAGCAGCATACAAATCCTGTACCTCATAAGGAGTGTTTTCCTCCCACCAATTCGTGTAGTACAAATCCCAGGCTTGCGCAGCCTGGCTGTTGAGTTCCCGATAAACTGCATCAACAGGCAAATCGTTGCGAACCAATGTTTGCCGGGCCTCTAATTGAGTGAACAGACGTGGTTCCATCTCCTGACGAACTTCCATCGCTACCTCTAGTACAGTCTCAGGAAGGTCTTCCAACATCTTCTGCTTCCCGTCAGGGTCGGCCTCGTACCACTTCTCCATCCACTTACGCATGGCCTGGGCCTTCGGCCCATCGCGCCAATGAATGTACTGGCGACGATTATCAGCCAGAAACTCAAAGTAGTTGGTCAACTCATCGCCATACTCCTGATTTAACTCCGTTCGCCGATTCCGAAAGTCCATGATAGTTCGGTAATGCTCAGGAGTTCCAGGTATAAACTGGCCTAAGTAATACTGGCGCTCGCGCTCAAGCTGACCTCGCTTCCCATAGTATTCATTAACACGATTGTTCAGTGCAATCCAACTGTCCCAATCCTCTTCCGTCATCTTCCCCGATGCAACGTCCCAATAACGGTAGGCTAACTGTCTAAACCTGTAATCGGGATATACAGCGTAGAATTCTTGTAGTGCGTAACGGTCGCCAGCCTCGTATCTTTTGTAAGCTTCATCGTATATCAGACCCATCCCCCGCAGCACTCGCTCCTCGGATGGATAAATCTTGATGGGAGCGTAGATTGACCATCTGAGAAATGCGGGAACAGCAGTTTGCTCAGCCGCCAAACGAATGGCAGTCTCCCAGGCTGGGCCACTCCGGGTTGCAAAAGCCTCAGTCGCCTCTTCACTGGTAATTTCGCCTGTTCCAGCAAGACCCGCCAACCGTTGATAACGCCAATACTCCTCGTTAGGACTTACTCTTCCGAGACCTAAACCAAGTACGTCGCTGATGAATCCCTCAGGGTTCCACCCTTCGGGTGGAACTTCAATCCCCATTCGGTTAAGAAGAGGCTCAAGGAAGATACTTCCGCCCCGAATACCCCGCGTACCAGACCAATACCCCGTATGCACAACCATCGAAGCCTCAGGGATGTAACGTTGTATCTTTTCTGCAAGCCAGGGCTGGTTTTCCTCGGCCCAGGGCAGTATGCGGTTAGCCAGGATTGCCAACGAGTCAAATACGATAGGCGACGTAGACCACATGTTCTGGAAGAATATATACTCACGTCCACGAGCAATGTCCTGGTAAGTATCCGGAAGCCAGACATCTCCCCATACAGGCATAGTTTCCAGTGGTATTAGAATTCGTTGAGGCTGGATGTAATATTCTGTATCTGCCGTCCACTCCTGACCAGTAAAGAAGTTGACCATTCCCCCAATCCCAAGAGGCATCCATCCTCGCAACCTCTCTGGCATCAGGGGGTCTTTCTCGGCCTGGTCTTCCATCAACCGCCGACTGGTATTAAGCCAGGACAGGTAGTGTGGATTATCTATAAAGTACTTCAACCAGTTCCACGTACTATGAACCGGCCAGAACTCGAAGGGTATGACTACACTAGCCAGGGCATCGAATATCGTTTTATCGCCATAGTCGAGAATTGCATAGTCCCTGTCCCACAAAGCCTGTCTCATAGTGGCATACTGCGCCAACTCTATGTCCTTACGGACAGTCGTATTAAGCCAGTCCATTACTCTCTCCCACAAAGCAGGAGGAACAGACATCGAAGGGTCTAAATCCCGAAACGAACGAGTGTCAAGCTTATCAATCGCAGATTTGAGTGGGTCGGCATAACGCCGATAGATGTCGTAAATGGAAGGTAGTGTATCCGGCAATCGGTCAATCTCCCAGGAAGAGTTTGCCCAATCCGTCCAATTCTGAGCGTCAAGTTTGTACCAGACGTACTGTTTAGCTAAATTCACAGCGTGTTGGAGTTCGTCGTAGTCATCAGCCGCAGCCCCCGGATGCGCGGTTATCCAGGCTTTCATCTTTTTGACAACTTCCACTACTTCGACCGGATTATAGCTGGGAGTATCCCGCACCGCTCCTACTTCAGGAATAGTATTTACGAGCTGTTGACGAGCACGAGGCATTAGTGTTTTGTATATATCCCAAAACGTATCCCGCGCAAGTGTCGGAGTTATCTCATCCAGATTACTGAGATACTCCGCCATTTGAACTGTCGAATCCTTCCCCGCCTCTTGTAGTAATTCCCAATCACTAACCTGCGGGTAATACTTCGCCATGAATGGATACGTGGTAGTCAGATACTCCCACAATTCCGCAGGAGTGCCGCCCCGTCTTATCAGGTCATATACTGCATCATCCATTGGGTCGAGCATATCATAAACATCCGTCCCATAGGTGTCTGCAATCCGACGCAACAAGTCGAAATCGTGAGCCCTATCACCCGCACCCAACATCTCGCTCACCAGAGGGTTGTCTGCAAACCGATGAGTAATCGGTTCCATTGCCCTGAAAGTTTCCGCAGAACGATGAGCCCACCCTACAGCCTTCAAGTCGTTGATGTGTTTGGCCTTCGCAACAGATGTAATTCCCTCTTGAATCATATCCCGCAACTCACTGATAACGTCGGCCCGAGCTGCTTCACTCTTAACGTCGCCCAACTTTGCAATCTGAGCCATAATGTCGGGGTGCTGCGTTATTGCCGCCCGCTCATCCTTAGTTAGCTGTTGCAAGTACCATCCAATAGATTTAACCTGACCGAGTTCAACAGCTCCTTCAACAATAGTACGATGAATTCGACTTGCTTCGGCCAAAACCTCATCGTAATTCCACTTCCCAACAAGCATGGCCTGGACTGCCTCAGCGATAGCCGGATTGTGCTGCATCAACTGAACTTTTAGCTCATACGGTAACTCCGATGGCATATCATTCCAGTTTTGTGCCCATCGTGTTACATAGGACTGGTAAATAGCCAAGGCCGACATGTTAGCCTCGTTCTCACCAGCCGCCTCAAGGAACGGCCCCGGAGAAATGAGTTTCTTCAGTCTTGTCCAGATACTGGCAACTTCAGCTGTAGCCTCTGGAGTAAGGTCTATACCCAACTCAGCAGGAGTAGCCGAGAATCCAGTTGCCATTCTTTGGGGCACCGCCCCTACCTGGTCAGCAAAGAAACTCTCAATCCCTCGACGCCCAAACCCAATATGCTCCCCAATACTCGATTCCGCTGGAAGCCGCCTCCATCCGCATCGAGTAAAGATATTTCGCGTGTTGTCCCAAATGTTGCCAATCCAGTACATTGGGTTCCAACCCAGGAATAGAGGAGATAAAATTTGCTTTTGTTTAGCAGAAATAGTTTGAGCGTACCGGGTAAAGTCGTCAGCAGCCTTGCCCCAATGGGTGTTTCGTATTAAGGCCTTCTCTTTTGCTCTGGCAACCTCGGCTACATTATGAACGACTGTGTGTAGCATGTCCTTGCTATCTGTAGCCTTGTCAACGCCCTTGAGAACGTCTCCTGTATCCATTCCCTCAAGAACGCGCTTGACTAGCTGTCCATCCACACTATCGTAAGCCGGGTCGTCAACGAACTTCTTCAACAACCCTGGAATCTCACCAGGGTCTTCTGTCTTACCAGCAAGATACACCGTCAGGCGGTCGTGGACAATTTCTCCGACCTTCCTTACCTTCGCCATAGGTGTCTTGTACCAGGGAGTAACCTCACTCGCAGCACGATAGAAGTCTAACTTCTCTTCTAAAGGAACAGTTGCCCGCTCTGCAACCAGCCTCGTAGAACGATTTTGGAGAGGGTTCCAACCCATCCACTTCGTTATGTTCAGAGGGTCAAGAACAACACCATAAGCCAACTCTTTTACGAGGTTTTGCTCTTGCCTGAGAATCCTATCAACGTCGTCTTTAGTCTGAGCCTCTTCCATTAACCGGGTGTGAGTTTTCTTGAAAAACTCAAAGTCCTCCGGCGGTACTGTCGTTCCTATAGCCCACGAAAAGGATATTCTATCCACCTCACGAGCCATTAACTCTGCCTTGTCCCGCAATTCCGGGTCTTCCCCATACTCCGCATCAAGCCAGGCATTGATGTTCTCAAACTCTGGCTGAACGAGCGTCGGAAGCTGTACTCCCTTCGTTCCATAGACCCATATCAAATCGAGTAAGTCAGGAAGCTCCTCAGCAGTCTCAGTCGTTTCCAGATACTCCATCACACCTCTCGTTATCTCTTCCTGAGTAGGCGTAATGGACGCATTTCGCTTAACGTTACCAATCAGTCGAGCAAGCATGTACTGCGGAGTATTCCAGGCAGGGCCAAGTACCTTCAACAGTCCGAGGTTAGCCACTCCCATCAACGCATGTTTGATGGGCTCCGTAACTTTTCGCCAGCCCGTCTTTTCGGCCCATTGCGTTGCCGCAGTCTCGTGAGAATCTATGTACGCAGCCTCCCACTCATCCGCCCACTTACCAAGTCCGTAAACCATCTCCTCATAAGCCCACAACTGCCAATCAGTAACTTTCTGAGCATCGAACAAGTCGTATTCTTTTGGAGGTTGATAAGTAGGCAAAAGCCCAGGATACTGCTCAGGCATAGGAATCATCCCCATTGGTGCCTTTTGCGCCTCAATCCCGCGTTGATACTCCCACCACTTGAGAGGAATTCCCCGTTGCTGGGCTTCAACCGCCGCCCTTTCACGGCTGAGGTAATCTTCCCAACCCTTACGAATCAAGGGAAGATAAGGACGCGGTTCTTCTTTCGGCTCCTTCTGCTCTTGCTGACGAAGCCAGTAAAGATAAACGTTTTCAGAAACCATAATTAGATGTATTCAGGGTGAGGTAACATGGGAACGCCACCACCTCGATACCAACCCGTCTCGGGTGCATACCGAAGACCAACGTAAGGCTGACGCTGGAAGAAAGGAAGTCCTAACAACATTTCCAGAAAACTATTCCAGGCAGCTGCGTAAGATTGGGCTGTCTCCATGTACTCCAATGTATCCAAATCTTCGGGCGAGGGAAGAGGAAGCCCTGCCTCAGTCAATTCCGGTACAGGAATCGCATATTGAGGGTTTAAGGTTATCAACTCTTCCAGGTACCGCCCAAAATCCTTCAGGTAAGCCGGATATTGCCATTGCTGAGGAAATTGAAGATGTTCGAGAATGTCCCGTAACGTAAATCTGGGAGCTGGCAACTCTCCAACCCCACCAGCACCTGCCCCGGCACCAGCACCACCGACTCCACCAGGCACAAACGGCTGTAACTGTGGTAGTTCCGGCATCTGGAAGCCAAAATACTGAGCCACCCATTCAGGCCGATTTTGACTTGCCCAGGTCAAGTACTCAGTAATAGCCCGAGTGTAAAACGTTTCATAAGGCTGAATCTGCGTTGCCCAGGGCATTACGTCTGTTAGCGGCCTCGTCGTAGCTGCTGGAGCCGCAGGAGCCGCAGCCTTCTGCTGCTGGGCTAACCATTTTCTGTACGCCTCGTAGAATATAGGTTCGGTAGGTACAGTAGGAGTTGATTTTACTCCACCACCGGGTTCTTTAGCCATATTGTTTTCTTAACCAACATTTAATCTGAGATTGAATGTATTCTTGAACTTCAGCGTTCCCCCACCTCTGTTGGAGTTCCACCAAATCTTCGGGCGTCATGTTCAAGAACCGCTCCAACTGCTCCTCTGCGCTCAACAAGTAAACAGAGTCCGCAGACGGTTGAAATGCCGCCCGTACATGTTGACGTTGATGCGCCAGTTTATCCGCCGTCTTTTCAACGACACGAGGAACGCTGAGTCTTCGCATTACACACCCTGCATCGCTCCGAGTGTAGGAGGCAGCCCCGCTGCTTCCACAGGATGTTGAGTCGGTCTGCCACCAGCACCCTCGGCACTAAGTTGAGCAAGTCTACGAATCATATCGGGGCCAGTCGGAGTACCCCTCCCTTGCATACTCCAGGGAGTTTGCTGAGGTGCCATTTCTCCACCACCAAATCCTGGAATCGCCCCCTGCATGGGAGCTTCAGCCCCGCCACCCATCATCTGCTCAGGAAGTCTCACTCCGGCTTCCCGCGCAACATCTTGCGCCAAAGCAAACTGAATCTCGGGCATACTCAGCAACGTCTCGATGAGGATTTGGTCTTCCTCATCCTCCAACGATTGAGATACCAGGTCTCGAAGCGTCTGCTGAATCACGTCCCGGACAGTCCTGCTAGAAAGAACGTTGGTCTGTCTCAATGCAGTTAGCATAGCTGTCGTAGCCGCTTCATCTGTCGGGAGACTTGCCGATAGCTTAACCTGGTTGCGATAATAGCCGCCAATGATAGTTGGGTCTAGCGACACTTCAATTGGAGCTCCAATCGAAGACCGTCCCCACAAGTACACAGGCTTAGCTACGTAGTTCTCGACGGTGCGAAGGATAATCTCATTGAGACGCTCCAGACCCTCTTCGATACACTCCTGTTTGTAAGCAATCTTCATCAAGACAGGAGTCCGCAACAGGTTCATAGCAATACCAGACAACCTTCCCATCGTAAGCTGCCCCATAACGTGGCGAGGTAATCCAGCCTGTTCGATTTGGGCAATAACCTCATTAAGTTGAATGTCTACGCTAGGAGACACGCCGGGCGGTAGTAAGAACCCGGCATCTTCACCTATCTCAAGAGGAAGCTGACCGCCATAAGGCTGAGGAACGTCAAACCCCCGCCCTTCCGCAGTCTTAGTTACCAACGTCGGGTCGGCGTATCGAGCAATGATAGTAGCCTTCTGTGAAAGTAGTTGACAGGCATAACGTATAATCCCCTCTAGTGGGAACAACACACTGATTCCAATTCGCTCCCCCCTATCGCGGAAGGGAAGTTCGGTTCCATGCCAGACCACGAACGGAATCTTCCCAAAGTCGTGCTTCGTGGGCGGCAATAGCCAATCTCCCGTCCTAAGCTGAGGCTCCTCCGCCTCTTCTACGATAGGGATTATCATAAATGCATGGACGGTGTCATCCCAATACTCTAACACCTTCACCCGGTCGGTGTCGTCGAAGTCCGCCAATACAGCCTCCGCTGATTTGACCGCCCTCGTGCGTCTATCCTTCCCTAAGATAAAAGTATTTCGCAAATCGCCAACAAGCCGATTCTCAATCAGAACAACGTACTCCCATTCACCCGCCCTTTTTGCGGGCATAGGATAGAAGCCAAGAGGGTCAACACTCGCAGCAAATATGGGGCACTCCCCTTCTAAATCCCGCTCCGGGTCATAGCAGACCTGAATCACACCCCATCCATCAACAAGGGCATGCCAGAGGGCATCTCGAATCACCTTGTTCATGCTCGACTTGTGCCAGATTGCGTAAAGCATCTTCTCAATCTTGTCTGCATCTTGCTGATGAATCTCTTTAATCTCAGATGCAGGAACGCTCACAACAGGCGGTCTCGTCAGCATCAAAGATAAGTAACTCTCGATGGTGTTGAACGCGATGGGAAGGATAACCCTCATCTCCCCATCCTCAGGCGGCTTGTATTGACCATCGGGCATAACCCAATACGATTCTTTCGTCATCAAGGCAATCTCGCGCCAGACGAGCATGTTGGTATTTCTCTGATTGTAGAACTCTTCCAGCTTGGTTGCCGCTTCAAAAATAAAGTCTTTTGTAACTTCCATATTTTATCCTATCGGCCATTTTGTAGGCCCAGGGATGAATTCCCTTCGTGACCGCCTTCCACCCCACCCATACTTCGTAACAATAAAATAGGTAATCCCCTTAATCAAATGATTGTACTCGTCCGAAGGTGGAGCGGCTGCATAATCTTTTCCCACACTTCGCCGTGTCCGGGCATACTTCGTCACTTCGTTGTTCAGAAAGTTCTTACAACGAGGATGAACCTTGAACCTTCCAGTGTGGAGGAAGGAACAGAGTAAATCGGCCCCAGCTTCGGGATTTACCCGAACCTGGCGTCGAAGTGGGCAGCCTTCGTTAGCCCAAATATCCCCACTTTCTTTGTTGGCGATGTCAATCGCCCCTCGCATATCCCCCATTCCGACGTTGAACCACCACTCTCTGGTTCGGCACTCGCGGATTACTTCGGGGGTTGGGCCACCCTGCGCGTCGTAAACCTCGTCAAAAAGACAAACTACATCCTGGCCCGTCTTCTCATCGTACTTGATTTGCATTACGGCCACTGCATAAGTTCCGCCAGGGTCTACACCCAAATAAACAGGTAGTCGGCGGTTGAATTCCGTAAAGTCCTTATCCACGTGTTCAGCGAAGCTGAAGTTTCTAATCATCATTCGCCGTCCCACAGAGGGTTTAGCCATGAATCGGGCCTCGAACAACACCGGGTCGTAACTCTCGCGTTGCTGTTCCAACCACTCCGCAGAAACGTAGGGACTTCCAACCGTTGGATGGGTGAAACTTTCAATCCCTCTATCGTTCTCGGTTTGTCCCATCCGGTAGAAGTCAACGAACCATCGTCCAATATCAGTATCCTCAAACGTACCGATAGCAGCCACCCAACCACCCGTAACAGTAAGACGGGGTAAAAGGTTGACTTGGTAGACCTCAAACGGAACCAGACCAGCCTCATCTATGACGATGTAATCCAAAGGCTGAGCATGAAGAGACGCAGGCTCATCCGCAGACTTAACCCAAAGCTGCGCCCCATTCCACAAATACAACACGTGGTCTTTATCCCTGTAGGCGAAGTCTCCCTCACCTAAGGTCGTCCGCTTCGACGCCCGATTGTGGTCGAGTCGAACCAATAACTCCAATACCTGATGTACGATGGGGTCAGCGAGAGCATATCGAGGAACGACAATCCAACCTCGTCTCCCTCGCGCACCATTGATAGTCTTATCCCAAATCGGAACGAGAAGTTGACATAAAATCTCACGAGCAGCCGCAAAAGTCTTACCACTCTGGTTGCCAGCAGCCAGAATCCGGTGAAGAGCCGTGCTACGGTGAAATTCCTCTTGTGCCCCCCAGGGATGATAGTCTACAGCCTCAAAAATCTTGGCCTTCGTCTCAAAGGGTAAATGCGCCCTGCTTACGTAGTCCATCTACCTCTTTTTCCGTCGTGGACGACGCTTTTTCAATACATAAGGGTAAGTAGAGGGACAATTGGGCACTAAGCCTACTCCCCACTCGAAGTGGTATCCAGGCGGGGCTTTCGAGGGAAGAGTCGACTTGTGAAATATAGTAGCTACGTACAAAGCCCCTACACATACTAAAAGTGGTGAAATACATAACAATTCAGACCACGACATGACTACCTCCTTACGTTACGAATTCTAACCATCGGACAAAGAAAAAGATAAAAGTAGCAAGTCCCAGAACACCCACAACTACACCAATCAGAAACCACTTAACCTTTTCTTTCACAGTAGCCGCCCCCGTCAACGTCTATAGTACCGTCATCTCTCCAGGTGATACAAAATTCTCCAATCTCTATCCCATCCACCCAATCCTTACAGTCCGAGCACCAGTCGTCCCACTCGACAGTTATCTGCTCACGATGAGGACATCGCATCAGGAATATCGGCCCCTGGCACCGATTGTCGTCGTCGAATAGTCTGTCCACGAAAACCTCCTTCTCTATGACCACAGGTGGGGAATTGCACCCGCTAGTCTTTCGTAGCTCGATAGCTCGTACTGTTTACGCCTTTTACGCCCTGTGGGATGTAATTCCAATAACGACCAAATTTGGTGGTCTTTCGACCAACTCTTGTAGTCAAATATCGGGGGACAGAATCGAACTGTCGGCCTGGTGGTTATGAGCCGCCCGAGCTACCACTGCTCCACCCCGAAAACAGGGAGCCCAGGATTCAAACCTGGAACCTACGGTTTTGGAGACCGTTGCTCTTTCACTTGAGCCAGCTCCCTAATTTAGAGGTACCTCGTCAATCTTAGTACGCTGCGGCCCTACGAAACCTAAATACAATCTCGAACCCTCCCTTTCGAGAAATACTGTTGCGCCCCATCCGATGTTCTACGCAACTCCCGTCTCTTATTTCCTCTTTCGTCTTACTGTTTTACCCTTGTGTTTCTTTTCGGGCAAATTCTTGGGGACGCCATAAGTCTTGGCCCAACGTCTGGCTATCCTCGGATGGCGAGCGTACATAAAGCGCATCTGAGCTTTACTCTTAAAAGGGGACATCGTTGAAATCCTCGCCCCAATCAGTACTTGCGAACCAAACCAGCTCGTAACCCAAACGCGCTAATATCCACTTCGTCACGACCAGGGTCTTGAATAGAATTCTACTCGATATTTGCTTTAGCATCGTCTTTTTCTCTTGGATATGGAAATCTAGCCAAACGAGAGCATTTACTCATCACCCACGCCAGAGGTATCATCAGAATCCTCAGTACTATCGCCTTCACTCTCTTCGCCATCTCCACTCTCTAGTAGCATAGGCTCCACTATGCGCCAATCCTCGGCTTCTACAATATCCCCACTCGCCAAACCTTGAATTTCTGGTAAGAGCTGCGTAAGCAGCCGCCTCCAGTTCTCTCCGATGTCCCTGGTGACTTCCACTCTCGATGCAAACGTAGGGTCTCTCACAGCCCTCAGAGAAGCCTGCGCAGCATCCAGAGCAACTCTCAAGTTGTTGTCCTGGTCTCTGAGTTCGATGATTCTGGCAAAACTCTTAGCTGCCTGGTCTGCCGCTGCTTTACGGATGACCTCGGTGACTTCTCCTCGAATCACCATATTCCAGGCCGTGACGAAGGTTGGCTGTCTCTTCCAAACCTTCTGTACCGTAAGGGGAGAACACCCAGCCTGTTCACAAGCCCATTTGACATCGGGACATTGCGCATAGTAAAACAGGAACAACCTTTGGGCGGGAGTAAGGACACCAAGCCCTTCGTCCCAATCAACGGGAACTATGGATTTAGTCATCGCTACTTTATTCTCTTTAAGGTAAAATTGATGAACAGCAATTCGTTACTCGCCCACCACAAGTCACGATATAGAACTCCTATCTCGCATCCAGGCCAGACGAAAGCCTGTTGTTCCGCAAATACCCACTCGTATTGCCTCGCCACGACAGCGTTGCCCAGAGCGTGCCACTCTTTTGTGTCGTGCCACATAAGCGTCGTCTCTCTGGTCTCGCTGCTGTGATTCATAGCAGAGAGCTCTATGATTTCCCAATTGCCCTCGGAGACGAAGAAGTGAGCAATCCAGACGCCCGGAGGTGGGCCTTCGAGTAAGTTGTCCTTGGTCGTCCAATAAGTAACTGCAACCAGACCAAGCTCTTCGTTGACCACCACCTTTGCCTCCGCAGGCACACATAGCGGGCCTACATGCTGAAGATATAGGTTTGCTGGACACGGCAAAGATACCGAAGTGTCTGTTGGCCTCACGAACGCTAACAGGATGATACTCGCAAAGATAACCAACACACCAAATATCTTACCAGGCATACGAACGTCTATCATCACCTTCTACCTCCTTTTACGAACATTCTGAATACCCACACCAGGGACAAACCCAACAACCCTCAACACACACCAGGGCCTGTCCGCAATCTGGACACTTATTTCTATCAAGTGTCTCTCTATCAAGTACATCTTCCTCACGCCACCTGGTAGCCCAGGTAGCGGAATTTGAAATCTTAGTCACCGAATAACTCCCTAATCAACGATTTTGTCACAGGCCCTACTTCCCTGGCCTTGCCAATCCTCGCTTTCGCTCGGACGACCTTAGGAACTGGAGTGCGGAGTTGTCTTACCTTACCCCGATACATCACTTTTCCAATTTGAACCTCTTCGCTAGATGTAGGGAATAGTCTGAAACGTCTCATCATCACTCCTTCGGGGTAGCGCAGCGAGTAATGTTGAGCGCTGCGCTGTCCTGGCGGCCCGCCCACTAACCCTTGCGGGCCGCTCATCTCTGCTGCGCCGAACCGTAGCTTGTTGTTTGTTTGAGCGTTGTTGCTACAGCGCTGTTTGCAGGCACCGATGTTTGTGGATGGCGCGGCAGGGCGTAGCCTGCCGCGCTGTTTCGGCGCAGCAGAGATGACGATTTGAAAAATCGTCATCCTTTTCTAATTATAAAAACACGAAAAATCCCAAAATCTGGCGTTTTGGGATGATTATGTCAACTAAAATGACCAAACTGGTCATTTTAGGACTGCTTCTCCACCCCCTTGTATGTAGTTGACATTCCAACCCCCTGCGGGGGTTGGAATTCTCCCCACAAAGGAATAATAGTGGAGTGTTTTACTCAACTATTATTTGGTTCAGTCATTGCGCCTTCGGGCTTTCTGGCCCTTCGGCGCAATGTTGAAGGAAGGGGTTTGGATGGTTTGTTTGCTTTTTTGCCGAGGAGGTATATCCATCGTCGCCATCTTTCATTGTAACTCCCCCCACCATCGCAATTGGTGCCTCCGTCGCTGTCTACGCGAAGTGCCGCTTGTGGTATGAGGTTAGCTTGCGGTTGGCAG
>Ga0194111_10005870_pt1 | contig 14060 bp, 12 predicted proteins | sample TA2KigC300mmetaG_FD_146194 | JGI IMG/M metagenome (GOLD analysis project Ga0194111, IMG submission 146194) | Freshwater microbial communities from Lake Tanganyika, Tanzania - TA2015033 Kigoma Deep Cast 300m | ecosystem: Environmental > Aquatic > Freshwater > Lake | place: Tanzania: Lake... | reverse complement strand
GAGAATGCCCTCAAGGAGGAATAATGCCACAGGTCAAAGTGAACAAAACCAGGTGTCTCAGGTGTGGCCATGAGTGGGTGTCCCGGACGACCGATGTCCGCCGATGCCCGAAGTGCCAGTCTCCCTACTGGGACAGGCCCAGGGTCAGGCCAAAGACAGAGAAGCGGCTCCCGGCACTTGCCTACGTCAAGGGACATGTGCAACGCACCGACATGGGCAAACTAAGCGCACGTCAGCCCTTCGAGGGTAGCCGCCAGATAGGGCATGACCTATACCAGCGCATTGCAACCCTGGGAGAACTTACCTTGATATGCAATCAGCTTAAAATGAAACCAACCTTTGTGCCAGTTGCGACGATAGAATACGAGGATGCCACACGAGTCGATTCGCTGATACAGGTCACCAGGAGATGATTGGCGCCATATCTGGTGCTTCTATATGGTGCTAGTCGGGCGAGGATGCCAGAGTCGAGGACACATATACGGTGTGTTGAAAGGGAATTGGCTGAAGCTCAAGGACGAGGTGACAACCATGGTAGGTTGCTTCCTGTTGAGGATAGCTGATTGGAATTTTGTCAAACCCCTCCCTCATTCGTGTGAATACATACGATATAACCGTGCCTAATCACGAATGACCTGCATAGGCACAAAGCAAGGCGCTATTTTCAGGACTATTTGTCAGTGTTTTGTGCCCACCCCAGTGACCTCAGAATGGGAAATAACCAATAGTGTATGACACCCCCTCGCGCATTTTGTGCCTATTTTGGAAACTAGACATAACACGAATAGGAAGGATGGAAGGTGACCTGACCTGACACGTTGGTATGCCTCGACAGGACAGCGAGTGTCGGCGGGTCTGGGATGGCTCTCCAGGCGATTGCCGTCTCCCAGTTGAAGTCAGCGAGCGGCTTTTGTACACCGGCTGAGGTGAGGGTGGTATAATTCCGACAAAAGAATCTCTGCCTTTATTAGCTCACCTAAGCCGATTACAAGAAAAGGGGGGGGACATGAAGCTCATTAAAGTCATCACCGTAGTTGCTCTAGTGGTAATGGTTGCAGGGCTGATGTTGGGAACTGGCTGTGGTAAGCAGGGGGTAAGCATTACTGAAGCCGAGGTGAATGCCGATGGTTACCTGATGGTGACCCTGTCAAACGGCGAACAAGTGAACGCTGGCCATGTGATGGGACGAACGGGTGACACCGGCGCACAGGGCCCCATTGGGCCTCAAGGTGAACAGGGAATTCAAGGTGAGCAAGGTTTACAGGGTGAACAAGGGCCAAAGGGTGATACAGGAGCGGCAGGCGCTACAGGGGATACGGGGCCAAAGGGTGACAAGGGTGACACGGGGGTTGGCGTCGCCGGTGTGGTTGATAATCAGAACGGCACCTTTACACTGGAATTCACAGACGGGAGCAGTTTCACCACGTCAGATTTAACAGGGCTGAAGGGTGACACCGGGGCTACTGGAGTACAAGGACCGCAGGGCATCCAGGGAGAGACAGGCCCTACTGGCCCAGAGGGAGCCCAGGGCATCCAAGGGCCCCAGGGTGAGAAGGGTGATACAGGAGCCACAGGAGCTATAGGCCCCCAGGGACCTAGCGGGCTCAGCTACAGCCCCATGCAGGTTGCCCTGTTGCGCTGGTATGAGGCCAACGAGACTGGCATCAGTTACGCCGCTAACAGCTCTTACTACGGCTCCTATGACGCCTGCTTCGATGGCACCAATATCTGGGTGACGAATTGGGGCAGCAAGACTGTCAGCAAGCTCAGGGCAAGTGACGGTGCTGTACTCGGCACGTATGCTGTCGGAGGCGTGCCGCATGGCATCTGCTTTGACGGCAGCAGTATCTGGGTGGCGAACTCAGGGAGCGACACTGTCAGCAAGCTCGGGGCCAGCAATGGCGGCTTGCTGGGCACATACGCCGTTGGCAGGGGGCCCGAAGGCATCTGCTTTGACGGCGCCAACATTTGGGTGACAAATGGGAGCAGCAACACCGTCAGCAAGCTAAGGGCCAGCGACGGCGCGCTGCTTGGCACGTATTTTGTCGGAAGCTTGCCGCACGGCATCTGCTTTGATGGCGCCAATGTCTGGGTGGCGAACTTAGGGAGCAAGAGCATCACCAAGCTCAACGCCAATGATGGCACAGTGTTGGGTACATACGGGACTTGGGGTTCGCCGAGTGACATCTGCTTTGACGGCACCAATATCTTCGTAGCAAAATCAGACATGGACCACGTTTCCAAGTTCAGAGCCAGTGATGGAGCCTTTCTAGACTGGTACGTAATTGGTGTCCCTCAGTATCGCATCTGCTTTGACGGCAGCAGTATCTGGGTGACAAGGCGAGGCTACAATACTGTCGACAAGCTAAGAGCCAGTGATGGAGCCGACTTGGGCACATACGCCGTCGGAAATGAGCCCGGAGGCATCTGCTTTGACGGTGCTAACGTCTGGGTGACCAACCTCAAACGTAACAGCGTGACTAAGCTCAGCGGCAGTGATGGGGCCATTGTTGGCACCTTTGGCCTCGGTGCCAGTCTTGTTGGCATCTGCTTTGACGGCACCAGCGTCTGGATAGCAGACGAGGTCAGGAACATGGTCTTCAAGGTCAATCCCAGGGACGGCACAGTGCTGAGCACGCATGCCGTCGGCTACCTGCCTCTTGGCGTCTGCTTTGATGGCGTCAATGTCTGGGTGGCGAACGCGAACAGCAACAGCGTGACTAAGCTCAGGGCGAGTAACGGTGGGCTGTGGGGCACGTACGACGTTGGCACCTTTCCGTTTGGCATCTGCTTCGATGGCGCCAACATCTGGGTGGCAAACGCAGGGAGCGACACTGTCACCAAGCTAAGCGCCAGCGACGGAACCGTCTTGGGTACATACGCTGTCGGCTACTTGCCCGTTGGCGTCTGCTTTGACGGCGCCAATATCTGGGTGGCGAACTCAGAAAGCGACACTGTCACCAAGCTAAGGGCCAGCGACGGCGCTGTCTTGGGCACGTATGGTGTTGGCAATGCACCTTTTGGCCTCTGCTTTGATGGCGCCAGTGTTTGGGTCACGAACTGGCACGACGACACTGTTAGTAAGCTCAAAGCCAGTGATGGCACACTCCTGGGCACGTATAGCGTTGGCAGTGAGCCACTCGGCATCTGCTTTGACGGCGCCAACATCTGGGTAGCGAACTCAAACAGTGGCACTGTGACCAAACTAAAGGCTAGCGATGGAACTACCTTGGGCACATACGACGCCTACGGTTCGCCGTATGGCATCTGCTTCGATGGCGCCAATATGTGGGTGACAGACCAATCCAGCAACATCGTGAGCAAGTTTTAGTGGAGCCTCTGGCCGCAGTTTGACTTGGGCGGAGGGATTGGACATAGTTGGCGTCTGGGATGGAGTGAGTTAGGGCGCGACAGCCGTGCCTTGTAGAACTTCAGGCTGTCTTGGAAGGTCGGAGAACTGGTATCGCTCTATGATAGCTCTATTGCCCGATAGAGCTTCAGGCTGTCCTCGAATTTGACTGACCTTGTGTACCTCTCCACCATTGAGATGCTTTCCCATCTGCCCAGCCTCATGATGTGGAGGGAGTCTATACCCTTCTTGGCAAGAATGGAGGCAAAGGCTCTCCTGAAGGTGTGAGGATTGCAGGGTAAGCCGGTCTTCTCCCTCAATCGTCCCAGCATGCCGATTATGCCACTGCGGTTCAGGTCCCACAGCCTGCCGTTAGGAGAATACTGCGACAGCCATTCCCTTAACAGCCTTTCAGTCCTGATACCGAACGGGGCCAGACCTTCCTTGTTGCCCTTGCAAACCACCTTAATCAGCCTATCCTGCCAGTCTATGTTCTTGGGGTCGATATTCGCTAGTTCTGACAATCTGAGTCCCGTATCTGCAAACAGGCTGATGATAGCCTTGTCTCTCACACAGCCAGCCTTGTCAATCAGGTAGTCTATCTGCTCCTTGCTCAAGCTAGGCAATATCTTCTTGTCCACCTTTGGTGACTCCACCGCCAATATCGGGTTATCCTGAGGGTTCACCTTGTACCCCGACTTAGGTGAATACAGCCAGTTATAGAAGGCCCTCAGCGCTCTGTAGTAGGCATGTTTGCCACCATTGCTGCATTGGAGAGAGTCCAGGAACAGCATGATGTCTTGGCCCTTGGTGCCGGTGCTCATTACAGGGTTAGCCAGATTGAGGTAGCACTGGTAGAACCCTATGGTTTGAGGGGAGAGGCCTTGTCTCCTTGACTGGATGAATTTGCTTAACACTTTGTTCGTAGTGTTAAGCAGATGCCGAGGGCGGGACTCGAACCCGCACAGACTGTGAGGTCTAACGGATTTTAAGTCCGTCGCGTCTGCCATTCCGCCACCTCGGCACCAGATCACAAAGAAGAGGGCATTCGGACTAGTTCCTCACAACAAATGAGATTCTTCTCCCGCCTCAGGCGGGCGGATCAGAAAGACACCTATAAACGCTGTCACCCTGATCCTTCCTGAAGGGAAGGAGAAGGGTCTCCTGTTACGAAGCACTAGCTAAGTGCTTGATTCTACTATTTTCGCTCGCCGCTCTCAACGCTGTCGCCAGGTGGTGGTGGCGTGCTGAGAGGTACACGATCGCTGGTAGCTTAATCTCGTGCCTTGATACATCCTCCGCCTACTGGCTTGTCGTTGGCCACTCTTCCAGGACGGTGGTCATCTTGGTACTCTTCTTTTTCCACTGGCCCTTTACTTTGACGTACTCATCTTCGTAATAGCCCCAGCCTATTCTCTTCATGTTCGGCTGCATGACAACGATGTCATTCAAGGCCCATATGCCCCTGGCGGAGGTCTTGCCGGTGATCTCGATCTCGGCGTTATGGCCACCATGGACAGTGATCGTCGAGTCCGCTCCCAGGCTGTCTTTCAAGAACTGGATGATGGCTTTTCTCCCCTCGAACTGCAGGTTTGGCCCGTAGTCTGCGGTGGCACTGGGGGCAAAGACATCCGCCAGATCCTTCCACAGCTTCCTGTCAACGCAGCGCCAGTATTTGGCTTTCAGCCCCTTGATGGCTTCGATATCTTCCAAAACCCTGATCCTTGCTTCCAGTTCCGCTATGGTGGCCATGACAGTCTACCTCCTTTTCAAAATGGGTGAATTATTTGTTTCTGCCGGCAGCCGGCATAGATACCTGTGTAAGTGAAAAGCCTCTGGGTAGGGCAGTCTTGCTGTTATCGTGCTTAGGCTTTGATTGGTATTGCGGAATCAAAAGAGTACCTTCGCGATGTTGCTTGGAAAGCTCTTTCGTGAGCATTGCCTAATGGTTATTGGAGGCGGCGAGCGGACTCGAACCGCTGCATAGGGGTTTTGCAGACCCCCGCCTTAACCACTTGGCTACGCCGCCCTGGTGCCGAGGAGGAGATTTGAACTCCTACGGGCTTACGCCCACCACCCCCTCAAGATGGCGTGTCTACCGGCTTCCACCACCTCGGCTCTTATTTAGCCACGAACATATTGCAAGTCCCCTTGGCTATCACATCCTGGCCGAAGCACTTGCCTTTGGATGGATCGTCTTTCAAGGGTTCAAAGAACTTGCAGTCTTAGCATTGGCGACCCACAGATCCCTTTGGACTATACTTTACATCCATATTCCCTAATCCCCTCAGCCCTTACTACCATGGCAAGAGTGGCAACACTTGAAGCCACGACCGACGGTTCTGGAACTCGAGGCCGAGAGTGACACTCTTTGACAGTGATAGGATAACGTCTTATCTACATTGCGTCAAGGTGCTTTCGCTCTCGTAAGTGGCCTGTCTAGAACGACCCAGACTATGGCTAGGTGTTCTGATTCAGCGCCTGCTGTATCTCCCCACGCCACACCTCCATCCGAAGGGCACAGGCGCTTACCAGCCCATAGCAACCCGCAAGCATCATATCGCCATGAGGAACTGCGTGGTAGGGGTTTAGAGACGACCCAGCCATCAGATATCGGCGTGGGCCCGTTACAGCTACAAAAGGCTGGTCCTGGCCTTGCTCTCCTGTGATGATCACCGCTCCGTGTCCCCCATCGTCATAAACTTCCTTGTTGGTCAGCGTCCCGCGCACCAGCTTAGTGACCAGCAAGTCCATGTGAGCAGGGTCGAGAAGCCCGCTGTGATGCTCGAAGAAGCCGGCTATCGAGTCCCCGTGCAGATGAAAGGCAACCGTATGGGAATTGCCCGCGTTCACCGTTACCACATCATCATGCTGTGAAACCTCGCTATCTTGAAGAGCACCGAGAGCAGCGGCAACGCCAGTATCAAGAAGAAGCAGTGGCACGTCGACTTCGGCGCTGCTGGCTGCTGCCTTCATCCGAGTGAGGTAGTCAGGCAGTTCATGTCTGAGATAGGCAAAGGCCCCGAGCTTGTTCTGCTGTGCCATCAGACGCCGCAGGTGATCGAAGCGGAATAGCCGGTTGGATACCCCAGGGGGAGCGAAACCGTGATCCAGAACGGCAACGGCCAAAGCATCAAAGCTGTTGTCAACCCCGAAGGCATCTAGCGCCTGTCCAATTGCCTTCAAGTCCAGATCCTTTAGCTCCAACACTTCCAGGTCTGGCAAGTGGGGTCTCTCCTCAGCCGCAAGGATAGTCACCCCCATCCCCCTCACCACGTCCAGGTCATCGTGGAAGGTGAGCGCTGCCTCGGTGGTGGCATAAGCTGCCAGCCCCGACCGGGTGTGGCGAGTGAGGGCTCTCTTGGCTGGCCCACCGCCCATCGTTACCCCTACGAACAGGACGGGGTGGCCGAGGGCAGTTGCCTTGGATATGCGTTCGGCAAGAAGGGCAGTGGGTGAGGGCATGATCATCTTGACGCAGTTATGCACTAGCTTTGAAGTGTCAAACAACAGTATGTCCTGGGTCCCAGTGCCTATGTCCACGGCGAGGATGCGCATAGCTTTTCCTGAGTGCTCATCTGAAGTATTCTAGGAAAATGATACCTTCGTGGTTACCAGTGTGCAACATCGGTACGTTTTTCAGGCGAAGAAGATTTTGTCCTGTTCAGACCTGGTAGGGTAGTGTTTCAGCGCTGACACAGAATCCCCACTACCCCCAAGACCTCCTTAATATACTCAGCATACCCATAGCCTGAAAACTGTATAGTATGTCCTGGACACCGCACAACGGCAGATTGCCGAAAAGGAAAAAGAGATGCTATACTGGGCTGATCTGAGGCCAGCAGGTAACAGGGCACACGAAAAGGGAGATAAGCACCTTTGGCCTGGGTGTCTGGTGAATGTGGGGGCAAGTATGAAGATACTTTTGATTGAGGATGATGAAAGCATCATAGAAACTATTTCTCTGGTTTTGCAGATGCGTTGGCCTGAAGCCAAGTTGATGTCTACTGCTCTTGGAGCGGAGGGAGTGGAACTGGTAGAAAGGGAGGTTCCTGACATCATCATCCTTGATCTTGGTCTTCCTGACATAAGTGGCTTCGAGGTATTGAAGCAAGTCCGCGCCTTCTCCTCCGTACCTATCCTTATTCTGACTGTCAAGGCAGGGGAGGCCGACATTGTCAAGGGGCTAGAATGGGGGGCGGATGATTACATGGTCAAGCCCTTTAGACAAGTGGAGCTTCTGGCGCGGCTGAAGGCATTGACTCGAAGGCAAGCTTCTGCCAGTGTGGCAGCGCCGCTGGTATGCGGGAGTTTGCGCTTCAACCCCTCCACACGCCAACTCTTCTGCGGTGGCAGAGAAATAAGTATTACCTCCACAGAGGCTCATATACTTCATCACCTGATGATAAATGCAGGCCGTGTAGTGACTCACTCCAGCTTGGCAGAGGCGGCATGGGGTGAGGTTTACGGGGGCGCCCTCAATAGCCTCAGGGTTCATATTCGGCGCTTGCGGGAAAAGCTTGAAGCAGACCCTGATAAGCCAGTGCTCATCCGTACCAAAGTGGGCGTGGGGTATTTGCTGGCAGCGTCGAACAAGTGATTGGGGCGGAACGCCGGCCTTCCGATGAGGCTACTCCTTTCATCAAGCGGACGGAACTTGTCAAAAACTACTGACTGCCTCTCTACGCGCGCCCTGCTCCAAGGGCGCGCGAATTGGCAAAGCATGTTCCACAGCAGGGGCTTGACAGTTGCCCCCTTGATGGTGCATGATACCTAGCATTACAAGGTATCAGAGGCCGTAGGGCTGGCCTTCGGGCAGGAATTGAGTTGTCATGCTAGCAGGAGATATATATAATGGGCTGGTTATGCATTTCGCCGGCCGAATGCTCTCTTTGACGATTGGTGCAAGGAAACCATGCACTCGCACTGCTTGCTTTCGTGCCTCAGATGTCTCGAGTCTTACTCAAAGCGCTGGCAGTCCTTTCAGTAATGGCGTATTCCCAGGGCATCCACCGACTGCCGCTGACGAACGACATAGAGTCTCCGGACTATGACGACAGAGGCTCACCCAAGAGAAGACATTAAGCTCTCTGTGCTTGACCGTTTTCGAGAGATTAACAGGACGTTTCCCAAGACTAGGGAAATCTTGGAGCACAAGAGCCGCAGGGGGCTGGTGTTTGGCTGGCTTTGTACCTACGTCCCGGAGGAAGTCATCCATGCTGCCGGTGGACTGCCTGTCAGGATTGTGGGCTATTCTGGTGAGAGGGAACTTGCCGAAGGCACAGCCTACTTCTATGTCAATAATTGCTCCTTCTCTCGTAGTTGCCTGCAACTGGGGTTGAGTGGGGGGTATGACTTCCTGGATGGAGTGGTGGGAGGATCTACCTGCGATGGAGCCCGCCGTTTATTCGATTTGTGGCGTAGTTATATTGGCACACCCTTCCACCATGTACTTACGGTGCCACGCAAGTATACCGAGAGGGCACATCAGCTTTACTATGCTCAGGTAAAACGGCTCAAAGAACACCTGGAGGAGCACTTCGGTGTCCAGATAAGCGACGAGGCACTTCGCCAATCAATAGAGGTCTACAACGAATCCCGAGGACTGCTCCAGGCACTTTACGACCTGCGGAAGAGGAGCGCTCCACCTATCAGCGGTGCGGAGACCCTGGAGGTGCTAAATGCCAGCTTTCGCATGCCCAAAGAGCTGTTCAACGATTACCTCAGAGAGCTGCTGGATGAACTATCACGGTCAAGCAACGGCTGCGAAGGCAAAGCGCGCTTGATGGTCACTGGTAGTGTCTTGACCAATCCAGAATTCATCAGGTCCATCGAGAGCCTGGGGGCTCTGGTGGTAACCGACGAGCTGTGCACCAGTACCAGATACTGGACGGATTCAGTGATCATCGATGGCAGCAAGACCCCGCTAGAGGCTATCTCACAGAGATACTTAAACAATTTCCCCTGTGCCCGCATGTTTCCTTCGGATCAGCGATTCGATCGAATAGTCGAGTTCGCCCACGATTTCCGGGTCGACGGTGTGATCAGTCAGGTTATTAAGTTTTGCGTGCCTTATGCTCATGACTTACCGCTGCTGACTGAGAGGCTGAAGGCAGAGGGGATACCGATTCTGGCCCTGGACGTGGAGCACGGCACATCGGGATCAGGACAAATCCAAACCAGGGTGCAGGCCTTCTTAGAGATGCTGGAGTCGAGACGGAGATGACCATCTCTGATCAGAAGGTGAACAAGATAGATGCCCTTTTGCGAGCCTGCCGGCTGATGCTCAGGATGAGCAAGGCGCGCCCTGAGCCGCGGAAGAGCGAAGTGTTGTATTACCACATGCTGGCTGATTACTATACCCGCTTGCTTAGCGCCAGAGAAGAGGGCAAATTCGTAGCTGCCCATACAGTCTTTTTCCCTAGCGAGATCCTTTATGCCATGGATATCGTGCCCATGCATACAGAGACGACCTCGTGGATGACAGCTTTATTTCTGGGCCAGTATGCTGATCTTCTTGCAGCCGGAGCCGAGCTGGGGATGAAATCTGAGATATGTTCGCCACACCGGGGTTTAGCCGGCGCCTTCAACATAGGGGCGCTGCCCCGTCCCAACGTCATTCTCTGGTCTAATATGGTGTGTGACAACACTGCCAAAAGCGGTGAACTACTAATGAGGATCACTGGCTGCCCCGGATTCTTTCTGGATCACCCCTTTCAATATACTGAAGATGAGGTGAACTATTTCGTTGGTGAACTGGATGATATGGTGCGTTTTCTTGAGGAGCATTCAGGGCGGAAGATGGATTGGGACAAGTTGTCCAGTATAGTGGCTGAAATGGATAGGCAGATTGAACTCTTGCGCCAGATCAACAAATTGCGACAGGCAGTGCCGTCCCCCTTCCATCCCCAGGGCTTTCTCGAGCTATTGACGATTGATTATCTGTTCGCCGGACAACCTGAGGCCACCGAATACCTGGAGACGCTTCGGCAAGAGCTAGCAGAGGCAGTTCGGGCTGGCAAAGGGGCAGTGCCCCAGGAGCGTTTTCGTCTGATGACCCTTTTTCTGCCGCCGATGTACCTCATAGGCTTTCTGGAGCGGATATCCCAGGAGTACGGAGCAGTCAGCGTCACCGAGCCTTTCTTCTGTAGCTGGGGAGAGGGAAGGCTTGACTCCAGCAAGCCTCTGGAGAGTGTAGCCAGGAAATCGTATATGCTGCCTGAGATGCGCATGTATGGGCCACTGGACGACAGGGCGCTGAGCGAGATTGTTGATTCCGCCAGGCAGTTCAAAATTGACGGTGCCATCTACTATGCTGATGTTGGTTGCCGGCACACTTGCGCCACGATCAGGCTATTCAAAGATGTTCTCGATCGCCTGGACATTCCGGTATTGACCCTGGACTGCGATGTCGTGGACCCTACAGTCACTTCTGAGGAGGAGATCAGAGACAAGCTGGAGCGGTTTTTCGAGCTTCTGGAAGACCGTAAGTTGAGTTGAAAAAGCTGCCGATCAAGATGAGATGAAAGCGCTGGGCCTTGATATAGGCACCCTGACTACCAAAGCGGTGGTCTTGGATGATGGCAACGTCCTGGCTTCTGCCATCATCATGTCTGCTGATATGGCTGAATCGAGCGCCAGATCGGCCGCCGAGAAAGCTCTAAGTCAGGCTGGTCTGAGCTTTGACGGCAATCTGCATGTTGTCGCCACTGGAGCGGGTGGGAAATCGGTGCCTTTTAGCCAGCAACACAAAGCTATCACGACCTGCCTGGCACGAGGGATTTACAACCTCTTTCCCTCGGTCCGAATGGTGATAGACCTGGGTGCGGAAAGCATGACTGTCATCAAAGTAAATGAGCGAGGACGTCTCAGCGACTGGGGCAACCAGGATAAGTGCGCTGCTGGTACCGGTGTGTTTCTGCAACAGGTAGCTAAGATAATGCAAATGCCTCTTGAACAGATGGCTCAGCTTTCTCTGGCAGGCAGGCCCAGGGCAGACATATCCAACACCTGCGCTGTATTTGCTGAATCTGAAGTGATATCGCATATACATCGTGTACCCCCCACACCAAAGGAGGAAATCATCGCCGGCATCTATCTCTCCATGGTGTATCGTATTGTGGCATTGTGCAAGAGAATCGGAGCTGAGAGAGATGTCTCTGTTACTGGCGGTGTAGCTCTGAATAGGGGCTTGGTGGGTATTCTGGAAGAGGAGTTGGGATTCAAAGTCCTCGTACCAGATGCACCTCAGATGGTAGCTGCTCTTGGTGCTGCCATTCTTGCCAAGGAAACTGTGGAGAAAGGTCCGAAGTAGACGAGGTTGTTATTCCCGAAATTTCATCCGTGAAGCGGTTTGCAGAATGTTAGCTGGCGCAGCGCTTGGCTATAAGACGCAGTTAACCCACGCTGTTAGCTAGCGGAGCATGTTGTTGCCGCATCACGCAAGAGGAGGAGATGCTATGAAGGAATCAAATAGTGGCGGCTCTTGGGCGGGCGAGGTTGGGCGGGAAAGGCCGCCACAAAAAAAAGGAAGAGCCACAAAGACACAGCAAAAAGAGAAACGGCTGGTCAGGATAGCAGTTGACGCCATGGGGGGTGATTATGCTCCCGCCGAAGTGGTCAAGGGAGCTGTCCAGGCAGCGGAGAAGCTGGGAGTGGAGATTATCTTGACAGGTCCCAAGCTGGAAGTCGAACCGGAGCTTGCCAAGCACAATACCAACAATCTGCCAGTCCATCTGGTTGATGCCCCCGAGGTTATCAAAGGTGGTGAGCACCCAATCCTGGCCGCCATGCGTAAACCAAAGAACTCGGTGGCGGTAGCAGCGAAGCTGGTCAAGGAGGGCAAGGCAGATGCCATGATGAGTGCCGGTTCCACCGGAGCCCTGGTGGTTTGCGCCTATCAGCATCTAGGCACTCTACCAGGGGTCGATAGGCCCATCATCGGAGGACCCTTCATTCAACTGGCTCCCAACACCGCCGTTTTTGATATGGGAGCCAATGTAGGCTGCCAAGCCAGTCATTTTCTGAGCTTCGCTGTGACGGGCAGTGTCTTTGTCAAGAAGTTCCACGGCATCGATGAACCTACTGTTGGGCTTCTCAATGTCGGCAGCGAAGAAGGAAAGGGTAATGAAGTGGTGAAGGAGGCTTATTCCTTGCTCAAGGAGAGTGGCCTGAACTTCATTGGCAATGTGGAGGGAATGGATATTCCCCTGGGAAAGGCCAACGTCATTGTCTGTGATGGTTTCGTAGGTAACATATTGCTCAAATTTTCTGAGGGCTTGGGCAGAAGTATCAGCCAGTGGCTTGCCCAGCAGCTAAACGACAAGCTCCCGGCAGCAGAAGTCAACAGGATTATCTCTGAACTAATGAGGATGGTCGGCCCGGCAGTGGCGGCCGGGGGTGCACCTGTATGGGGAATAGACGGGGTGGCCGTTGTGGCGCATGGTAATAGCCGTGCTGATCAGATCAGTGCGGCGATTAAGGAAGCCAAGCTGGCTGTGGAAAGCGAGTTCATCCCCACACTGAGAAGCGAGTTACAAAAGGCACAGAAGGCTGCCTTGAATAATGATAGCAACAATAATAACGGAAGGTAATTACAAAGACGGCCAGCTTTGGAGATGTTCTGGAGACATAATCGATTCATTGGACGGTCTCGAATGCTTATGGGAGATTAGGATGTCTGTATTTGATGAAGTGAAGAAGATACTGGCCAGGGTTACCCACTGCAATGAGCAGGGTATTACTCCTGCCATGCTTCTAAAGGACTTGAAAGCCGATTCCCTGCATTGGGTGCAGATCATCGTTGCTGTGGAAAGTACCTTCGATGTTGAGGTTGACATCGACAAGATGAAAGGGTTCGTAACCGTGGAGGACTTCGTCAAGCATATTGAGAGCCTGGAACAGTAAGCCGACTGATATATTCTGAGGCGCGGGAATGCGCCAGTGATTAGGTAGGTATACTAATGTGGATCATCGGGTGAGGTGTGGCAGATAGCCACTGGGTTGAGAAGTCGCGAGCTAAATTTGCAGGATATCAACACGAGCCTCGCCCGAGTGGATGTCCAGCAACGCAACAGTTCCTGGCTCATGGCGATAGTTGAGAAAAGTGGGACTGCCAGGGTTTATGAAGAGCACGCCGTTGCGCCGCTGCACGATAGTGCAGTGGTCATGACCGAAGACCACGACATTCGGTGGGCCGTCGTCTGCTTTGCTGGATGGGTTCACTTTGTGCCAGGGCGTCAACATACGAGCGTACGGTAGGTCATGGACGAGCCACAGCGTTTGTCCCTCTAGCTTCAGGACATGTTTCCATTTCACGCGTCTATCTAACAGCATATCCCCCGTGTCATCATCACCTTTGGCCGCCAGCACCGGCGCTATACACTCCAACTCGTCCAGAACTGAGGGGAGATAGATATCCCCAGCGTGCAGAATAAGATCAACTCCCTGAAAGACCTCTGCTATTTGAGGAGGGAGTCTATCTGCCGCTTCGGGAATGTGGGTGTCTGCTAGCAACCCAATGCGCATGTATCAGACATCATTATGAGCGTTGCCCTAATCCCGTGTCAAGCAGCGGGAGGTCACTGTTAGTTACGACTGAAAAGTGAACTGTTTATGCTTCAAAAGTGAACCGTTTACGGTTGAAAAGTGAACTCCAATGGTTACATTCCTCCATCAAGGAGGGGTGTAATGGATCAGATACACAAGCGGT
>Ga0194111_10005862_pt1 | contig 14076 bp, 16 predicted proteins | sample TA2KigC300mmetaG_FD_146194 | JGI IMG/M metagenome (GOLD analysis project Ga0194111, IMG submission 146194) | Freshwater microbial communities from Lake Tanganyika, Tanzania - TA2015033 Kigoma Deep Cast 300m | ecosystem: Environmental > Aquatic > Freshwater > Lake | place: Tanzania: Lake... | reverse complement strand
GTTGACCTTCACCTGGAGAACCTTGCCTTCTTTCTCCAGTGCCCGCACCTTTTCCCAGCTCTGACGCAGCGCCAGGGCACGGGCACTCACGGTGACCATGCCGTCGGCGTTCTGCTCGCGGGTCACGAGCACCTCCACCTGCAATCCCTTGGGGAAACGCTCCTTGAGGTTGGTGATCACCCCGAGGCCAGCCTCCTTCTTGGGCATGAAGCCAGGAGCCTTGCCTCCGATGTCGACATAAACACCGTCGCTCTCCAGGCCGATCACCGTGCCGGAGACCACCTCTCCGGTGGTACCCACAAAGTCCTGTTCATCGAGTGCGGCGAGGAAGGCCTCCTCGTCGAAATCAAAGTCGTCAACCGAACGGGACGGCACCGGCGGGGCCGCCTGAGCCTGGGGAGCGGAACCACGACGGGGCTTGTTGCGGTCACCGGGACCCAGCAGGTCAGCCATGGTGAGGCCCTCAAAGCCGCTCATATCGAACAGCTCGTCGTCGGCTGCTGCCACCGGACGAGGGGCAGCCGCAGGGCGTTGTGGCGCCAAGGGTTCTTCGCCGCGGGCCTGCCTGGCGGCATTTTCAAGGTCGGTGGCCCGTTGGGCGGCTGCATCTGCGGCTGCGCGAGCTTCGGCGGCCTCGCGCTCGAGCCTCAGCTGCTCCTCTTTTTTGTTGATCTGCAGAACCTGGGGAGGCTTGCGCACCGGCGGAGGCGAGACAGACGGTCGCTGCGGAGCCGGCGGCACAGGACGCGCCGAGGTGGGTTGCGGCTTGGAGGAGGGCTGGGGGGGCTGGGGAGTGCCGGAACCGGCCATGACCAAGCGAAGACGCACAGCGACACACTGTAGAGACGCCCCCCGATGCATCTGGTTGCCCCTATGCCTGAGGACGAGCAAGCCGCGCTGCCCTCAGGGGGGCGTCATCTCGAGCGGATGCCCTGGCCCGCGTTGGAGGCCGCTGCGCAACGCCCCGGCAGCACGGTGGTCTGGCCCTTCGGAGCGTTTGAACAGCACGGCCCCCAACTGCCCATGGGCACCGATGCCCTGTTCGCTGATCACGTCCTGGATGCGGTCCTGAAGCAGCTGGCCCCCGAGCTTCCGATCTGGCGTCTCCCTCCCCAGCAGATCGGCTTCTCCCCCGAGCATCTGGGGTTCCGCGGCACCCTCTCCCTCTCGGCAGAGACCCTGCTGAGCCTGGTGCAATCGGTGGGGGAGCAATTGGCCGATGCGGGCTTCCAACGTCTGGTGCTGTTCAACGCCCATGGCGGGCAGATTGCCCTGCTGCAGGTGGCGGCCAGGCAGTTACGCGCCACCCGGCCAACGCTGGCGGTGCTCCCCTGTTTCCTCTGGAGCGGCCCGGAAGGCGTGGCCGATCTCCTGCCTGAACCCGAGCGCCAGAACGGACTCCACGCCGGTCTTGCTGAAACAAGCCTGATGCTGCATCTGGCTCCTGATCAGGTGGGCCCTGAGCGCCCCTGCGATGGGAATGGCCAGCAGCTCCCGCCCGAAGGCTGGAGCCTGGAGGGGACTGTTCCCACGGCGTGGCGCACCCGCGATCTCAGCGCCTCGGGGGTGATCGGCGATGCGAGAGGCTCCAACGCGGAACTTGGGGCAGCCCTGAACCAGCGGCTGGAGCAGGGCTGGGTCGCCCTGTTCCAGGCCCTGCTGCGAAGCGACTGGCCACCAGTCAAGCCGTGATCTCTGGAGCAGTTGGCTGGGCATTCGGTGGGCAAAAGCTGCCAAAGCTCATCTGAAACGGATCGAGATGGTTACAGTCAACCCCAATGCGACGTGATCTCGGTAGCTATGGCGACCCTTGAAGCCACTGATCTGCCTACTGAAAGCGGCTCCACAGGGCTTCCCGACTTCACCAGCGCCTCCTACAAGGACGCCTACAGCCGCATCAACGCCATCGTGATCGAAGGCGAGCAGGAGGCTCACGACAACTACATGTCGATCGGCACGCTTCTGCCTGACCAGGCCGACGAGCTCACCAAGCTCGCCCGGATGGAGCTGAAGCACATGAAGGGCTTCACCGCCTGTGCCAACAACCTCGGCGTCGAGGCCGATATGGCCTTCGCCAAGGAGTTTTTCGCGCCCTTACACGACAACTTCAAGAACGCCCTGGCGGCCGGCAAAGTGCCCACCTGCCTGTTGATTCAGGCCCTGCTGATCGAGGCCTTCGCCATCTCGGCCTATCACATCTATATCCCGGTTGCTGATCCCTTCGCCCGCAAGATCACCGAGGGCGTGGTCAAGGATGAGTACACCCACCTGAACTACGGTGAGGTCTGGCTCAAAGCCAACCTCGAGAGCTGCCGCGAGGAGCTTGAGCAGGCCAACCGCGACAACCTGCCCTTGATCCGCCGGATGCTGGATCAGGTGGCCAGCGACGCCGCCGTGCTCCACATGGACAAGGAGGACCTGATCGAGGATTTCCTGATCGCCTACCAGGAAGCCCTGACCGAAATCGGATTCAGCACCCGAGAAATCGCCCGCATGGCTGCAGCAGCCCTGGTGGGCTGATCTCCACTGATTGAACAGCCCGGCGCTGCCCTTTAATCAGGTGTCTTCTCGGCCGGTGTGTAACCAGGAGAGCCCCTACGCATGTTTGGTCTGATCGGTCACTCCAGCAGCTTCGCGCAGGCCCAGGAAAAGGCCCGCGATCTGGGGCTCGAGGAGATGGCTGAGGCCGATCTGCTCTCCTGGTGTTCCGCACCACCACAACTGCTGGAAACCTTTGAGGTGACCAGCAAAACCGGGAAGACCATCCAAGGCACCTACATCGACTCCTGCTTCGTGCCGGAGATGCTGAGCCGCTTCAAAACGGCCACGCGCAAGGTGCAGAACGCCATGGAGCTGGCCCAGAAGAACGGCATCAACGTGACCGCGCTGGGGGGCTTCACCTCGATCATTTTCGAGAACTACGACCTCTCGAAGTTCCAGCAGATCCGCAACACCACCCTGGAGTGGGAACGCTTCACCACAGGGAACACCCACACCGCCTGGGTGATCTGCCAGCAGGTGGAAACCAATGCGCCAGCGCTCGGCATCGATCTCAGCAAGGCCAAAGTGGCGGTGGTGGGAGCCACTGGCGACATCGGTAGTGCCGTGTGCCGTTGGCTAGCGCAGAAAACCCAGGTCGGCGAATTGCTCCTGGTGGCCCGGCAGCAGCAGCGACTGCTCGATCTCCAGACCTCATTGGGCGGCGGCCGCATCCTCAGCCTTGAGGAGGCCCTTCCCGAAGCCGATGTGGTGGTGTGGGTGGCCAGCCTGCCCCAGACCCTGACCATCGACCACAGCACTCTGCGCAAGCCCTGCTTGATGATCGATGGCGGCTACCCAAAAAATCTCGACGCCAAGGTGGCCGGCGATGGGGTGCACGTCTTGAAGGGCGGGATTGTTGAGTTCTGGCAGGACATCGGCTGGCAGATGATGGAGGTGGCTGAGATGGAAAACCCGAAACGCCAGCTCTTCGCTTGCTTTGCCGAAGCGATGCTGCTGGAATTTGAAGGCATCCACACCAACTTCAGCTGGGGGCGCAACAACATCTCGCTCGCCAACATGGAGCTGATCGGCAACGCCTCCCTGAGGCACGGGTTCCGAGCCATCGCTCTCGACAGCGCCCGCAGCCGATCCGACAACTCAGGTCTCGAACTGGCTGCGGCCTAAAGCCGCCGGTTCCTCCCTCCTGAGTCGCCCCTCGCTCCCGCCCCTTCCCCCCGCTGTCATGGCCCGCCGTCCCCTGCTCGACTTCGAGAAGCCCCTGGTGGAGCTTGAGGAGCAGATCGAGCAGATCCGGCAACTAGCCAAAGACTCCGAAGTGGATGTGAGCCAGCAGCTGCTCCAACTGGAGACCCTGGCCGCCCGCCGCCGCGAAGAAATCTTCAGCAACCTGACGCCGGCCCAGAAGATCCAGGTAGCCCGGCATCCCCAACGCCCCAGCACCCTGGATTACATCCAGGTGCTCACCGACGAATTCATCGAGCTCCATGGAGACCGCCGGGGCAGTGATGACCAGGCCCTGGTGGGTGGCGTGGGTCGCATCGGCGACCAGGGCGTGGTGCTTCTGGGCCACCAGAAGGGCCGCGACACCAAGGAGAACGTGGCCCGCAACTTCGGCATGGCCTCTCCCGGCGGCTACCGCAAGGCCATGCGCTTGATGGAGCATGCCGATCGCTTCCGCCTGCCGATCTTGAGTTTCATTGACACCCCGGGGGCCTACGCCGGTTTGCTGGCTGAAGAGCAGGGGCAGGGCGAAGCCATTGCCGTGAACCTGCGCGAGATGTTCCGCCTCAGGGTTCCGATCCTGGCCACGGTGATCGGCGAAGGCGGCTCCGGAGGAGCCCTGGGAATCGGGGTGGCCGACCGCCTGCTGATGTTCCAGCACAGCGTCTACACCGTGGCCAGCCCGGAAGCCTGTGCGTCGATCCTTTGGCGTGATGCCGGCAAGGCCCCCGTAGCGGCCGAGGCCCTCAAGATCACCGCTCCGGATCTGATCAAGCTCGGGATCATCGACGAGATCATCCCCGAGCCCTCGGGCGGCAACCACTGGGCCCCACGCCAAGCCGCTGAGAACCTCAAAACCGCCCTGCTTCAACAGCTCTCCGCCCTGAAGGCCCTGAGCGAGGAAGCCCTGCTGGAGCAGCGCTACGCCAAATTCCGGCGCATGGGGAGATTTCTGGAATCGGGGGCGCAGGACGCCAGCCTCAGCTCTTAAGGTTTGGTTCAGATTCGAGCCCGCTGCTGGGCACTCCGCTGAGCCTGACCTCCCCCGATCCCCGTTCGACCAATGCCCCCGTCGCCCTGATTACAGGGGCGTCTCGCGGCATTGGTGCGGCAACGGCCCGTCTGTTCGCCAGCCAGGGCTACCAGCTGCTGCTGTTGGCCCGCTCAGGCGATGAGCTGGAGGCCCTCGCCCAGGGGTTGCGCAGCAGCACTTGCCGGGTCGAGACCAGCTCTGTCGACCTGTCGGATGCGGCCACGATCGCTCCAAAGCTCGCGGAGCTGTTGAGCCGAGGGCTGCGTCCAACCCTTGTGATCAACAACGCCGGCGCCGCCTACACCGGTGCCCTGGCGGAGATGAGCCTCGAGCGTTGGCAGTGGCTGATGCAGCTCAATGTCACCAGCGTGCTGCAGGTCTGCCAGGCCACCCTTCCGGCCCTGCGTCAGGGGGGAGGCCAGATCATCAATGTGAGCAGTCACGCGGCCCGCCATGCCTTCCCTGACTGGGGGGCCTATTGCACCAGCAAAGCGGCGCTGGCGAGCCTGACCCGCTGCCTGGCCGAGGAGGAACGCCCCCATGGGATCCGCGTCTCCACCCTCACCCTGGGTGCGGTTAATACCCCTCTGTGGGACACGGAAACGGTCCACAGTTCCTTTGATCGCCATGCCATGCTCACTTCGGAGCGGGTGGCTGAGACTCTTTGGTCTCTCGCCCAGCAACCCTCTACCCAGGTGGTGGAGGATCTCACCCTTATGCCCGCTGCGGGTGTTCTCTGAAACGCTGCCCGGGATCTGTTCATGACTTCAACCCTGCCCTCGAGCCTCACCGGTCAACTGACACCTGTGAGCCGGCGCATCCGCGAACGACTCGAGATCGCTGGTGTTCCGTTTCTCGCCAACGACAACATCGCTGAGCACCTCAAGGAAGGTGAGCTCGAGCAACTGGAAATCGAGGTGGCGGGCAAGGTGCGCGAGCTGCTGCGCAGCCTGGTGATCGATATCGACAACGACCACAACACCGAGGAGACCGCCGAGCGGGTCGCCCGGATGTATCTCCATGAGGTGTTCAAGGGCCGCTATCACGAACAGCCCAAGATCGCTAGTTTCCCCAACGTCAAACAGCTCGACGAGATCTACACGGTTGGGCCTATCACGGTGCGTTCGGCGTGCTCCCACCACCTGGTGCCGATCCTTGGCAACTGCTGGATCGGCATCAAGCCTGGTGAGCGAGTGATTGGTCTTTCGAAGTTTTCCCGGGTGGCCGACTGGGTGTTCTCACGGCCCCACATCCAGGAAGAGGCCGTGATGATCCTGGCCGACGAGATCGAACGGCTGTGCGAGCCCCAGGGCCTGGCCATCCTGGTGAAAGCTCAGCACTACTGCATGAAGTGGCGCGGGGTCAAAGAACCCCAAACCAGCATGGTGAACTCGATTGTGCGCGGCGATTTCCGCAGCGACCCCAGCCTCAAGGCGGAATTCTTTGAGCTGGTGAAGCAACAGGAATCCCTGTTGATCAACTGATCAGCTGAGTTCGGTTTAGGGCTGCACCGGACCGAGCGGTTGCGAGGCCACGCGCTTCACCTGGCCGTTCTGCTTCACAACAGCCACCACCATGATGTTTTGGCCGATGTCCACAGGGCCAGGCACATAGGTAGTGCCGCTGGCCCCCTCAATCAGCACCCAGGTGCGTTGTCCGGGCTTGATGCGATACCAGTGGTAGTTCGCCGCAGGCAGGGCCGCCTGGGCGTCAGCCACTGCCGTTGCACTCAGGGCCGCACCCACAGCCGCATCACCAGCTAGCACCAGCTGCTGCAAGCCATCAATGCGCTGCTGCACCACCCCCTCCAGCTGAATGTCAGTGGAGATCTGCTGTTGCATCTGCTGAATCTGCAACTGGGGGCTTTCATCCACCCCTGGCACGCACTGAAGGGTGGCCTCCACCAAACGGCAGCCCACCAGATCCTGCCCCTGGGCAGGATCCGACACCACAGCACCCATCACCAAGGGCAGACAAGCCAGCAGCTGGACGGCTCTGCGGGAATGCATCGACGGGCAAATCAGATGCAGTGATCCTGGCGGAATGGGGTCACAGCGGCCAGCAACGCCTCAACACGCTTGAGGTCTTTCACACCGGGGGCCACTTCCACGCCGCTGGAGACATCCAGTCCCGCAGGGGGGGCGGAAGCCAGGGCCTCCAGGGCCGGTGCCACCCGCTCAGGATTGAGCCCCCCCGCCAGCCACCAGGGCAGGGGCGGTTGAAACGCCGTGAGCCACTCCACCGGAATGCGGTGCCCGGTGCCTCCGAGCTGATCTGGCACCCAGGCATCCAGCAACAGGGCATCCACCACCTCCGCGTAGTGGTTAGCCAGCTGCAGATCCTCCGGGGAACGGATCCGCAGGGCCTTCCAGAGGCCCAGGTCGGCACCAAGGGCGCGACGCAGCTCCTGACAACGCTGCGGAGACTCATTGCCATGCAGCTGCAGCACATGGTGGCCAGCCTGAGGGCCCAGATGCGGCAGATCCGCATCCTCTGGATCCGCCACCACCAGCACGCCCAAACAGGCTGGAGCGCTGCGCACTACGGCCGAGAACAGGGCCGGGCGATCCGCAGGCTCCAACCAGCGCGGCGAACTGGGCACGGCGATCACGCCGATCGCATCCACGCCTGCCGCCGCCACCTGAGCAGCCTGCTCGTTCTGGCGCAGGCCACACACCTTGAGCCAGGGGCGCCTGCCGTCAGGAGGAAGAGCACTCGCCGCCATGCCGTGGCCCCTTGAAGCGCATCCTTTCTAGGATCGGGGCAACGGAGGCGAGGGTGTGGGGGAAGGCTGGCAGCTGTTGCGCATCAAGGGCATCCCCCTACGCATTCACCCGAGCTGGTTTCTGATCCTGGGACTGGCCACCGTGGCCTTCCAGCAGCAATACAGCCAGCAATTCGCGACTAACACCGCTGCCCCACTGCTCTGGGCCGTGGGGCTGGCCACAGCCTTGCTGCTGTTCGTCTCGGTGTTGCTGCACGAGCTTGGGCACTCCCTGGTGGCCCTGCGGCAAGGGGTGAAGGTGCGCAGCATCACCCTATTTCTGCTGGGTGGTGTGGCCAGCGTGGAGCGGGAGTGCTCCACCGCCATGGGCTCCTTGCTGGTGGCGGCGGCAGGCCCCCTGGTGAGCCTGGTGCTGGCGGGTCTTCTGCTCAGCGGCAGCCACAGCGCCAGCCATGTCTCGCCGCTGCTGGGGGCGATGGTGGCCGAACTGGGGGGGCTCAATCTGATCCTGGCCCTGTTCAACCTGCTGCCCGGTCTCCCGCTCGACGGCGGTCTGATCTTGAAGTCTCTGGTCTGGCAGTGCACCGGAAGCCAGCGCAAGGGCATCCAGGTGGCCCTGGTGAGCGGCAGGGCTCTCTCCTTGATGGCCATCGGCCTGGGAACCCTGCTGCTGCTGCGCGGAGCCGGAGTGCCCGGTGTGTGGCTGATGCTGCTGGGCTGGTTCGGCCTGGGGGCTGCTCGCAACCAGAGCCAACTGCTCTCGCTCCAGGCCGTGCTGCGGGAGCTCACCGTGAAGGATGCGGCCCAACGCCGCTTCCGCGTTCTCGAGGCCAACAGCTCCCTGCGGGAGCTCAGCCGCCTCCGCGTTGACGACAGCAAAGGCCTGCCGGACTGGCTGCTGGTGTGTGATCGAGGCCGCTGGAAGGGGTTCATCGACGATGCCCCCCTGCAATCCCTTCCGGTGCAGCGCTGGGATCAGGAGCAGGTGGGTGATCATCTGAAGCCCCTTGACCAGCTGCCGGCAATCCGAGAAGGCGCCCCGCTGTGGGAAGCGATCCTTCAGCTGGACCAACCGGACGTGAACCGGCTGCTGGTGCTCGGTCCAGCGGGGTTGCCCAGCGGAACCCTGGAGCGGCCTGAACTGGCCGAACGGGTGCTCAAGCAGCTGGGGGTCCGCCTGCCTGCCCCGATTCTTGATGCCGCCCGTCGCCAGGGGGTCTACCCCCTGGGAATGATGTTGCCGCCGGTGGCCCGGGCGATTCAGTCCAACCCGGAACCCTGAGCCTCCCGCCAGCCCTCGATCGCCAACCACTCCTGCTCTGAGAGGGGCTTCTCCAGAAGTGATCCCCCGCAGAGATGCTCCTGGGCGGCCTGGCGCAGCAGGGCCTCCAGCCCTTGGGAGTCAACGGGAAGGTCCGGCAACTGCGGCGGTGGCTCATGGAACACCGCTTGCCAGAGATCCCCAGGCGGTGACAGCAAAACCGATCCGTGCTGCAACAGGTAGGGGCCCTGCCAGAGCTGGGCACTGCCGATGCGCTTGCTGCCATCGCCATGCACCAGATCCGCTGCTGTGCCGCTGGCGAAACAATTCCCCCGCTGCGACGCCTGGCTGGCCCTGACCTGACCGAATTGCAGAGGCAGGCCGAGGCTGGAAAAGAGCTCCTGCAACCAGAGGCAGGCGTGGTTGTAGGCCGTCAGGCGATGGCTCGAGGCAGGATGGCAGGCGAGGGCATAGGTGATCTCTCCGGCGTGCAGCACGGCCCTTCCGCCGCTGGGACGGCGCACCAGATCGAGGTCACCGCGATCGCGCAACTCCAGCCAGTGGGGTTCGATCTGACGCTGATGCCGACCAAGCGAGAGGGTAGGCCGACTCCAGCGATAGAGCCTCAGACAGGCCGATCCGGTTCCCGCCGTCTGGCAGTCCAGCATCCAGCGATCGATCGCCATCTGGGTGGATCCATCGGCCTGCAGAGGAGGGATCCATCGCCAACTCATCGGCTGATCTCCGGGCGATTAGGGATGCTGGGGGAACTTGAGCCCAAGCAACGCCATGGCCTGGGATTTACTCCCTCTGTTGCCTCTCGGCATCTTGGCCGGCTTGCTGTCGGGATTGCTGGGCATTGGCGGGGGCTTGATTTTCTCGCCTCTGCTGCTCTGGCTGGGGCTGCCGCCTCACCAGGCCCTGGCCACCAGCACCCTGGCGATCATGCCCACCACCATGGCGGGGAGCGTGACCCATTTGCGCAGTCGCACCGTGCCGGCCGCCGCTGTGGGCGCGATCATGGCGGGCGCCGTGGCGGGGGGGCTTCTGTTCAGCCGCGCGGGTCAGGCCCTGGAGGGATGGCAGCTACTGGCCCTGCAGTCGTTGATGTATGGCCTGCTGACCATCGTGATCAGCCCCAAGCAGGTGGGTCAGAACGATCCGGATCAGCCGCTGCCCCTGGCTGGCTTGAGCGGAGTTGGCCTGGTGGCCGGATGGTCCAGCGGTCTGCTGGGGGTCGGTGGTGGTCTGGTGATGACGCCCCTGATGGTTCGGGGCCTGCACATCGGTGTGTATCAGGCCATTCGGCTGAGCACCATGGCGGTCTGCGCCTCCGCAACGGTGGCCTCCTTCACCTTCCTCGCCGATGGGCGAGCCAACACGGGCATGGGCCTGGTGCTGGGGCTGGTGGCAGCGGCCGCCGCGCAGTGGTCGGCCTCTCACCTGCAACGCTTCCGGGAGGAGCAATTGGTGTGGATGATCCGCCTGCTCTGCGCCTTTCTGGCCATCGATGTGGGCCGGCGAGCCATCTTGCTGCTGCTGGGCGCTCATCCTGCCGAGACCTAGGGCTCTGGGTCTCTAGGTGTCCTCGCGCCAGAAGCTGCTATCGAGCTCGTAGCCGAGCACGGCCGCCATCTGCTCGAGGTTGCCGCGGCAATTGAGCCCATAGCCGCGGGACCAATGGTCGAGGAGAAACAGGCGATGGGTCATCCACAGTTCCAGGCTGTCTTGAGCAAAGCGGATCCCTTCGCTGCGGCTGAAGTGATGGGGCAGCAACATCGCCACATGGCGTGCCAACTGGCCGCTGCTGCGCTCCAGCAGCAAGGGAAGCCACGGACAGAGGGCATCCGCCCGCAGACTCCAAAGCCGCAGCTCAGGGATCTCGGAAAGCTCGCGGGGATCGTCGGCTTCTCGGGGCCAGGCAAACACCAACTCCAAACTGCCGCTGGCCTGGAGAAGCTCCTGAGGCTCAAGGGAATACCAGTGCTGAAGCGGCTCCAGGCTCTGCTCCAGCACCTGCTGGGCGCTGATCTCCACCGGGGCTTCCGGTCTGGCAAGAGGGGTCAACGCCGAGCAGCAACGCAGGGCCGACCGTAGCGAGCGCGGGCCTCCGGGGGGTGTCGAGCTGTGACAGGCCAGAGGCAAAGACTGGCTCGCCGGCGCAGTTGCGTGAGAATGGCAAGGAATTTGACAATCCGGTCATGTCCCTGACCCAGGCTGAAGTGCTGATCGCCCTGGTGGTTGCTGCCCACGCCGGCGTGCTGGCCGTGCGTCTGGCCGCCAGCCTCTACCGCGCCTGATTCCCCTTGGCAGTGGGGTTGCAACCTGCTAGAAGCGGTCGTAACCCCAACCCTGTTTCCCACTCTTGAGCCCCTCTCGGTCTGCCCAGCCATCGCAGCGGCGATCAGCAAACCGAACTGGCTCCAGGTCAACAGCCGGAGAAGCACGGGTTGCGAGGCGTCAACGTTCAGCCGAGGCGTCGCGTCAGCGGAACACCAGCGCGTCTCAACCCGCCCGATCGGTAGAACCCCAGCCCGAGTTGAGCGTGGTCGACGGCAGCTCTGGTCTGAGGGCCTCCAGCCCATCGCAGGAGATGCTCTGTGGTGGGATCGGACTCACGTTGAAAGTGGGCCTGGGACTCGTCGCCATGGTCAGCCTCGTTCGCTTGGCGGGTGCTTATCAGGAGCGACTGGATCGCTACGGAGAGATCAGTGCCGTTCTGGAAATCCAAAAAGCGAAGCTGCTGAAGGCGCAGAACCGCTTCGACAGCCTGTTCCGCATCGGCGGAGAACAGCACCTGATCCAGGAGCAGGATCAATGGATCGCCCCCAACCGCCTGCGTGTGGTCTGGAAGCAGGTTGCACCGCAGGCCGAGAACCCGTTTCCAACTGTTGAGCAGCCTGGCAAGCCAGCCGTGAACCCGTAGGCCGGTCTCTAGGTTGTTGCCCGGCAAATTCGGGCGCATGGCCCGCAGCAGTTTGAGCACCTCCAGCAGCAACCCCGCGGTCTTGATCACCGGCACCACCTCGGGCGTGGGCCTCAACGCCGTGAAGGCCCTTGTGGATCGCGGCTGGACTGTGGTGACCGCGAACCGGGATCCCGTGCGCGCCGGGGCGGCTGCCGATGCCCTCGGCATTCCCCGAGACAAGCTGCACCACCTGCGCATGGATCTCGGGGATCTCGAAAGTGTGCGCGTTGGTGTGGAAACCCTGGTGGACTCCCTGGGCTTTGGCCTGGATGCGCTGGTGATCAACGCGGCGGTCTACAAGCCCAGGCTGAAGGAGCCTGAACGCTCTCCCCAGGGCTACGAGCTCTCCATGGCCACCAACCACCTGGGGCACTTCTTGCTGATCCAGCTGCTGCTTCCACAGCTCCAGGCCTCCAGTCATGCATCCCGCCGGGTGGTGATCCTGGGCACGGTGACCGCTAACTCCAAGGAGCTGGGGGGCAAGATCCCCATTCCAGCTCCCGCCGATCTGGGGGATCTGAGTGGATTCAAGGCCGGATTCAAGGCTCCAATCGCCATGGCCAACAGCAAGCCCTTCAAGCCCGGCAAGGCCTACAAGGACAGCAAGCTCTGCAACATGATCACCACCCAGGAGCTGCATCGCCGGCTGCACAGCTCCACAGGGATCGTGTTCAGCTCGCTTTACCCGGGCTGCGTGGCCGACACCCCCCTGTTCCGCAACACGCCTCGGGCCTTCCAAAAGATCTTCCCCTGGTTCCAGAAAAACATCACCGGGGGCTACGTGAGCCAGGCCCTGGCCGGCGAACGGGTTGCTCAGGTGGTCGCCGATCCCGATTTCGGCCTCTCCGGTGTGCATTGGAGCTGGGGCAACCGGCAGAAGCAAGGGGGCAAGCAATTCAGCCAGGAGCTCTCCGACAAAGCGAGCAACCCTGAAACAGCTCAAGGCGTTTGGGAGGAATCGATGAAGCTGGTGGGGCTGGCCTGAGATGGCCGCGGGTCACCCTCCCGCCATCCTCTGCATCGGCAAAAACTATGCCGATCACGCCGCTGAACTGGCCAAGGCCGGAGCGCTGACGCTGCCGGAGCAGCCGGTGCTGTTTTTGAAAAACCCCGCCAGCGTGATCGGCCATGGCGAAGCAATCGAACTTCCGCCGGTGGTGCACACCGACGACCGCGATCCCCCGTTCGGGGTGGATTACGAGGGGGAGCTAGCAGTGATCCTGGGCTGCGATGCCCGGGATGTGCCCGAAGGCGAAGCCCGCGAGGTGATTGCCGGTGTGGCCTGCGCCAACGACGTCAGTCAGCGTTGGTGGCAGTGGCACGGCAGCGGCGGCCAGTGGTGCCGCGGCAAGAGCTTTGACACCTTCTGCCCCCTGACAGAGACCACACCGATCGACTCGATCCGCGATCTGCAGGATCTGCAGCTCACGACCCGCCTCAACGGGGAAGTCGTGCAGCACGCCAGCACCGCCAGCATGCTGTTTCCGGTGTCGCGTCTGATCAGCGAGCTGAGCCGAGGCACCACCCTGCTGGCCGGCAGCGTGATCCTCACCGGCACGCCGGCGGGAGTGGGCGCTGGGCGCAAGCCACCGCGGTTTCTACGGGATGGCGATGTGGTGGAGGTGGAGATCAGCGGCGTGGGGCTGCTCAGCAACCCCGTGCGCAACCGCAGCTGATCAATCGAAGCCCAGCAGATCAAAGATCTCACGATCCTTCAGCGATTCAGCCTCCAGGGGCTGCACGCTGTCGAGCATCGATTGGGCGAGGCGCAGGTATTCGTTCTGCACCGCTTCCACCTCAGGGGTGGATTCCATCTCGAAAATCGTGCACTTCTTCAGGCGGGAGCGACGGATCGCATCGAGATCCGGGAAGTGGGCCATCGTTTTCATGCCCACCCGCTCGTTGAAGCGATCGATCTGATCGGTGTCTTTGGAGCGGTTGGCCACCACACCGCCAAGGCGTACTTTGTAGTTCTTGGCCTTGGCCTGGATCGCGGCAATGATTCGATTCATCGCGAAGATCGAATCGAAATCGTTGGCGGTCACAATCAGGCAGTAGTGGGCATGCTGCAGGGGTGCAGCGAAACCTCCACAGACCACATCGCCCAGCACATCAAAGATCACCACATCGGTGTCTTCCAGCAGGTGATGCTCCTTGAGCAGCTTCACGGTCTGACCGGTCACGTAACCGCCGCAACCGGTGCCCGCCGGAGGACCACCGGATTCCACACACTGCACGCCGTTGAAGCCCTCGAACACAAAGTCTTCAGGGCGCAGCTCTTCGGTGTGGAAGTCAACGGTTTCGAGGATGTCGATCACCGTGGGCACCATCTGCTTGGTGAGCGTGAAGGTGCTGTCGTGCTTGGG